>Ga0325414_1000175_pt1 | contig 43596 bp, 13 predicted proteins | sample PopdelMetagenome_8_FD_206183 | JGI IMG/M metagenome (GOLD analysis project Ga0325414, IMG submission 206183) | Populus deltoides microbial communities from Bellville, Georgia, United States - Leaf-PdKOR-R3 | ecosystem: Host-associated > Plants > Phyllosphere > Phylloplane/Leaf | place: USA... | reverse complement strand
ATATATATATATATATTGTTTGGAAGACTTTATCAACTTCTTAAAAAATATATAGAAATATGTTTTTAAAATTATTTAAAGGAAAAACTTAGTTCCGATTAATATATTAGGTGACTCGAATATATCGTTATCATTAAAAATAAAACAGTGAACTCCATGTCAAGAAGCAAGGTGTTAAGAGTATTTGGTTAATTTTGCATGTAAAGATGAGGTGTCAGCAGGCAAGAGAAAGTTAGCCACCACACTGGAACTGTAGGAAGGAGATATACAAGCACGTGGTAGCCAGCAAATGCCTCGTAACTCACAAAGGCGAAGGGTATTAAAGTGTAAACAGATGAGCTGGAGAGGGAGAATCTGTCTTGATGCTCTGATGAATGACGCACTGGGTGACTTTTTACTGCAAAGGTCGGAGGAGAGCTGTTCCATTCAGAGCCCACTTTGACGTCTGCTCTACTTCTGATTATTTACTGTATTTTTGTGGGGGGAAAAACATATTAACATTAGTGTGGTATTTTAGAATGGAATTAATTTGAATTATTAACATTAGTGTGATTTAATTGTAAGAGCCTTTTCAATGCAGGGACTAAAATGTATTTATCAAACAAGGAGGACAAGAAGTTCCAATTGAGGGTCTATTTGTAACAAAAGATATATGAACTAGAACAGCTTTTTAAAAAAGCTTCAGGGACTAGAGTGACATTAGGGAAACATCGTTCTTTTTTTTTTGGAATGAAACACCGTTTCTTACAAGGCTAGAATTGTATTTTCACGGCATCGAATGGATATTCTTATCCACACCTACCTAATCTTTTAGATTTTGATATATATTTTTTTTATCAGCGGCGTATATGAATTATTTAAATAACAAATATGCTAAAAGTAACGGAGAAGTTTAAACAGTGTATTTATTATAGCATTAGACCGTCGATTATAACAGCTCTAAATCATATAATATTTGTCCTGGTTGATGGGGCGATAAGGTTTTTTTTTTTTTTTTTTAATGAACAATAAAAATACTAACATATCTTCAGAGACAATAAAAAAATATGTCTGAGTATAGCGTAGTTTCATTTTTTTTCAAATTTAGGTGAATTATTTAAATGTTCTTAAAGTTAAAAATAAAAATTCTCTAGTCAAGGGTTAATTTTTACTTCTCAAGTTGTTTGTTATTAATACATATATATATTAATATTTTTTTTAGTTTAACGTGGGTGTCTGGGTCAGCTTGCGCGCACCTCGACTAATCCCACGGGCCTTGAAGTTAACGACCATGTAAGCCTCCAGTGGCTATCATATGAGCAACCACATGACTCGAACCTGAGACCATGGAGGGAGCAAATCTCTTGGTTCCAAACTCTTACTACTAGGCCACCACCTAGATGGTTACATATATATTAATTTGATCATTGTTTTTTTAATTTTTAATTTTTTTTCTTGATATTTTTATCAAAATTTTACTGATTTTTAATTTTATCCCTCAATCAAAATTTTTATCGTATTATTATTTTTGGTTTAATCCTCTATATTTATTTTTTTATTTTTGATGGATTATTTTTCATTTAAATCTAACCCTCCAATAAAAAATTTATGTCCTTTTTCTTTTAATTTTTTCCCTGTTTTTTTATAGAAGTTTTTTTTTTTAATTTAAGCATTCAATTTCTCATTTGAGATTTGAAGCCTCAAAGGAAAGAAAAATATTTGTTTGCTATTGTTGCATGTTCTTTTATAATCTAATGAAAATTAAATAAACTCATTAAACTCAATTTCTTTTATTTATTTAAAATGCGCTTAAGGTACCTGAATATTGCTTTTTAGAGGGAAAAAAACGCAAACCGCGGTGTAGCACGGGGCTATACTGTTGTGCACTAAACATTCACTGCCCATGCTTATGAAAAATAAACAGATATGGTTGCAGTATTGATGGGATCTGGGTAGCTTTTTGCCACCCTTGTTTTCCTAAGAACATTTCCTATAATGAATGCTAGTTTTTCAATTCAACTGTTGTTTTCTCTCTTCAGGGGAAGAAAAGCATTACTGTGTCCTGTCGACTGTGTTGTTCGGCCTTCACATCGACTGTGTTGTGAATGCTTTACTGTGTCACATCAAACAATGAATTGTTGTCTGTATTATGGGTAAAATTACTTAATTGTATTGATAATCTATTATTATGTTACTCGAATAAAAATTACCATAGATAACATACTTGAATTGAATAATTTATTTGAAAAATTAAATTAAATTTCTTAAGAAATGAAATATTTTTTTTCATAAAACATTAAAATATCATGAACAATACAGGTAAAAAAAGAAGAAATAAGAATCACAACATCGTATGGTGTTTTTTTTAAGTAAAAAGAACTGCCAACTAACTTAATTAAGAAACGTAATAACAATTAATGTGAGTACATATTAGGGTAAATGCACTGTAGATACCTTTACAATTTTAAAATACTGAAGATTATTTTGGTTTTTTAAATAAAATAAGTAGCCCTTCATCTTCAAAAGCATCACATCCCATGTTTCTAAACCAGAGACCTCTAACCTATTTTTATTAAAATCAAAATTTACTTTAAAAAATAAAAAAATAAGCAATTTATTAATAAAATCCTTGCCAAATATTTTGACAGGGGCCAAAAAGTATTCCATGTTTTAACTGTTAATTTCTCTCAATATGCATTGCATTGTCATACCGGGCCTTGCAACTACCGAAGAGCCTGTTTCGAGTCTCATTGGCCCAAGCTCAGCCACCGAAAGTCCAAAGTGCGTATTGGACTGCGTTTTTTAAAATAATTGAATTTTTTTTATTTAAATCATTCCAATACCTTAATATAAAAAAATAATAAATAAAAAATATATTTTCATATATTTTAAAGTAAAATCACCATCCCAATGTAAAACTAACTTAATTATAGGCCATGTTTGTTTCCCGAAAAATAATTTCTGGAAAACTATTTTCCAAACTTTCTTGTGTTTGTTTGCTATTAGAAAAGTTGGTAAATGAAAAACACTTTCCGGCCAACGGAAAACACTTTCCAGTCAAAGAAAAATTTAGTTTGGTTTCAGGAAAGTGTTTTTTCTTTTGGCTGTATTTGTTTTCCGGAAAGTGGTTTCCGGGAAATCACTTTCCAAACTTTTCTGTGTTTGTTTGCCATTAGAAAAGTTGGTCAACGGAAAACACTTTCCGGTCAAAGGAAAATCTGGCTTGGTTTTCAGGAAAGTGTTTTACTATAAAATTTGGACGGAAAACACTTTCTGGAAGTTGTGAAAAATTTAGAAATGTCAGTTTTTGCTGATTATATCAAATTTGATCCTCAAACTTTTAATTGCTATATATAATTTGTTTTGAATATTTATTTTTCAATTTCATCTCTTAAAATTTAATTTTTATATTAATTTTGGTTTTTATTTTTATAATTTTTATTTGCTTTTTCCTTATTATTTTTTTATTGAAATTTTTTATCTATCAAATTTGGTCTTCATTTTTTTGATTGTTACTTATTTTATTTGAAATAATTTATGAAATGTTAATTATTATTATTTTAATTTCTTCACCTTTTATTTTTTTAATTTTTTAGATTTGATCTCTATTATTCTGATTATTATTTATTTTATTTGAGATAATTTATGAAATTATATATTTTTTTTCAATTTCATTTTCATTCAATTTTTTAATTTATAAGATTTGTTCCTTATTATTTTAATAAATCTGAGAAAAATAAAACATTAATAAATTATTTTCCAGCTTATTTTGCATGACATAATCAAATACTGGAAAATATTTTTCAATTTTTTTCTATTATACTATCAAACATCAAAAAATACTTTTTCAGAATTTATTTTTTTTAAAATTTATTTTTTAAAAAAAATTACTTTCCAGCAACCATACAGGTGTAGAGTGTGTCCCTGCATTCATCTTCTCGTTTTTTTTTCCCTCCTCTTTTCATAATGCAAAATGAAATATTTTAAAAATAGATGGGTAGTTTAAGGTTCAGCTTTGGTGTACACATGTGCCTTGATGCCAATTTATATAGATTCAGTAGCTGTCAGCGGCGAGTCAGATTTTTATACTGTGTCAAGGACTTTGCATGCATATATATATATATATATATATATATATATGTCTGGGTACTCTGGTTTGCAGATCTTTCACGAAGATGCGCCCAAAGGAATATTTAGGTGGGTGGGGTAAAAGATATTCTTGTCGAACTTTTTTAATCGATACGCTGAGAGATTTAAATTAGTAAGTCAAATTGGCTATATTTGCGTAATTATTTTCTTAATTATCTTGGGAGCATTTTGTGCAAGAACATGTTACGCGTTCAATTTGAATAATATGAATAGATCTGACATGAAAGCCTTCTCCACGACCAGTCGAAGGCCTGCGTTAACAGACAGGACTCAAAACCTACGACTGCTCATACAATAAACACAACTTCTAAATAAGGCAGTTAAAAAAATCAAATCATTAATTAAGCAACGTGCTTTTAAATAAGAAACATAAAGCAGAGAAAGCGAAATTGGAGGACTAAATTATAAAGTATTCTCTTTATTTTCTAAAAACGAATTAATTAACCCCTCTTGCCTAAAAAAATCAATTATTTAGTCTTTTTTTCTTTCTATTTTATGATTTTTTTTTCATTTTTTGTTTCAACAAGTAAATAAATAAAAAAATAGATATATATTATGGAAAGTTTGTTGAGGAAAGTAGACATTCTTAGGAAGTAATACAATATTAAATCAAAGTAGTTAACACCAATAAAGATAGTAAATAATTATTCTTTAAAATAAAAGGCACTAATTAATTAATTTCTTAATTAAACCAGAGAGATTAATTCACAGTTTACACACATTAAAGACGAATGACCCTTTTACGACTAGCTTTGCATGTAAGATGTCTAGCTTTGCATGTAATAGACTTTTACGACTATGATGTTAAAAACGAGGGTTTGGATAAAAAAAAAAGAGCAACTGTGAAGTAAAAATTATGTCTGGTTGGATGGTTAATGACATAATTAACAGTAATTTTCATATGGGATTTACTATTTTAACATCAATGAAAGGAATATATTCCTCGACATGAAAAATACTCGGACAAAATTATAGCTTATTTTAGGATGAAAAAAACTCCAATTTAGGAAACATATCACTTCGCGATCGTAGTCCAATCATAATGTTAAACACACTTTCTATATTATTATGATTCGGTGGGTGAAAATATGCATTTCATTCATGCTTAACCGCAGCTATCTCGGACATTAAGTTGGTTGAATGGGCATAGTTTTTCCCATCCTTACCTTGTATATATGCCAGGATATATACTTAAATTATGATTTTAAGCAATAATTGCGTCAAACAAACGATTAATTACATGTTCACACTCAATTTATTTAGGGTGTATTTAATAATGCAATTCAACTTGCATCTTAAAGTGTTTTTTCATGTGTAAAAACATCAAATTAGAAGAGAGGCAAGACCCAAACTATATATATAAATATATTTGCAGCTAACGATGAGCAAAATCCCGTCCAAACTGAACAAGGGAGGTCGAATGTAGTAAACGATTAAAAGGAGTCGTTTCATTGGATTCCCCGTGCTTTTGACAAGCTAAAAAGGAGTACAAAACTCGGGCGTGACCACCACATTCCTCAAAAAGATTAAAAAGTTAACAATTAATACTACAAGTACCAATCTCATTAGATCACGATTGGAATCGATCACCAGCTCAGAGAAAAGCAAAATGTCAAAACTAATAATACAAGTCAACGAAAGAGCCAAAACTCTAATGGTCCTCAAGAGTGTGGACTCTTGACCAAAAACTCATACTTGTCAACACCACTTGCAGGGACAGCTACCATCACTTTAACAGCATCCTGTTGATTATGAACAGGTAAAATCAAACAGTACCTATCACTACATATTGGACCCACATGAACTGGCTTCCCCATTCCAAAGTCAACCCTCTCTAGCCCTAGCCTTGACCATTGCGACATGATCAACACACCTACTGAGTCAGGACACGCTCTTGCTTGACTCACTAATTCAATCACGGATCGTACGTACTCGTTATCCACTCTCTCTTTGGCTCTTTTTATCAACATTGCTGCGTAGCCTAAACCCTTCTCTGCCAAATCCTTAACACTTGTTTGCGCACAGCCCAGAACAAACGCGTTGCCGTAGTATCCACTGGGCACGCTAGGTTTCACTCGGTTTCTGACATTTATACTAAAAAGAAGCTTCAAGATTTGGTTTGATGGAAAGTTTAGAGCTCTGGCCCAGCTCCTCCATACATGAGCTGATTGTACCTCGTAAGACGTGTATGCTGACTCGAAAGGTCCACTCGTTGACAAAGCGAGTTTCTTTAACTCGTTTAGCCACCTCTTATCGAATAATATTGAAGTGGGGACGAGCTTTTCATTAGAGAAGCGACTTGTAAAACCACAGAGGTCGGGAACTCGGTTGAACTCGATAAGACTCGCTGAGTAACAATGAGAAGCCTTTATGGGATCAAAAAGGTAGCGATCCCAAACGGGCTGGGGCTTCAAATCAGCAACGCGGTTTTGACTCACAGCTAACTCAGCGAACGAGTTAAGAAACTCAGCACTGCCAATTCCATCGCAGACACAATGGTTAAAACCAACACCTAACGTGGCATCTCCACCTTTGAGCCACGTCAGCTGGACAACGAGAGTTGGGGCCCCTTTAAGAACATCTGACACGTTGAGAGACAAGAGCTTCCTCCATTGTGTCACGTACCGTGGGGCCCTATCGAAGTCGTTGATCGTGAGATCGGAGACAGCCTCCATAAACACCGCGCCCTGGGATCGACACACAACCTCCAGGCTTGAACCATCGGGCTTGGCCCTGACACGTCCTGCGAGTGGATAATAAGGCACCAAAATCTTAGCCAATGCAGCCTTGACACGGGCTGTGATCACACTTTGGTCCAAACCAGGGCGAGCCTTGAAAACAAAGAGGTACTCCACAGTGAAACGTAAAAAAAGCTGAGAATCAAGGGCCGAAAGAGATAGAACACGACTCGGGGTTGGCTCTGATGGTTTGATCACTACAGCTTCTTTGACATGCACAGAGTTTGCCATGTTTTGAGGTATTTGTTTTTTGGTTTTTTCTGGTTGTTACAGCTTGCAGGATGAGAAGGGGTGTTCTGGGTCCTTTATAAGGGAAACAAATTTGGTGCCTTGTGCCTACCTCTTAATTATTGCTTCTTCTTGTTGTTGTTGTTGTTGTTATCATTGATAATAATATTATTGCCCCCATGTCTATCCATCTTTTCCATGTCTACCTGTGAAAGATTTGTGCCAAGATTCCCCGGGCATAACTTTATGGACAAATATTATATCAAAACAAATTAAGAGCTTGTCTTTCCTTTCTGTCTGTTCGGCGGGATTGATAGCTACCTCTCTTTCTAATATCTCATTTTTACCTTGTTGATATATATTCTAACTGTGTAACTGCTACATATATATATTTATTTAAAATCTTAAATTTCTTCTATTAATTATATCAAATCAAATCGAATTAGAATAGAAAATATTTATTTAATTTCTTCTAATTAGGATATTCTAACTTTTACATACACAATCTTTTATATATATTTTATCTAGTTGATGATGTTTATAACGAAAGATTAGCGTACCATGTTACTTGTGTTTGCTTGTAGCTGTGCGCATCTGGATGATGACAAGCTTTTGGGGGTGGGGCTCTAGTGAATTCAAGAATATCTTTGGTTTCTTTGTTGGGACATCGCTGGACCCATTAACCATAGATTTGGAACGGTATTTTATAAAGACGCACAGCTTTGATTTTGGACCTCGCTTGGATAGGTATATATTTGCCCCTCCATGTGGATTGCCTGCCTTTTCGCTTTTTGTTGGTGATGTAAACTGTATTTTTTAAAATTAATTTCTTTTCATATTTTCAGATAAATGGTTACTTTTGTTTTTTTCCTTGGTAGAAAGAATTGGTGCGTTGATAAATTGAACGAATATCTGACAGGGAGATATTGTATTTTTCACTGAGACTTTTAACACGCTTATACCAAGATTAATATTTGAGATATTTCTGTGAATATATACCACATTAATTAATCCCATCAACAAAAAATTATTGAAGAAATTCGAGAGAGTCTTCTCCTTTCTTTTCCATACAAAACAAACATGTGTGAATGCATGCGTGTAAGTATTAATCCGTGTTTCCCGTGATCATTACAGGATTCGGAATGGTAATCATGATTAGATTTTTCCCAAGTCGTGAAAATCACATAACTTGAATTAGAAGATTGCATCAACTGTCAAGCCTAATAATTGAAAGGTTTGGAATGATTAATTGAAAGGTTTGGAATGATTAATACGTACGTAATTAATAGTATACAAGCTAATTATAAGCCAGGTCTTTTTGCCTGAATCACTCACAAAAGTCAAATAATTAACTCCTCCCGCAATACAGACACCATAGCCTATTGTTAATTAATCAATAGGGATCCGCTACAAGATCATTCAATTAATGGACCTCTTATCTAGCTAGCCAGAAATACAATGGCACCTGTTCCTGGAAATAAATAAATAATGGCTCTAGCTGAGATGAGAGAGGGCATCAAGAAGCAATGTAGGCGAGTCACAATGGTCTCTGTCGGGGCTGCGGACCCCGATTTTCTCTAACGGTGATTAAAGTATTTTATTTCCCCGGTTTTTTTTTTTTTGTTAAATTTATTTATTAATATAATTTTTTTATTTAAACAAACGATAAAAAAAATAAAGACACAAATTAAATTGATAGTAGCAAATAAAAAGAAAAGAAGCATCATGCAAAGTTGCACATATTATAAATATTATCTGAAAATAATTTTTTTATTTTTAAAAATAAAGTTCATCCATACAAAATATATAAAAAAAATTATCAATCAGAAAAACTATTCAAATTTAAATATACAACTAAAAAAATATTCATAATTTAAAATAGGCTCTCCAGACAAAATGAAAGAGGGAAGGGGTACTAATTTAAATATTAAAAAAATAAAGAAAAAGCCATAAAAAATTAATTTTAAAAAAATAAAAAAAAAACAGCCAGACATTACCCTACCCGGCCCATTTTGTCAGGAGAATGGGTCCTTATTTTTTTTGTTTGCAACTAGGGTGGATGACATGTCGTCCATCCTATTTTTTTTTTAAATCAGACTATGTGTCGTCTGATTTGTCTAGATTTCGGTTACTATAGTGGTTGGAAAATTAGAGCTTAAGTTTTTTTACCTGAAAACCCGTTTTTAACCTATTTTTTACCTAAAAAACCTATAAAACACAGTAGAAACCGCGATAAACCTATATATGGCCTCAAAAACCAAAATAAATCCAAATCCAAAAACCAACCTGAGGTCAGATCTGTTTTTTCACAATTTTTAAAGGTAAAAAAACACCTAATATGAACTCCCCTAATCAAATGAAACTATTTGACACAAATATCATTCATTTTGGTAGCCTAAATCGATGTCAACGACAATTCTTTCTCTCCAACACTAGAATATGACAACTTCTTTCTCTCCTCTCTCAACTAGGGACTAAAAAATAACAAAAATAAAATTTTGTATCAAAATTGAATTGGATAAATATTGAGGCACTGAAATTGTATAATTTACGTGATTTTTAATGTTGAAGGATCAAAGTGTATCTTTTGCTAAACTTATGGCATGTCACCCGTGTTTGTCACCTTTTTCATTTTAATCCCTCTTATTTCAATATCATCTTTTCATTAAAAATCAAAATTAATTGGTCTTTAATGATGACTAAATCACAAAAAAAAGGGTTTGAGGACCAAATTGAAAAAATATAAAACTTTGCACAACTCATCCACAATAATATATAAGAGGATGAACAATGAAGCCTTACATAGTGAAAAACCCATGTCTTTTAGAGTAATACTTAATTGTCCAATCTAGAACATCAATAGGAAATAATGAGACAAAAGCAAAATCTAGGATACCCGCCAACACTTTAACAATTTATCTAGATGCTTGTTAATCTTTGGATAAATTGGGCGACTGGCTCTCAAAATATAATTAAATGCTGAAATAGCAAATGATGAAAATATTTTGGTGAAATAGCACAATTTGAGGATATAGCGGTTCAAAAACACAATATTTCAATAATATTGTGGTTCAAAACCTCGACATTTAATACATGTCGCTTTTTAGAATCACAACAATTGATGTCGCGGTTCACAACCGCGATATTAATAAAATATCGTGTTTCTAAAACCGCAACATTTGATTCAATGTTGCAATTTAAAATCATGACATTCTTCATAAGACCGTTTTGAGAAACATCTAGACATTTGATAAAACAGTTAGATAACATCCAAAATGATAAGATCGTTTTGACTCCTTTAAGGTTTTTGGTCATTTTCGTGTTTTAAACCTGAAAAAGTTTATAAAATCACAATTATTCTTTTAAGAAGCGCCAATTCAACAAACATGATGAGGAAATACAATCCAAATCTAATAACCATGCGTCAACACTATCTTATGAAAGCAACAGTTGATACTTTTTTGTAGTCATTATTCTTTTAAGAAACGTCAATCTAAACAACTAACTAGACCTTATTAGTGGATTCTCCAAACCATATACTTTTGCAAATTTGACTCTTTTATGTTGGATTGTGGAAGACGTATTGTCTAGGAGATTTGTAGCATTGGTGAAGAAAATAAGTCGATAGATTTTCTTTTAAGCATAAGTCATACAGATAGTCTCTTAGTGCTCACCAAATAGGGCACCCTCAAGTTCCCTTTATTCACGTGGTAGATATGGAGTATATCTAATTATTTCCCTTTTATAAGTTAAGTCTATTTATTTAGTTGGGAGAATTGGCTAATATGTAGGTGACGATTCATTCTATAAATATATAGTCCTTATTTATTTAGCAAATTGCTCCGAGTATGAGTGATATATAAGCTTGTACTTTAATCTATTGTTGAAAGGTGATGACATTCAATTCGAGTGACCAATAAAAATCATGTTGTCAAATATATGAAACCCTGCCTTCTAAATTTTCCCTAACAAAAAACTTTGATTATGATAATAAGTTGCTGGCTCCATTGTCTAGATACCACATGCTCTCTTTGTCTTGCATTCTTTTATCATGCATTATAAATAGGGTGACTTCCTTCTAATCTTCTATCACTAAATTTGCATTCTTCTCAACCCTATTGGTTGGACTCCAACAATCCCTAGCATAGTGAACTATCTTTTAACAATCATGTCATTTCGCTTTTGATTTGTCAAACTTGGATTTTGGATTGGTCGACCAGCTTACTTCATGTGGTCGACTTGTTGACTTGTTGATGCTGTCACCGTCTCTTCTTTCAAATTTGCCTCCTCCTCCTCTTCATTTGCTTTGTTCATGTCCTTTATTCCCTCACCACATCCTCTTAAATCTCAATGACTATTTCTTCACAGGCTTGTGATTTTCCCATGAAACCTTGGATTGAAAGAACATTCATATTTTGTGACTCCTTTATTGCGACCACCACATAATGGAATTTTTTTTGCAGCGAGTATAGGATCTTCTCCACCACACATGTCTCTTCCATATTCTCAAGCACTAACAATCACCCACCAATATCTGGATAATGTTACTTTTGAGATAGTGCCCAATGCAATCACAATCAAGCAAGCAAGAGAACTTTTGCAAGAATCAAACCAAGAAGCTGACAATATGGAAAAGATACATCTACAAAAACTACGTGGTGACTTTGAAAAGTTACATATGTTTGAATCAAAGATTATTTCAGAATGAATTGAATTTACCGACTGAACCAGTTGACCAGTTTAAAAATGATTGACAGTTCAACTTATTCCAGCTAGTCAATCAACGCTCAATTAATAGACCCTTTTTTTTAAAATAAAATCTAATTTATTTTCAATAGAGAGGCGACAGGAGAATATTTGGCATACAAGGAATTGAGCGAGGGTGATAATAGCAACGTCAAAGGAAAAAGAAAAAGAAAATACCCCACGGGTAGCTAGGGTAGTTTTATTTAAGGTCAAAACCAGGAGCCTATGGGACCAAAGATGTTGCATATCTCCAAAGTTATTTAAAGGTTTTGACAAGCACATTGGATTAGATAAGAGCAATAAATATACGGCTTAATCTCTCTCTCTCTCTCTTTATGGATATGCATGATCTGCATATGCGTATGCTTCTTTTCTTGATCCTGATCAACCATTGTTTGTCTCCTTTTTTCCAGCCTGGTTTGTGATTAAACCCATCGCGTCTTTTCACAAAAGGATATAAGACAAGATGTACTTAAAAAAGATTCTATAATTTAAATGATAATGTTGGGTATGATGCTGAAATAGAATATTAGTCTAATTAATGGCTAGCTTCAATAGAGTTTGAATTAACTAGAAGAAGGGTACGTGGGCCTTCTTTGGGATCTGAAATTGAAGATATGATCTGAGGTATATCAGAATTTCAAATTGCCTGGCAATTGCTTAAATTTCACAGTTTTATGCTTAAATCAAGCAACCATGGGTGGATGATACGTGCTGTTCAACCCCAGTTCTGTAACCTTCGAGGCAATAGACCTGCAAACAATAATATACTTCTTAATATATCAACACATGCATATACCATAAGATTTCTCTCTGGAACTCTAAAAAAGGGCAACGGCGAGGCTTAAATTTATCCACGTTACACTAGAAAACCTACCATTTATATTTTTTTGCTATAAAAGCAGGAACAGAACACACAACAGGATGTCAGAGTGGAAGAAAGGAAAACCCGAATTTGTGTACATTTTTAACCCAATTGATCAGACGATCAGGATTATATACAGGTTGGATAGATAGATATAATAATAAGTATAATTTGGAAAAGCTTAACAATTAATGGAAGTGCACGTTTCTATGTATTGGAATTAACTGTAGTTCTCTTTTGGATGTAATTTCAAATTTGTATACCCCACGGCTGTTTCTATGGACATGCATGACTCTGCCTATTTAAAAGAACTATTTAAAATCACATGATACATATGCTAGTCAAATATATAGTGATTATATTTCCTTCACAAAAGGTGCGGTTGATCGACTTTGTTGAATAATAAGACATGTGATTCTTCGAGGCTTGCTGCATGGCTGGTCAAAAATATCTCGGTAAAGTGATTCGTTAGTGATGATGTTTTTTATAGGATGGGAAGTTGAGTTTCGTTCTTTTGCCAATGAATATAAAAAGACTTGTTACTTAGCTAATGATTACCATAAATTTTGGGAAGATTATCAAGTTAGTATTTAATGAAGATTTTCCGGCCCGTTGAAGCTCGAAGTTCAGGACAGTGTGCATGATGGATGAATCCATGAATCTTGTTAAGTTTTTTTCTCCGGCCTGATTTAAATGATCATTGGATTCGTTTCTCTACCGGACAGAACATCTTAACCATCTCTAAGCGAACACAGCACATGTAAATTGTAATGATCAGTTGTTCGAAAAAACAAGAAAATAATATAGGATAGGATGGATTAATCGTTCTTCTCGGAAAACGTCTTCCTGAGCTTGTTTCCTAAAATCCACGGGCTGCTACTTACTGCTGCTGTTAGTTTTTGTTGCACAACTCGGATTTGTCCTTGGTTTGCAATACAATATTCTGCCACTGTAAAAGGATATTGACCTAAAAGTTAGAATACAGGTTTGACAGGTAGAACGAGTTTTTTTTTCCCCGAGGTTTCACGGGCTCGATTGTTCAAGAACAAACAGCTGACCTGCCAAGCAACTTGGCATGATATTATCAACAGTCCTCGTGCTTGGTATGGACGTACCCAGCGAATAGTTTATGAGAAATACTAGTACTCGTAGAAGGAGCTGAGCATTGCTGCGATCATCCCGTCTCAATCATGTGTGTAATATTTGCCCGTGCATGATTTCAATTCATAGATAAAATTTGACCGTCACAACTAGCAAATCCAAACGATTTTTTTTTAATTTTTTTTTTATTGAGTGTTATATGATTAATATAATATTACCATAATAGCATATCTACAATAATAATTTATAAATTTGATCTCACTTCTAATTAAAAAAAACGTTAAATATATTTTTTTAAAAAAATATTTGAACCTAAACAATAGCATAGAATAAAGTTTTTTAAATCACTCATGACCTATATAGTATGTTATTAGTACTTTATTTTATCTGTGAAAACACCAGAAATGCTTAAAAATTAAAGCGAATACTACTAAAACATTAAAAAAAAATAAAAATGCACCAAGATTTTTGATAAGTTCTGTTAATTTATATATAAAACAGGTTTATTAAAATAAAAAAGGTTTATAAAAGTCTTATTCATGCTCATACTCTTTATAAGTTCTACTCATATTACATGTAATTAAAAATGATTTTTTAAATAAAAGATTCATTGTAATTCCATATACAAAAAATTCATTCACCTAACGTCACTTTACATATTCTTACAATATGAATATATAGAACTTTACAATAAACAATGAAACTATATTTTTTTATTTCTTTTATTTTTACAGGAAAAATATGAAATTTTTCTATAAACGCATGATACAAAAAATATATTTATAATTTCTAACTATGCAGGTAAATAAATCGATGTGAATTTTTTGGTCATTGTTATTTTCAAGAGATTTAATTATAAACGGTTATTTACATGCATGTAAAATAACACATATTTATACTACCTATTAACTATTTTATGTCTATAGTTTTTATTTCAACACAATCAAAATTTATATATATATATGTTTTAACAATCAATAAATTAATTTAACACAACTGATTAAAACATCTAGATTTTAAAAACCAGTAATTATAATAAAAATATTTACTTACAAATAATTTATTATAACAAAAATATTATTTAGTAAGTCTACAAAAACCTAGTATCAACAAAAGTATTTTTGCTAGCAAGATTTTTTTGGTATCTCTGTAGAAACAGTCATCATAGTCCTGATATAGTACGCCTCAAGGCCCAGCCATAGACCTAAAACCAATTGCTACCTTACCCAAGACTCTTAACATCTTATATCATCGAAGCCCAAAAGTGAAAAGGCTCGAACAGAAGCCGAATGGGGGCCGGGAAAAAAAATAAAAAGTTTCAAAGTTTCAACAATGCAAAACCCAAGAGGCCTTTATGTAATAATAATTTAATAGTAATAAAAGAAATAGTAATAATCCAATTATTGTTGTTCAAAAACAAAATTTACATTTCCCGTCCAAAACCCCATGACGAGAGCTGACGTCACCGCCGGTCACAATGCACCGCCATCGCCCTCCCCCGTGTCCCCTCTCTCTTCTTCTTTCAATCCTACCATTCCTTCTTTTCTCCTCTAATACTAGACTCCCTCCTCCCTCCGGCGCCGGAGTTTAGCTCCCAGAACAACCACTCGCCACCATGGCCCCTCAGCCACCACCACATGGCCCCACCATGGTTGTCGCGAAGACTGTTGGAGCGATGGCGCCCCTTACACACTAATCGAAGCCTGGGGTGACCGTTACATAAATCTTAACAGGGGTAACGTCAGTCAAAAAGACTGGAAAGAAGTCGCCGACACCGTCAACAACCGTCAAAACGGCGTCAAGCCTAAAAAGACCGACGTCCAGTGTAAAAACCGTATCGTTATGTTGAAGAAAAAATACAAGATAGAAAAATCCAAACCCCCTCCGTTAAGTTGGCCGCTCTGTAACCGTCTCGATTCTCTCATTGGCACTAACAGCAATACTACTAACACAGACAAGAAACCCACCTCTTTCACAGTGAAGTCAAAGAAAAAGCCTAGAAAAAAGATGTTTTCAGGTTTGGCAAGTTATAGTGAGAGCTCCTCCGATGACGACAAGGAAAATATGGCGTGGTTTTAAGAGAGATTGAAGAAGAAACGGCATAGAATGGAGGATGTCGGTTTATCTGATGGGGCTGCGTGTAGGGAATTAGCGAGAGCGATATTGAAGTTTGGAGAGATACCCGAGGGAATTGAGAGTTCGAAACAACGGCAAATGATAGAGTTGGAGAAACAGAGGATGGAGTTTACTAAAGAAGTTGAGTTTGAAAGACTGAATATGTTTGTTGATGCTCAGCTAGATCACACAAAGAAGTCTTTCAAACGCGATAAATTCACATCGAGTTCAGGTTTGTTCAATGAAATCTTGGAATTTGCTTTTCTTTTCTCGTGATATTGAGTTTTCTCGTCTTGGGTTGCTGCAATTGTCAGTTTAATACTGGTTGGTTTCTTGATTGATAGCTTATGTTATTTCTTTGATTTTTTTTCCATGGTATAAATTGTTTCATTTGAACGTTTTGGAGCTATGTTAGAGGACTCGTGTATCATTTCCGCTTGTGGGGTTGTGTCCAAAGTACTTTACCAGTTCTTGTTTATAAGATTTTGTATTATGTAGGAGCGTCCCGCACCTCTGCATTTATGGCCAACCATTACAGTGTAAAAACTGGATAGGTTCCATTTGAACGTATTAGTAGGGGGCGCGCGTGCAAAATGATTACTTAATGAATTGTTGATGGTTGTACACTTTAGGTGAAGTGAATTAGGAAACTAAGAGTTATTTGGGTGTTAGAAATAACTTCCATGTCTAATTTTCAAGTTCTGCCCGTTGTATGCCGAGGAAGGCAGGAGATGTGGATATTCAGGACTGATTCTTTTCAGCTAATGCTATTTTGACATGAATTAGGTTAGGGCCCAGCTTAGGGATTACGCTTTGCCTGATTTCTGCAGGCAACTGCTCGGAAGTGACTTGGCTGTACATCCCAGTGGGGCTTTAATACAGCATGAATTCCCGTTAGGTTTATCAGAATAATATAAATTATATCCTGAAACCTTCTATAATAATTTAAGCTATTTGATTGAGATAGTTTTTTGACATGGTATCAAAGCCTTGATGACCAAGAGGTCACGAGTTCAAATCTCATCATCCCTATTTATTTGATAAAAATTAAGCACAAGATAAAATGAACCTGTGCAAGTTTCAAGTCCAAAGGATTTTCACTTGAAGGGGTATGTTAGAGAATAATATAAATTATATCCTGAGACTTCACCTAATAATTTAAGTTATTGGGTTGAGATGGTTCTTTGACAGGGTTGAACGAGCAATCTGTAAAATTGGCATTCCATTAGTCCTTAAGCTGTCCTGTTGCGGAATCTGCCTGGGTGGGATCTTTTTTGCCAGAAATGCTCTCATGTTACTCAAAATGGACACTTGCTTCGAAATCTAGAGCCTGTTTAAAAATACAGTAAATATTAATTTTTTTAAAAAAAATTTTGCTTGAAATTGCATAAAATAATATTTTTTTATTTTTTAAAATTTATTTTTTTACATTACCACATTAAAACTATAAAAAAATATTAAAAAATAATAATTTAAAAATAAAAAAATAAAAAATTTAAAAAATACAGTTATACCACAATACCTAACAGAACTTTACTCCTATAGGCCATGACATGGAAATAAAAGAAGAATTTTTGGATGAAATGAAAAAAAAAAGAATAGATTAAAAAATATAATTAGAATACCAATAATTAATAGAATAGTATGTTATCAATATAATAGTGATTAAATTGTAAATTAATATAATGCTATTTAGAATACTAATATATTAAGAGAATAAAAAATAAAAATAAAAAGATGGAAGGACTTTTTATTTTCAAGCCCTGATTGTTAGGGGTGAGCATTTTAAGTTCGTTTCGGTTTACACTGAAAAAAAATAACCAAACCAAGATTTTTTTAATCTAAAACCAAAACCGATTTAAACTGAACATTTTCAGTTCAGTTTGTTTCGGTTTATATTGTTAAAAAACCAACAAAACCAAAAAATTGACTCATTAGATATCCGAGAACAACATAAACTAGTTATTAGCATCTGAATAAATAAAGTTGTTGTAAACATCAAGCAAAGAAAAGGTCTTGTTCAAACGTTTGAATGAATCTTCAGAAATAACATTCATATTTTAAAGAGAATTAGCCAACTCCATTGCTTAAGCTTTTGATCCAGAAATACCAATACCTTCGATCAACAGAGTGTAAGTATTTTCATTTGGCTAGCAACCATTTTCAATCATTGCTGCTAGCACTTCGATAGCATCATCAATTCTATGTGCTTTGTATAATCTAAGAACAATTTTATAGCCGACTATATTTGGATGGAACCTTCCACTTAGCATGTCTGCCAACAACCAATAACTTCATCCACCATTCCATTTCATCTCTTCACAAACCTGAAATATGTGATTATATTCAGATGTTGAGAACTACTTTTGGGTTTGATTTAGAGTTGGCTCTTGGGAGAGATGAGAGGCAGATAGAAAGTTGGGGGGTGGGGGAGGGCTGCTTTGGTTTAGGTAAGGTTGGGAAGAAAAGGGAGTATTTATACTCATTTTTTTAAGTGCTGGTTGAACCGGTTTAGTCCAGTTCAATCAGTTTCAGATATTTGAAACCGAAACCGAACCAGAATTCTTTTTTAGTTTTTTAATCGGTTAATTTGATTTTTTTTCTCAGTTCCGTTCTTTCGGTTATTTTTTTTGTTTTCTCAGTTTAATTGGTTTTTCAGGTTTTTTACTCCCACCTAGTGCTTGTTGTGTAATGTAACATAGGAATTATTTTCAAGCCATCGACAATTGGCTGGTCTTCCACCTACTTAGTCTCTTATGAACTTGATTAATAATATCATGGCACGATCATTGAGTGACAGGACCCCAAGAAACTTCCTTATGGTTCCTTGTTTTGGTGAAACCAAAACCTTTACAGGGTTGTGTGATGAGCTGCTAATATCGTTTGAAGTTGTTGAAGAGTTTGACATACTCAAATTTGACTGTCGTATTTGGCTTCCATGCTAGTGATGGTAAAGGGCAATGTTTCATATTTGTAACCTTCTATGCAAATCTTGAATTCCCCCTCACCTCTTTCCGCAATTACAATGTTCTCTTTTCTTTATTAGAATCAGAAATTGTTGTTCAACTCTTGGCTATCTGTGGATTCATGTTGTGTAACTGAAGGAAGTCCAACTGGGGGTACATCAAGCATTTGATCTCCAACTACGAATTTGAAGTACTCTGTTCATGCATACACACGAGTATTTATTGATCTACAACTTTATCATATTTGATTAAATAGAGCAAAGGCATTAGTTTTTTTTTTATCATATTTGATTTGGCACAGCACAGTAGTTAGATGGGTTCTGTTTGGCATTTGATCTCTGTCTGTCTCTCTACCCGAGATGCTCGTCTATGCGTATGCACTCACAGTGACACTCAGACATATGCATGTGCTTGGGCATGCACACATGCATCACAAACATTATTTCTTCTGTGTATTTTCATGTCTGGATTTGCAATCGTGACCTGATATCACCAAACTGTGCTTACGTTGCTGCTAAACTTGAAATCGTATTCCAGTTGTGATCTGATAAACTTTTGGTGGTTTCTGGACCCTTTGAACAGGGAAGTTGTAGTTGAAATTGCTCAAAGACCTATTTTTTCAAAGGGGAGCTCCAGAGTGTATATCTCCATGAAACCCTCTTTTCATCTCCAGCTTAAGAGTGGAAGTCCTCTGCCTAGTTATCCTGAGGCTGTCACATCTTCAACAGATGAAGCTTTTAAGGAATGATTATGACCTACCAGTCATATTCTTGGCTGTAGCGTTATTCTGCATGCATCATTGGTTGTTATGCTAAAGATTTTCTGTGCTTTCTAATCTTCCAAAAGCTGTAACCTGTGTCAGCTCCTTGCATTCTTAGGCGTGTTATTTTTCATTCAAGTGATAAATATGTGATCAGCTTGTATCTCGATACACGCTACTCAGTGCTGATTTAACATGTTTCTCCTTCAAATGATGTTCATGGGACAACCGAGGATAAAAGTGGCAATGAAAGATAACCTTTTTCCTGTTCATCACTCACTATTATCAAACTTGGTTAGATTTTTCGGAATGATGTGGGAAATAAATTTCTGTGGAGGTTTTGGCTGTGGCCTATGTGAATAGGTTGTATGCAAACAAGTTGTTAATCTATATGCTCACTTGCATGATCAAATTGTTCTGTGGAGCTATTTACTTTTGGCTTTCGGAAGCTGACTGGGATACTTCCAATGCTGACTTGTGGGAAGTGCTGTTAGTGTATATGAACTCACTTGCCTTCAAAGCCTCCACGTTAATCTTTGGATTCGCACTGCACCGACTAAAGTGAATGGGCATTTTGTGGGGCTGGTTGCATCATTAGCCAATGCTATGTCTTGCTGAATACAGGACGTTTCCATGATGGCAGTTTTGATGTTTTAATGCGCAACACTGTTGGCTCTAGATGGAAATTATGGTCACTTTTCCGAACCACTGATCAATTCAATATACAAGAACTTCTCAATAATCCCTGCTACCCAGCCAGTTCATATGCCAAGGACTGCTCAACAATCCCTTCTATCTGATCTTATGGCGACGCTATAACAGCAGGACAACCAAGGCGTATGGGAATGTTATTGATGATTCAATTTGGTTGGGTGTCTCTGAAATTAATCTGTAATCTGCAGAAACTAATTACGCAGTACATAAATGTACGGACACTTGGTTCATACTGAACTATAGATTGGACTTTAATAGTACTACCAGGATCCAGTTCAATTACCATCCACGGTTTCAAGAATTCAGAGAAATCTTAATTCTTGATTGGGAACATAACTTGAAAGGAAGATTCTTCAAATTTACATTACATGAGCAATAGGAGAGAGAAAAACAGAAAAATCCATTAAAATATATATGGGAATTGGCTGAAATCGTTCATGGTATCGGATGAATTCTGGCTAAAACTGTCAACCAATCCACCACAAGCAGGAAATTCAGCGAAAGTTGGTATCATGCTACCATGATCATTCAAGACAGGAGGAGAATTGGCAGCGTACCGAGCTAGACGAGCTCTAGCAATGGCAAGATCAACCTGCAGCTCAACCATCTTTCTTTGCAACAAAGCTATAGCACCAATGCAACCATAGACAGGATCTCTGAGCCTTGCCTCAGCTTCATAAGCAAGAGAATTCACCGTGTCTTCACGTTGCTCTTCAGGCACTTCAATCAAGATCTTGCTCACATTGCTTGCACCAAAAACCTTGTGTACTTTGGCAAACTTCTTAGGCTCATCTGAGCGAAAATATGGAGCAAATATGCAATTAGGAGTGCATCTTCTTTTCAGAAACTTACAAGCTGCACATGAAGAGCTTGCACGAGGCTCGTGGTTCCTCATACTTGAGATAACATCTACTTCTATAATGTCCTTTACTTCCTCCTGTCTACCTTGTATAAATAGGCTTGTAAATAGGTTAAAGTAACAGTGTTTTAGGTATTTTGTAGATGTAGGCTGTTTTTAGCCTATCAGTACAATTGTCGTGCTAGGTCACATGTTCGAGTACAGGACTTGCATGGGCCAAATAACCAGCAGTAATAAATGACAATGTTTTTTTTTATTTTCTTTTAAGCATGGATATCCAAACCAGTTTATCTATATTTTTATTAATTTTTTAAAATTTTAAAATTAATAATAAAATAAGTTATAAATTAAAAACTGATTAAACTAAATCCATACAAATTGACAATGTCAAATTTTACGGTTATGCAAGATGAGAGGTGTGGAAAGCTAAAAAAAAATTCCTGCAAGAATGGTCTAAATAATAGAACGTGGGGACAACATTATATATAGTGGTAATTTATGACGGGACATGACGGTTCATCAACAAGGATGGGATATTTCATTGAATATGATTGAAGAAAAGAAACTTCACAAGAAAAAGTTGACACCCTCAGGAAAATTGGCCCTGTCCACAAGATGGAAACCCCGAGGGTGAGAAGTCCTGTTGTTTAAGATTGCGATGAGAATTATTTATTTATTTTTTAAAATATATATATATTAAAGTAATATTTTTTTATTTTTTAACATCATTAAATCAAAGTAATTCAAAATTATAAAAAAATTTATTTTAAGCACAAAAACAAATAAACTACATGAATCAGTGGTGTGGGGGTAGCCAAGAAAAAAATATCGCTACCGAGAGACAGAGCCATAGACCATACTGGTTTGTTCCTCGATACAGGGCTCTTCTTCCCTTTAACATGTTCAATAAAAATTAAGACGGCTATCCATGCTCTCACGAAAAGGGAAAAAGATTACGATAAAATTTTAAATTCAGAATTTGTTTTAAGGGCATTTTTGGTATTGTGATAACGGTGACTGTTCAAAACGTTTTTTATTTAAAAATATATCAAAAAAAATTTTATTATTATTTAAAAATTATTTTTAATATCAATACATTAAAACAAGTGTCTGAATCTTAAAGGTATTTGCACCACTTCCAAACACACACTAAATTCAGGAGCAAATTAAGGATTATTTGCTTGTTTACGCGGGTCAATTGATTGCATTGTTATATGTTTTCTATTTTATTGTCAGAACATACGAAATTTATTTTTAATCCTAGGTAAACACTATATTGTAGATACTAGCCAATTTAGTGGATAAATTTACTCTTCGATAAATCTTCTCGTACAGGGAAGTGTTGATTTTTTTAATATCTTTTATCTATTTTTGGTGACCAAAATCCATTAAATGTTGCCATAAATAATAAATAAAAATTTCTCTATCTAAATAACTGAAAATAGAATTTAAATTTACGAAATTACCGAAAACAACTAAATAAATTGGATTCTTTTACGGACCTTAACTATCGAGATGAATAGTGGAGGAAATGAGTTTTTATTTTTGCATTTTTCACCTTTTTTTATTTTTTATTTAATATTTATTTGATTTTGATTTTATTTTCATAAATGGTTTTAGTTTACTTTTTAAGTAGAAACCGTAGTCTCAAATATACATATTGGCATTTAGTTTGTGCTCGATTTTACAAATATTTATTTTTATTATTATATAATTAAGTAAAAATATTTTTTAAAAATAAATTTCTTAAACCTAATGGAGTCCATTAATTGGATCATGAATTTGACTAGTTAAGCTGCAAAGCTCGTGTCAATCAAATATGTCAACGTCTTGATATTAAAGAAAAAAACATCTTAATTTTTTTAAGTCAATCATATTTTTTATTGTTCGCTTGAGTTACATTGAGACTCTCCAAGTAGAATGGGTCACATCATAACAACTTTTAAATATTTTAATTTTAAACTCGAATTGAATAAGGAGTCGAGTCAAAAACTTTTAAAGATGTCTCATGAGACCTGATTTAATAATAATGCCAATAATTTATTATAGCCTGGATTTTTTTTTAAGTTCAAAAAAGTTTTGATTCCAGCCGCAGTGTACTGCGACCCTTTATACTAGTTTTTACTAATTAAACTAATTATTATACAAAATAATAAAAGAGTTGGGTTTCAGATGTGAATGGTGAAGCATATGATCCTTTTTATTTTAATTGAATTCTTTTACGACCTAATTAGATGAAATCAGTTATGGTAAAAACACCAAATTAAAATAAAAAATACTCAATTTCAAAACATAAAAAAAATATATCACTCTTAAATTTGCAATAATTCATCCAAAGCTCATTTTGTTTATTTTTCAGTTTCTCAATTAAAAAAGAGAAGAAAAGAAAAAGACACTAAAAAACCGAGTGTTCAATTTTTTTTGTCCTATTTATAATACTTTCGTTATATAAACCTAACTTAGCTCAACCTATAAAAGTTAAATAATATGAATATTATATATGATCATGGAACAAAAAACTAAAGAAATGAATATCACAAGTCTTGGGGCAGTAGGAATCTGTGAAACCCAATAACCCGATCCAAACTGTATATTATAGACTCCCTTTGTCTTTATATATTGATATTGTCATAGACTTTACATATATTCTACTCCAATGTTTTTATTAGTGGTCTTCCTATTAGATTTATTTAACGTAACAAAAAAAAGCTCGTTTCTTTGCTAGAGGGAAGAGGGAGGTAATTAAAATTTAATGGTGGTGCAATGTATGAAAAATAGACCTGACACTAGGGGTGTCATGTTACCTCCAGTCTATTTTATAGATTTGCCTCTAAATACGGACCCATAAGAATTAGCAATATAAACTCAACTTGTGAATAATTGTAATATCCATAATAATATCCCAACCCGGTATATCAAAGCTGCTAAGGTGAAAAAAAAATTTGTAGGGATTATAATTTGTAAAATATCAGAATCTAGATCGAATAAAATTATAAACCCATACTCGATCAAACCATATATATGAACACCCCTATAAAAAACAATTTAAGCGAGAGAAAGTTGTCAACTACCATGATTTCGGCAATCAAAACGATGAAGTTTGATGTTAAAGAGTTTTATTTGATGAGAAGAGTTTGATAATCTTGGTTCTTGGCCTTCTTTTTACTTGAAAAAAATAGATCGAGCTTATAAGATAATCTTTTCAATTTGATTTTATGTTTTTATACTGACTTAGATATGTTTTGAGTTGAGATATTAGTTTATTGAGGTTAATGCAGTGTATTTTAGATATTTGATATATATTTGTTTTCATAAATCGATTAAAAACACTCTACCTATGAAATAAAGTAAAATCAAACTAGTAATATCTAATTCGACAACAATAGATAAGAAGTACTTTAATTTCCTTTAAAACCAGGAATTTTTTTACAATCTTATATCTCGTATCTAGAGGTGCACATTAACATGCATTAAATATTGAAAAGTAATTGAATCATGGACTTATAATCTTACACGAACAAAAAGTTTATAAAATTTGATGAGTTTCGGTTTTTCCGTTTAGCTACAGTGCTGCTCAATTAGAGATTTGTTAAAATTCATTTTATTTTGTTTAAAATTATTTTTTTATTTTATTTTGAAATATTAATATCAAAAATAAATTTTAAAAAATAAAAAAATATTATTTTAATATATATCTAGATAAAAAAAATACTTTAAAAAAATAACCACATCTTTTTAAAATATTATTTAAATACATCCAATCTTTACCTATCAATTCAAGGGATGAGATACAAAAGTGTCTCTTCAAACATTTTGTGGTAGGGAGTTAAAAAAGGACATATGATAATTGCCTCCATGCTCCTTCGAGAGGTCCACCTGTTTAATGCCCGTCGTTTTCCAAAAAACAAAACCCCCCGAAAAGAAAGGCGTGTTTAGCATCGTGGTTCACGCGCCACCCATTTGATTCGTGTCACTGCCAGAATAATCGATGGCCCTCGAAATCAACGGATAGTGGCTTGCACGTGCTAGAGAGAAAGTTTGATGGAGAGAGATATTGGGTCGGCCCAAATAGAAGTCTTGATCATAGATAGATACTTGAGGTCCTTTTTTTTTTTTTTTTTTTTTTTTTGTGTGTCGTGTGGATGATATTGCAAAATTATCGTCACCCTCTTCCCCAAACCCCAAAAACCGCACTCTAATAAAGCACTTGCTCGTTGTTAAAATTAGGACCTGTAGGGCCACCGAAACTAGAAGCTAAGTGGTAGTGTTCACCACCCAAACCAGGGGGGGAAAGTGACAGGTGCTCCAACTTTTAAAAGACAATTAAGATCTGAGTCATTTTTTTCAACAAAGAATTTTTTTTTTTTTTGAATTCCCTTTACTGGTCTGGACAAGATAAACTCTAGCTCTTTAAATCATGGTTAATTATACGGTTGACTTCTAGGGGCACTTGGAAGAGGGGGGAAGGTGATAAAAAAATGGGCTTGAAACGAAGGTGATGAAGTTAAATGGGTTTGACATGGGCTTGAATCCTGTTGACGTGGCATCTTTAACATGACTCTACAAAATTGCAAGTTATGGACCCCGGCGAACTGATCCAGTGGTTGTCTCAGATCTATGGTGATGATCATTCAAGCGACCGGAAAGTAGCATTTAACATTGACGGCAAGCAAGTAGCACAACCTAGCCCTCATTAATTGCCAACAAGTGGGTGCTTCTTAGACAAAAGAGTCCTGCGATGGCCCTGAAATGCCATGGTGGTCGGTCAAGTTAGGGCCCAGTTCTATTTCGCCGACCCTTTTGGCACAAACTAAACACAAGGAAGTCTGAGTATGGCGCAATTACTTCAGACAATTAAGTTCAGCTATTCAAATATTTTGGTTCTCTTTTATCTGGATTCTCTTTTGTGGTATTGTATGCATGCATGCATGTATGTATGTATGTATTTCTTGACGCCTCCTCTTAATATTGCATGTATGATAATAATATGGAAAACAAACCTACTTGCTAGCTTCCGCCTTACTTTAAGGGTATCTTCTATCTAAAATGTTATTCAGCTACACATGAACAAGACGAGCTACTCACCAGGGCCGACCCAATCCCGTCAACGCGGGCTGAGAGGGCCTAAAGCTCTCATTTAATAGGTGTTGTGATGAGGCAAAAGCCCACTTGTTTTCTTTTCTCAGTCCATCGTTTTTTTTTTTTTTTTGTCTCTAATGGGATGCCTAGGTAGTTCCCCCTCTTTGACGAACTGACACTGACCAAATTTTTTATTTTTTATTTTTTATATCACGCCTGGATTTTATTTTTTTTTGGGGGTAAGATAGATATAATCTCTGAAGCACATTGATATGGTCAATGCAAGCATCCGCCGTTAATTTTTGAAGCATTCTTATGATTATACATTTGTTAAATATCAAGAAGTATTTGCCATGGACATTTGGGAAGTGTTTTTTAAGAAATAATTTTTATTTTATTTTTTTATTTGTTTTAAATTAATTATTTTTTGATGTGCTGATATGAAAAATAAATTTTTAAAAAAATAAAAAATATTATTTTAATTTATTTTTTAATAAAAATACTTTAAAAAATTACTACAATAAATATAATTTTAATTAGCTGTACAGTGGGGATGCGTCTGTTGTCTCACATGCTATCGCCGTGCATTTTGACTTGTATCAAATTTTAGATTTCCAGTAGACTAGTTAATAGATTTAAAAAAGATTAGATATGAGAAAGAAATACTGAACTAAATTAAAAACTTTAGACTATAGTTTTGAAATTCGACCCGATAGGTCGACTCGAGACCCGGCCAACCGTGACAGGAACCGGACCGGGTTGAAAAAAATAAAAAAAGTTATGATCTGGTGTGACCCGGTGACCCAGTTAACTCGGCAAAACCCGTCAAAAACCTGTTGGTTTTTTTTTTAACTACAATGACGTCGTTTTGATTTTTTCAAAATAAAGATTGATTCGGACGATCCGGTGATCCGGTCAAAACTCAAAACCCAAATCTTAAACCGAACCAGATTTAAAAACTATACTTTAGACGTCACTCCCACAATCCAATTCACAAGCTCGGGTTCGAATTAAGGAGCACATAAATATTCATGTTTTCTACATTTGTTTTTAATTTCTGAAGAACATATCAAGGTAATAAAGAACGAAATAAAATGATTATAATAAAATCCATGTCGTGGCAGTGCACTACTGTACAAGTAACAAAAGATCAACTTGCAGTCCTAAAAAAATCCGTATTTAAGTCGTGTGTATTACCCGAAGCCTCAGAGCTACCTTATAAGCCTTTGGACGCACATATTTGCAAGCAAATAGCAAGGCTTGTTCAACTCAACACTCATTTTGAATATATATGTAAAAATGGCGGGGAGTATCAACTAACCCGCTGAAGCCGGTGCTTCCTCCAAGTGGCAGCAGCCCAGCGAGTCCTCATTTCTCTTCCACCACACTTCCTCTTGTCTCTCATGTTGATTGTCCAAGAAGAAACGGTCAAAAATGCATCAAATAATCAAATATTTTCTTTGTGAAAGACAGATTTAATAACTAGAAATCAGAAAGAAAACAATTTTTCCAAGTGATCTAAATATTAACTAAGAACTTGGACCGGATAATAACAATGACCAGAAACTAACTCATATAGGGTAAGAGGTCATGAATGCAGCCCTCCCTCCTATCATGATCTCCTCAGTTTTTTTGCCAACTGGGTCTCTGGTGGAATCATTGATTCATATATCCAATGAAGTTGCTTCAGTGGAAAAGCTTCCTTCCGTACAATTTAGGAACATTTTAACCATGATAAGGAGGATCAAACTTCTTTCTTCTTTGTTTGAAGATATACGAGAAACAAATAGTCCACTTCCTCCATCTTCCATCCTGTGTCTCACCGAGCTCTTTTCCGTGATCCAAAGAGTCAAGCTTTTGATTCAAGGGTGCAAGGATGGCAGCTCTCTTTGGGGTCTCATACAGACACAGTTTTTGTCGAATCAATTCCACGTGCTAGTGAAGGAAATGGGCGGGGCACTTGATATCCTACCTTTAAGCTTGCTTAATTTAAGCGCGGATACAAGAGAGCAAGTTGAACTTCTTCACAGGCAAGCAAAGAGGGTTGACTTGCTTGTTGACCCTCGAGAACTTCAAAGAAGAGAGGAGCTTTTACAAATAATGACGAGAAACAATCAGAAGAACAGCGGGAACAAGGGATTCGATGATTTTGTCAAATTGAAAGAAGTTTTGAGCTGCATTGGTTTGAGAAGTCCACTGGAATATGAAGAAGAAATTTCGAAGCTTGAGGCAGAAGCAGAGAAGCAGGCAGGCACGGGAGGACTTACTGTGGTTTCCAATATAAACAATATAATCTCTCTTGTAACATATTCCAAGTCCGTGATTTTCGCTGACAGAGATAAAGAGGAGATCAAAGAAAACTTCAAGCAGCGGTCTGCATTCATGAATAGAAATCAAGATGTTTCTTCATCTTCTCAGTCAATACTTTCAAATATACCTGATGAATTCCGGTGCCCTATTTCCCTCGACTTGATGAAAGATCCTGTGATAGTTGCATCTGGACACACTTACGATCGCAATTCAATTGCTCAATGGATCAGCTCAGGGCATCAAACTTGTCCTAAGAGCGGGCAAAGACTAATTCACATGGCCCTGATACCTAATTATGCACTGAAGAGTCTGGTGCATCAGTGGTGCCAAGATAACAATGTCCCGTTAATTGATGATTCATCTTCATCTTCATCTTTCTCAAAATCTGAGAGTAGCAGCGGCAAGAGCAAGTTAAGTGAGAAAGCTATCGATCATATATCTGCTACAAAAGCTGCCATGGAATCTGTCAAAATGACAGCTGAATTTTTGGTCGGTAAGATAGCAATGGGGTCCCCAGAAATTCAGAGGCAGGCAACTTATGAGCTGAGATTATTAGCAAAAACTGGAATGGGTAACCGCAGGATAATTGCCGAGGCAGGAGCCATACCTTTTCTGGTGACATTACTGAGTTCCACTGATCCAAAAACTCAAGAAAATGCTGTCACTGCCATGCTTAACCTTTCCATATTGGAAAACAACAAGACATTAATAATGTCTGCCGGTTCAATTGACAGCATAATAGATGTTCTTGAATCAGGGAAAACTATGGAGGCAAGAGAAAATGCAGCAGCAACAATCTTTAGCCTGTCGATCATAAACGATTGTAAGGTGACTATTGGCACCCGTCCTAGAGCATTCTCAGCCTTGGTTGGGCTGCTGAGAGAAGGCACATCAGCTGGAAAAAAGGATGCTGCAAGTGCTCTATTCAATCTATCAGTCTATGAAGCTAACAAGGCAAGTGTTGTGGTTGCTGGGGCAGTTCCTTTGCTCGTTGAAATGTTGATGGATGACAAGGCAGGCATAACAGATGATGCCTTAGCATTGCTGGCTCTGCTTTTGTGTTGCTCTGAAGGGCTGGAGGAGATAAGAAAGAGCAAAGTTCTTGTGCCTCTTCTCATAGATCTGTTAAGGTTTGGATCCACCAAAGGGAAGGAGAACTCGATAACTCTGTTGTTGGGGTTGTGCAAAGATGGAGGAGAGGAGGTTGCAAGGCGTCTGTTGATAAATCCGAGAAGTATACCTTCCCTTCAAAGCTTGTCGGCGGATGGTTCTCTAAAAGCCCGAAGAAAAGCTGATGCGCTGCTTAGATTACTGAATAGATGCTGCTCGCAATCCCATAATCCTGTTGGATAAAAAGAGAACAAGAATATACAAAAAAGAGTGTAAATTTCTGGAAATCATATAAATTATACTGATGTTCTTTTGTTGCTGTAATTTACTATCAAAGTTTAGTTTGAACGAACTTGTAATACATGTTTGTAAATCGTCTCTCACACGGGCTACCTTGCACTAAAAACAACAGATAAGTAACATTTCGATGCGAACCATGCCTGACTTCAACCTCCATAGCATTCATCCTCTTGGCACTGGCTCAGTAGCAACCTGTCACCAAATCAAAAGCAGGAATCCACAGCTGTTACCATTTTTAGAGTTGGTGCTTTTTGTACGAGAATATTCAAAGAAATAGCATGTTAAGTTGCTCGATTTTCAAATTGATGAACAGGAACTCATAAATCAGAGCTGCAGCATATTTAATTAAAGAAAGTTGAAATAAAAACTGTGGTGAAAATTAGTTCAGGCTGCTTGAACAAGCGATGGTAAACTCCGAAGATCGGCACGGGGCAGTTTCACAGTAACCAATCGTTCTTGCAAGTAAAAACGTTCCTATCCTTTCACATCAAATCTTCGCTGCTGCAATAACTTTGATCCATGCCCTAGGATTCGAGCCTCTTTGACATTAAAAAATATCATTTACTATATCACAGTATCAATCACACATGAATTTCGCATTTTCAATTGAAAAGTAACACCTCAGCAGCATGCACTCCGCCTTTAAAAATAAAAATAAAATTGTTTGTCTCTTTCATCTACCAATAAAGCCTGCGACTCACCAACAGTAGCTTTGAATCAGGAATATAAAAAGGGCACAACCACATTACACGATTTAAGATAAATCAAAGATTCAACTGCAGCTGATTGGAACTCCAGAAATTACTAGAACAAATACGTGTACTCACGGAGAGCTAGGCTGATAGAATGAAAGAAATAAAAGTAAGAAAAGGGAAATATGTAGTTTATTGCTTGAGCTCTTACATTGTTTCTACACTGGATGTACATTAATTTCACACAAAGGTAAATAAAAGTAAATATACATATAGATATATAATGCACAAAAGTTACAAGAGCTCCAGACGAGACCATGCAGGTTTTACAAGGCTCTAATTCAATGTATTACAGCAAAAACGATCCTATGAGTAAATGGTTTAACTTGTGTTTAACCAGTCAAAACTACGAAGGCGAGCTTTCCAGTTCATTTGTAAACCACGATTCACATTGAACCAGATCGAATGACTGTCAATATTTACGTCTCTACCAATTCCAACTGAATATGGGGGCCATGTATCTTGTAATTCCAGTGCCAGCTTCCACTATCCATTATTTTTTGTTCTAAAGGGTTGAGCTGGACTTGCAAACCTGTGTCAAACGAAAAGTAAATTGATTCTGTAATGAGATAATAACATCCGCACTACAAAAGCAAAGCACCGGGAAGACACTACACATGATACAGCTTCATTAAACGCATCAATAAAGCAAGTACAAGCTGCGTTTTTAACTTAAAATTAAGGACGATAAGTTTCATTATTGTTTCCTTACACCTACGTGACCTAACACTTGACAAACCATAAACAGTGTGCATGTCTGAGACCCGTGTACTAGAGCAGAGTGACCAAAATATCTGCATCTCTGAAGTTCCAAGTTTTTCTACAGTATGGAAGCAAATTTTGGTCCTGCTGTCCTAGTAGACTGAAATATTTCAGCCAGATTCTTAAAACCAAGCAATCCCACAAGGACAGAAGCTGGCATCTTGTAACACAATGAAATCCTCACAAAGTAATATGCGATGTCCATTTCCCAGTTCAGGGGGGCAATAATGCACTTTATCAATTGTCAAAGAAAATAACAGTCATGTAAAACATCAAACTGTATAAATAAACTCTTTTAATATACAAAAATATCACATGTGTGTGTGCATGGATGCAAGCATGTGTGACTCTCAGTGTGGGTTTGAATATTCAGTGACTCGGTTTTTTAGAAGGAATACAGAGCAATTATGCAAGAGTTTTTAGGATATTGAATTCAAGGAACCTGAATCTCCTGATGTTATCTTCATTTTGTAGCCATCTGGTATTTCAAATATCTGATTTCCCTGAATCAAAGGGAAAAAAGAAGAAGTGAGCACGGCTATAGGAAGCTTTTAATATAGAATCCTAGCACCATACAGGTCTAATGAATTTAAAATAGAAAAGCCAGAGGACCATTAAGGAGATTCATAGTAATCACTGATTCTCCAACAACCTAATTCTCTATGGCTACAATATTAGGTAAATGGATGAGAATTTGCAGTAATGCACCAATCAGCTTCCAGGTGAGTGTACTTAACAAAAAGATTTAACTAATTGATCCTCCTTGTCATGCAATGAAATTTCCATCATCGTTCATTATGCCATTGAATAGAGTTTTTTAGACAAGGATGCTGTCCTAGGCGTCGTTTATATCTAGTACTTTTGAAAAGCTGTCCTAGAATTTGTTTATTTGAGTGTAGACCCTGCAAGCAGGCCATACCTCCTTGAAGCCTAATTTTTGGAAATTTCCTCATATCAATTCATAGAAAAAATAAAAATAAAAATCAGAAAGGAGCTTCTGCTGCAGGTCCTAATCAGGGATTCTCTATAAAGTACTTCACATCATAATCAAAACAATCCGATTAACCAACAGAAACAGTTCTGACGTTCTCATGTCAATCTAACCTGTATGGTAACGTTGTCAGCCTCAAATTCAGCATTTCCATGCAGAATAACCTTCAATGCCTCAAACCGTTGCACATCATGCTTCCAGTATATATTGTCTCCAAAACTCCAGTTAATCCCTTTGTTCACAACTTTGACATTTTGCAGTCTACATCTTCCACACCTAGAGAAATGGAATTAAGATCATTGAATTTCATTTCAGCATATTCAAAAATCTGGAAGAGAGCATACAAATTTTTACCTGTTCCCATACTGTAATATTGGTTCACCATTTGGATCAATCCTGGTTGAGCCCATAACATTTTCAGCAATAATGATCAAGCTTCCATCAAGCTGGAGGAGGAAAATCAGATGAGCATAAAATGTACTAGCTTGCATGCCTTTTTTCAAACTATTAATCTATGTCACCTGAACATTTCTCCATGAGAACTCTGCGACCTCAATTTGTAGCTCAGAACCCTTAGATATGGATCCTCCATTAAACTGGTAAAGCAAAAGAAATGAAACACAATCATGATTGGTTGATCAACTTCGTAACGGGGAACTAACAAAAGCCAATCAGCCACACATTCATTATGCCAGAGTGATGACTGATGAGACAGAGAAGGATTTCTTGGCAAACAAGACATTTGCAAGCAGTTACAAGAAATGTGTGGTAGCAAAGCTTTTGCACGTTGAAAAGTCCAGCAGCCACTTGGCTAGGGACATTTAACCAGATACAGAAATAAGCAAACCAAATATTAATATATGGATATAACACCAAATAGCCATCATCATATAACAAGCATCACGCACCATTCACTATGGAATAAAGAAAGAAATATACCCAGGCAAACCATGACAACAGCCACAATAAGCTTACCTTTTGTCTTGTGACCTCCCAAAGTGGGCCAAGAGCAGGATGCAGAAAGATGAGAAATGGTGGTCCAGACTCAACATATTTATCATTACCTTCAATCTACAAACAGTAAGGAAGTTAAATAAATGGAAAGAAACTCTAAAAATTATTAACACAGCGCTGGCAGACAAGCATATACTCAATAACCTTAAGTAAATGAAACAAAATATGAAGGGCAGTTGACCTCAATTCTCAGAGACAAACTAGGGCTCTATACTATAATTAAGAGGATACCTGAGGAAGCTCTATATCACAATGTGAAAGAAGATCGTGAGCATTCCGTAAGATATCCAAGAGTGCACCATCTGGAGTCTGCATACAAGCCCAAAGTAACAGATTAACATGAGGAATATCGATCAAGTCAAGAGATTAGTGAGATACCACAAATCAAGCTTCAAAATTTGGTATCCAAACTCAAGGAGGTAAAAAAAACACTCTTGGAAGTTTGGAGACTCACTGATATTTCCGATACATACCGGTACATAAACAAGTAGGGCTTGTAAATCAATGATTCAATTGTTGATTTATTACATCCTAATATACTCTCAACTACACAGACACTTACGGATTTAAGCCACTGATCAGTCCTCAAATGACTGAGTGGGGTCCAAGATAACCAGCTATACAAAACAAAACGTGAGCTGAGAAAATCTAGATGCTTATGGCTGTGAGATCATAAAGTAGAGACTAGTATCCACCAGAAAGTGGCTTCTCAAAGAGAAATGATTGTCCTAAGTTAGAAAACTAAATGCAATTAGTGGAACTTAAGAAGAGAAGGAACAAAAAATGATCTCAATAAATAGAGAGGGGAACTAAATCCCCTCCACTGATTTGGAAAAAAAAAAAATCCATCATCAAATTTTTTTCAAACTGCTGAGAACAAGTACAGTAACTAGCAGAATTTACAACCTGGTGCAAGGTATTGTCAGAATGTCTTCTTTTCCTCTTAGCAGATGAAGTAACCCTTCTTCGCTCATTATACACAATAAAGGTATCCAGCTTATCTGCACATGTGTTGACAGGAAGATTTTAATTACCAAAAAACATATATCTAAAATTTATATTAGAAGAACATGCATTCGCATGTCTATGTGTGCAATCCTCATGGGCACATTATATGCTACAAGGTTCAGAAAGAAAGCAAGACAATATTGTACCTTCCACACCCTTGTAACATCTGGATAAATAGGTGTTAGTGAAATTATCTGCAATATTTTGCATTGTGCATTCCAGCCGACCACCAGAGACACTGCAAGTAAAACAGCAATAAGCGAAACAGCATCCAGGGAAAAAGTTGCTCAACTGCAGGTGGGGATTAAAAAATTTCAGAAGGAAAGATGGATATCATTAAATAGTGAGGATAGATCAGACAGTACTCTCTCCTCAATATACTATCTGGAGAAACAGAGAAAACCTGGAACAAAGATAACTACAGTAGCAACGTATCAGATTTCTAAAGTATTATAAGAATACCTTCCAAGCTGAAAAAGAAAAATTATCAAGACTCATTCCTGGGATCGACAATTGATTTAAACACTCAAGTTCTGCATATAAGAATTTAAAAATCAAATCCCTCATGTGATATCTAATCACATTTAGACAATCTCCCTTGTCGCCACTTGTCCAAAAATATGTTTGTAATCCAAAATCTAAAGTCTCACTATGATGTAATTTATACAAAGCTATATGACTTACCTAGCAATCACCCTAAAACAAAATACTTGCAATAAGACTGGCATACAGAGCACAGTACATATTTGGTATAAATGGAGTACCAGCTAGAAAACATCAACGAGTGAAGTATGTACCTGTGACAGTTCCCATAATGGTCCGTGTATACAATTGGCTTTTTTGTATTCAGAACCATGCCTGGCAAACTTTTTTCATTGTTACTTGATGCAACTAACTCCAGAGAAGGTAAATCCACATACAGAATGTTTGTATTGGCAGGGAACTCTGCCTGCAAACTTAACGAGAAAAACAAAGTTAAAACTAAGTTTTGGTAACAGGGATGAGCATGTTAAAAAATGAATGAAAAAAATAACAAATTATCCAGACAGAAACACACATCATAATACTAATTTTAAACCAAACCTCAAACATAAACAGATGCATGTCAAAGTATTAACTACATAACCACAGACCAATATTAACATTTATTTCCTTCAAGAATTCCAGCACTCAAATTGCTACCTAATCTTAAAGGGAAACTAAAAAGACATGTTTTCAAGTTCGCTATAAAGATTCTGAGCCTGCGTTACAGAGATTCAATTAATCATCAAAATCCATGCATAAAGACATCCATGTAGCTAATTCAAAGCACAAATAGCACACAAAGTTATTCTAAAGAAAGCTAGTACTCCCAAGGAAATGATTTCATACCCGTTAGTTGAACAAGGACCGCCTGTGATTTCAAACTTATCAAACTCGGTGTATTCAATGCATGACAAGCCATAAGCCCACTGCCCATCAAGATTCTTCTTTTCAATAAGGACATTAATTCCTTCAGTAGCCCCTGAGTTGCGCTTACAAGAGGCGAACCCCAGTTTCTGTTACATGTACACATTGTATAACAAGACCATGAACCCCAAAACAATGTCAAGAGAATTACATAAGCATTCTTTAATCTGAATATAGTAACTATGCGCAAATGTTCTTTTCTTTATCATTCAAGCTCCTTATTTAGATGAAATATATGGGCATGGATAAACACAAATACAAAGTATGAATATTTGCAGTGCTCCCTTATGAGAACACGAGAGAGTAACAAAATCAAATTGTCAAATATGATTCCACCTTTCTGTGACGTAAGCCAATCCCTGCCAGTGCCAAAAGGGTCAAATCCGTGGCAGCAACAACATTACTGACTTGTCGCACAGTAGCACCTTTTCTATCATGATCATAAAACCACTCAAAGATGCCTTTGTCATAAGCAAGTTTCCAAATCACACCATGTCCACCGGGCTTGCATACAGGTGCAAATGGTTTTGTAACCAACCACTGCCCATCTTCAGCACTAACAGCTGGAACAAGAGGCTGTCAATTCATAAATTATGCTAGTAAGTGAACACCACTAACTAGTGAAAAACTCGAAGAATAAGAAGAAGCAAATATTTAACATATCTTCATAACCATATAAAACCTGTTCAAAAAGTTGGAAACTGGATTGACCTCTTCCAAACCAGCTCAGTCTTTCACAAAGAGAAGTGATATGCTCATGGTTATTCTTAGCAGAACTTGTCATGATTGCTACAGGGGTAATGCACTGCTTTCCATATATCTTGAAGTACAAGAACTCTCTAGCCTGACAATGATGAAAAAATATAGATATTGTTTCAAAGAAGAAGCAGTTAACATTACAAACCACAGTTATCAGCTCAGACATAAGCTTTCTTCTTTCCGAGCATCGAAGGAACAACGTAGAGATCTTCTACCTGGAGATCTCTTATAAGACCTTCCAATAAGGTCCGTCCACAATAAGGAAGCATGGCAGCAGGAAGGCATTCGCCAGTGTCAGGGTCAATCAAGCCAAGCCGGTCAGCAGAACCACCAAGAGGATAAATTTCTCCTAGATCTGGCAAACCCTAAAAGAAAAGGATCTTATTATTCTAGAAAAAAACTGTGGCAAATCCATTGTTTTAACAGAACAATAAACTTTAGGTACTAACCTCAATTCCCCACAGAGCTGCTTGAGATGCATACTCTGTATTTTTTGAAAGGTCAAGTCCACTAGGAGCATGAATTTCCAAAAACTTGCATTCCATTGATTCTTTTATGTGCTGGGACCAATTTGTAGTCTGCTTTTTTAATGTTGACTGGAAAAGAAGTTCCAGCACCATTATCTGATATCTAAGCGAGCATTTAAATAAACAATTTCAAGTCATTTGAGACGATCAAACGAAAAAGGAAAGTGTGAATAAGATTCTAGCTAAACTTCCTATATTTGAATTATCTCTAGTGCAGATTCTCATTCCTCATTGTCTACCCAAATCAGTAGCCCTAACATGAAACTTTAATAAGCCTATCCTCCACCCAATAACACGCAATACAATCATCCAGCAGGCAAAAAACTCACTCTGGAAATTTATGTAGCTGATCAAGTAATCGTTCACATTTACCTTGGTAGCTAAATGAATCCATTGCAAGCAAGTAGCCCCTAAACTCCATATTCATCAAAACCCTAAACCCCCATATGCTAACATCCCCCAGTTGCCAACTTGATCAAATTCAATTACTCCTCTTCTAATTCTCCAATAGTATCTAAACCCTAAAAGAAGAGTTAAAAACTCTAATCCAGTAATAATTTTAAATCACGAAACAAAACAACGAATACCATGCAAAGGTTGTTCTTTCTCGTTCAAATAATGTATATAAAATTAAAATATCTCCATTCCAACACTTAAACACCATAAATAAAACAAAAGCAAAGCAAATTTAACAGACAAGACAGGAAAACAAAAATTTAAAAGGAGAGAGACTTGCCCAATGACACCTCCAATACAATCATAAAACTCCTCGACCTCGCCTAAACTCTTCAGCAACTTCTTCAAGTCCTTGATCTCCTCATCAGTCAAATTCTCCCCATAATTAATCCTCTCTAATCCTTTATTACCATTATCACTCAAATCAAACCCCTCAATAATCTCCACTAAACTATAAAGCGCGCTCTTAACGGAAGTTCTAACAGACTCCACCGCTTCACTCTCAACCAACTCGAATCCCTCCAAACTAACCACGTGCTCTTGACCAGCGGCGACCAAACACTTGAGCAAAAACAACTCACGAGAGGTTAAATTAATTGAATCCAGAAACCTAGAAACTCCTCCAATTTTGAAAAACCGTTTGACGCGTGAGTCGTCGTTTAGTACTGAGTGTTTGCCGTTTAATGTTTTGGAGTGAGCAAGCTTTGAACGGAGAGATTGGAGTCGAGAGATTTCTTGGTGGAAATTGAAAGAGTCAGGTGCAGGTGGCGCGTACTCAACAGGTGCAATGGAAACTCGCGTGGTCAGGGGCTTGGACGGAGAGGAAGGGAGTGAGAGTAGAGGAGGATGAAGAGAAGGTTTCTTGAAGGGGACAGATTTGTTGAAAAGATTAATAGAGTTGAAAGAGAAGAGAAAATCATTTCTTTTTTTGTTGTTATAACGAAGAAGTATGTTAGTGGATGATGAAGTTGCGGCATTTGTTTTAGCCATAGATAACAGCAAGAGAAAAGACGGTGTGTTCGAGAGAGAGAGAGAGAGAGAGAGAGAGAGGGGATGAACTGATGAAGGGAAAAGGGAAGCTACTCTATAACAATGGAGGGGGAGATTTTATTTATATTATTATTATTATGTCTATGTTTAAAAGGGAGGGAGGGAAGGATAAGACGAGATGCTGGGAGGATATACCGAGGGGAGAGAGGGAGGGAGGGAGAATTTTCTTCACACTTTATGCTGAAACTGAGGCGCCTCATCTTTGTGCGTATGATTTTGGAGTTTTGGATTGGCTGGCTGTATTTTGTTGGATGGGAACCCATCCATCCATGGCCTTTCCTTTCTCTCGAGGGGGTGTTTGGCTCTCTTGTCTAACGCGCGTGGATGGACGAAGGAACAATTTTGATTTGGGCTCCATGCTTTCATGGGAGATGACTCGGAGGAGCCCGAATTGATCCATTTTTATTGGGCTGGGCTCAAATGAGTCGGGCTTGATTTGTATTTTGTAAGATGGTGGTTTGTTCCGGACTTTCTGCTCCACAAACTTTATTCGTAAAAATAATAATCGCCTTAATTTCTTTAATTTTTATTTTATTTTCATGGTTTGCAAGTGGAATGACGGTCGATGCTTGTTTACACTATTTCTCATAGGACGATTTTAAATATGCAATGGCATGCCCACAGTTATTGCTCAATTGTTGCTGCACTTGATCCTAATGTTCAAAGGCGTTGTCAAGGTTGCTTATTTTGAATCTTAAAATCCCTACATTATTTATAATTAAGTTAAAAACATGTTTGTTATTGTGATAGTTATTATTTAAAAAAATTATTTATAAATATATTAAAATAATATTTTTTAAAAAATATTTTTAATATCAGTATATCAAAATCATCAAAAAAAACATAAATAAATTAATTTTAAGTGAAAAAACATCAATTTTTTGGTAAAAAAACATTTAAAACGCATGATAGTTGTTGCTTTTAACAAAAATAAAAAATATATTAGAATATATTTTTTATTTTTTTAATATCAAAGCATCAAGATGAATTAAAAATATTTTAAAAATAATTTTTTTTAAAATCAAATTTTTAAAAAGCAGCTATTCAAAACGCAATGTTATGGACATTGAACATTGGGACTGGCAAAGTGGAAATAATTTTTTTATTCTGTTATATTTTAAAATACGTGAGAAAATTATTGTGATGGTATTGTATATATAAAGTATTTACATTATAGATGTTTAGAGGATTACAAAGATGTTATTTTTTTTATTCTAAAAACCGGTGTATTAGGTAGGTATGACTACGAGAATCAAGATTATTAGTTTTAATATGATTGCCGGACTTAAAATACTTAAAAATATATTTTATATTATTTTTATTTTTTTTTAAAAAATTATTATTGATTCGGTATGAAGTGTGAAACAATATACTAATATTAAATTAATTAGTGGGGTATATTATTGGTTGAATTATAATTTTTTTTCCAATCTCAAGCATAGATTTTTTTTATTTTGCTCCTTTTCTCACCTTACTTGCAAGGGGTTGTTGCCTCGTTTTATGCTAAGGCAGGTCTAAACTCTGAATGGATCAAAATTGGACTTGGGTAAAGTATTGTTCACAACATTAAAGGCCCAAACTCGACTTGATCCTAACAGCAAATTTATTATATATTTATGGGCCACGTCCACTGCTCTTAAATATGAGAATCTTACAACGGGCTTTCCTCGAGAACGTAGAACTATTTCAGATCACGTCAGAGTTCGCAAGGAAAATGAGAGGTTTTACAAGGGAGCATTTTCCTCCGTTCTAGTTCTAGCCTGCCTACTTCTCCTCGAGGATTTAAAAATGCCATCACAACTCTGAAATTCCCAGTGTGCTCTTAGCATTTCAAATCCCTGAAGCACTGGTAGGGTTTGCAGCGCTCAACCAAATATATATATATATATATATATATATATATATATATATATATATATATAGAAAATCAAGATTCTGGGCCGAGGTATAGTACTATATATATACAAGTTAATATTTCATGCCGGTCTTGACAATGAATATTCGACCGTCTCCTCCAGTAACATCAAAAATAAAATAAAAAAATAAAAAAATTAACAAGACCGTCCTCTCACATAAAATTTTATATTCGAGATAATCGTTATTTAAAAACACATTCCAAGTTGACTGGAGAAGGGATACAAGCCCTTGTCTGACTCTCTTGGATACGAGAATCTAAAGATATTTTAAGCAGTGTTGGTATATTTTTCTATCAATTTAGTAGTAGCTAGAGAGTTGAATTAAATCAAGACTAGAAGCCACATCACAATGCCTTTGCTTCCATAAGGAAATTCTAGAGTTCATTTGTCAAAGCTGATCATCTGTTTTTTCTAGCTACTTGTGTGTATCTGCGATCGTCAATGCATTTAAGCCTTGTATAATGTATATAAAATTGATCGTCGAATCGTCTACGTAATTTAGGTTAAAAATATAATAATAATTATTTTCAAAAGTATTTTTTATTTAGAAATATATCAAAATAATATTTTTTTAAATTTTTTTTTATATTATTAAATCAAAACATTATAGAAATGAAAAAAAAATTGAAGTAAAAAAAATATAAAAAATTTAATTTTTTTAAAGTACTTTAAAAAAAAAAGAGGGTTTAAATATTATACTAACTACTTTTATACTCAAATAACGAGGACAATTGTGACCAATTGACCTCATGTGGAAATGAGATGCGATGTGTAATATACAGGTTTGTATTATTATTTTTTACATAAAATGGTCCTTTCCAGTAAAGAAATTGCAGTTTAGTTTAGAATTTACAACTATTGTCTACATTTTTTTGTGCAGGAGATTTTTGCATCTGGATGTGTTTTTTTTTTCCCTTTCTCTTCCGACCTCGAACTTTTAACTTGAATATAGATATGAGTTAGGTTAATTACACCCGCATACATAAACTGGGTTAATGAATCTTTTTCTCGTCACCTAAACCAATCGCTTGAAACATGTTACTCTTTTACTTTTCAATTTATACCGAAATAATATATTCGAGAATTCAAATACAAAAACCTAATCGGGAATTTAAATTGATGTTGTGATGTTGCATATCAATGCCGAGTCCCCTTGCTAGATTCGAGAAATATATTATATACGGTCATGAATAATTAGAAAACATCATTCCGCGCGCGACCGAACTTCGAAAAGCTTTCAAGAATTAGAATCCAGTATAAACCAAAGGAGAAAGAATGTTGCAAATTTGCAAAGAAAAGTCTCAAGTGTGTTTCTTGGTCAAATGAAAAATCATAATTGAAGTTGTTAAGCAAAGCCGAGCCCGATATAAAATTGTATTATGTGATTAAGGTTGCAAACAAAGCTTGATTATAATTTTGGAAAATTTGTTAATGAAGATGGTTAATTAGTGCATATGAGATTAAATTAGAAGTGAAGATCACTCGTTTTTAAATTAAAATTTTATTGAAATTTAATTTTCAATATAAATTCTTTCTAATATAAGATATTAACATGATTTAAATAAATTATAGATGAATAAAAAATTAATCTTTAAGGATCATTAATTGACATATTTTGATACAATCTAAAACTCTCTACAAATTTCTATATATCTCACATATAAAAGCAACAAAACTGTCTTGATATTTATAAAATGAAAAATTAAAATTAGATTAAGAAAATATCTAATTTTTTAGAAGAGAAATGTTATAAACAAAGTGAAGTTTGGATTTAATTTCACATGCAAAAACACCGTCCAAGCTCGAGCTTAAATTTGAGTTTGGATTCATTGTAAAATAAAACTTTTTCAAAGTTACATGAACAAAATTTTCAGCTCAAAAGAATTTAAATTTATTTAAACTAAAAAAAATCATGTTTAATTCTAGTTTACTGTTTGTAATCAAAGTGTCTAAATGTTTGTTTTTCATGTCAAAAGTTCTCTTAATCTAGAAACTTGGATTCAATCATTGTAGATAGATAATCAAGGGTTTAATGTTTCTAGGGTTTTCGGTAATTGACAGACTATGTGTATGGTTATACATTATGTCAATAACCTTAATTTAGTGTTATCGTACAATTATTATTTTATATTTATAATTGACCCTAACACAACTCCTTGGTTTTTTTTTCAAATTTATATTCTCCCAGTACAGAGTTCTACATAAAAATAGCAAGTTTGAAGCTCAATTGATACCGTGTTTTTCTTTCTTAAAAAAAGAAAATTTACCTTTAAGTCCATTATTTATAATAGTAAAATAACATAAAAAATAAACTAAAAGGAAAGAGAGATTTAAATAATATTTTTTTTCCTATAACTCTAGACTTAAATTCATTATAAATTGAAATAGTAAAATAATAATTTTACAACCCAGGACATAAAAATTTGGTATGGCTGGTGAGCAGCGACGGAACCAAGGGGAGGCCAGCAGGGGCCTGGGCCCCTGTAAAACTTTTTTTTATTTTTAAATATAATAAATAATAGATTGTTTAATATTAAATTATTATTTTATTAGTTATGTTTGCTTTTAAAGCCATATCTCCGTATCTCTATGTAAAAGGCCAAATAAGCTTTTTAATTTTTTTCCCTTCCTTTATTGCCCCTTTCTCTTTCTTCTCTTAAACCCTAACATAAAAATCAACAATTTATCCACTTGTTGACAGGTTGATTCGGCTTATTTTAACTCTTCCTGTTTCGACAGCAACTACTGAACGAGCTTTTTCAGCGATGAAGATTGTTAAAACAAGACTTCGCAATCGGATGGAGGATGATTTTCTTGCAAATTATTTGATTGTCTATATAGAAAAAGAAATTGCTGAAAGATTCACAAGTGATATGATAATCGATGATTTATA
>Ga0325414_1000174_pt1 | contig 43642 bp, 22 predicted proteins | sample PopdelMetagenome_8_FD_206183 | JGI IMG/M metagenome (GOLD analysis project Ga0325414, IMG submission 206183) | Populus deltoides microbial communities from Bellville, Georgia, United States - Leaf-PdKOR-R3 | ecosystem: Host-associated > Plants > Phyllosphere > Phylloplane/Leaf | place: USA... | reverse complement strand
AAATATCTTAAACAAACGATTTCTTCTAGTTTTATTATATAATATATAATATAATGTTTATATTAAAGTCATTCATTTTCATAAAAAGAAATTATTTATTTAAATGACATGCTCTCCATGCAGTCCTAAGAAAGCAAAAGGTCTGCAGTTCAATTTCTTAAAATTTCTAGAGAAGCTTTTTGACGTCAGCATTCTTTTTTTGGTCACTAATTAATAACGTTAGAGAGTAGTGCAGGTGATGATTATAAAATGCAAAATCATAAATGCGGTGAGGTTTATGGGCTTTTATGAGAAAAGCAGGTGGCGCCGCTCTCTCTTTTTTCTAGCGACCCCATGATTTAATTATGAGACAAAATTATTAGATAAAAAATTAAAAAGCATGGGGTGTTTATTTTGCAGCTGGCACTGTTTACACATGCACAAAATATTGTGAATGATAATGTGTATTTTTTATAATTTAAGAATAGGGATTGAAATTTAAAAGGCATCAAACACGGATGACGTGCAGGAGATTATATGAGAAATACACTTAGGTTCTCAAATGTTAAAAATAACATAAATTATATGATTTAAGTTCCTTAAAATATCAATAAAATCAGTTTTGGAACAAAAAATTATTTGTATTATTTTTCAGTCTCTACTTAGAAAGAGAAGAGTAGCTGGATTCTGGTGATGAGAAAAAAAGTCGTCATTCAAACCATTTCAGACCACCAAAATGAATTTTTTAGTACCAACAAACCCGATTTGATTTCCTATTTTTGAACTCTTTTTTCAGTATTTTGAGTTGATAGATTGATTTCTGAGTGTTTCAAGGGTGTTAGTAAGATGTTTTTGAGTTGAAATAACTTGAAAATTAGATTTTTTGAACAAAAAAGCTCCATCTTGATTATCTAGGTAGCACAATTGTGGTCAAAATATTGGCTGAAACATTGTTTGCCTTGGCAGATGACATGTCGACTACATTTTGTTTTTCTTTTCCATGATAAATAGGGGCGAACGACCCTTTACAATATAAAAAAATAAAAACAAGCTCAGGTATGCGGGCCTAGGCTTCAATGCCCACCCACATGTGTAGGCATATGGCCTAGTGCGTCTAAGCTGTTTTTTAGCCCCTTTTTTTCCCATATATGTTAGATATAAATTAACATAAAAGGATTATTTTTCCCGGCTGATTTCATAACCCGAATAATATGTTTAACAAGTTAAACCACAACTCCCGGACTATTATTTTTTTTTAATTTTTTTATTGATACCTTTCTTTCCATGTCATTTTGTAAAATAAGTTTTAAATTTATCTTTCGATTAATATCACTTACCATGATTTTTTTATTTCCTTATTTACCTTTCTTTGGATATATATTTTTTTAAAATGATTTTATGTGTACTTAATTTTTGAAGAGATTTTTTCGATTCATCTATAATTTTCTTTTTATCTTTTGCATAGATAAACTTACTTTTTAAAATAAAATTATTTTTTTAGATAATATTTCTGATATGCACAACCTTGCATAATTATTTTTTCTTTTATTTTATTCAATTAATCTAATATATGTGTCTATTTCTATTATAGTTTGATTAAATAAAAAAATATTTGAATAAATAAAATTTAACAAACACAACATGATAAATATCTCATCTTGGGAGATTAATTATCTTAATCTACATCTGTCTCTTAATTTTTCCAGTTTTATTTTTAATTAGTTATCATTGATGACTTATTTATTTATTTATATATTAACATATATATCATATAATTATCAATTATTTGATTATATGTATATATATATATATATATATATATTTATACTTATAATTTTTTTAACTATAAAAACACATCAAAAAAACCTGGATATATATATTTGTTTAAAAAAAAAACAATATTTTACATGTGACATGATATTGCAGTATAACACAGGTTAAATAGCTAGTTCATTCAAAGCCTTGATTGAATAAAAACTCGTGGACCCTTTTTCTGGCTCTAGCTTCAAAGACTGCCACCATATTGTTAAATGCCATTCTCAATTACAATTGCTTCCTCAGAAATAATGATGGTGGAGGTCCAAGACTCAGTTTAGGACTCAGCTTTAATTCTGGGTTCAAAGTAGATTTTCTGTGATCGGTTTTTGTACCCACTATTCATTTGCTTGTAGTTTTTCGTCATTCTTCCATCCTATTGAATATTTCTATTCAAATGGACTAAAATGCACTCATATGAAAAACTCAAACCCAAAATAATTTATTAAAAAAAATTAAATGTAAAAAAGGATGAATTTTACACCCCGTGACATATATATATATATATATATATATATATATATATATATATATATATATAAAAGTTTGAAATTGAGTTTCTAATTATATGAGAATATATCCATCCAATTGAGTGATAATATTTTATATTAAAGAATGATTTAAAATACAGGAATAAATTGAGATTTATTAGGCTTGTAAGGACAGATTAGAAGATCTAAATTATAAAAACAAGCAAGCTAATTCTTTTTCAAGATAAAACTAACATGTCCCTCCAATTTGACAGCAATTTTTGTCGTCTAAAAAAGTTGGTCCTATGGGCAAAAAAGAAAAAAGAAAAGACAGAAAGAAATTTGGTGATATGTCGTGGTCAGCTATTCTTCTCAAATTGTCTTGTCTACGAGGAACCAAAGGAGGCTTCCCTGTCCCTCGATTAGGTTGTGTGCTTATCTTTGTTTTGCTCTGGACCCTAACCCTAGAAATCCCTGGATCCATACTAGCAAAAGATAGCACGTACTAGGGTTATAACAAGATGAGGCTATATGTTTGTAAGATCAGATTCCACAATAGAGTTGTATCGAGGAGGGAAATTAAGCAGTAAAGATATTCATAGCCATTTATTTAAATTTTATAGCCAAGATTTAACCATCATGTTTAAGGAACTGAGAAGAGCTGGAGGGTGTGCTGTGTTATGGGGTCAGACCGTTCATTAGATATTAATTTGGGTAAAACGATAATGGAAATGTTATTTCACTGTGGCTGGGATCCTAAATAAACCATGGATGTAATTTCTAGCATGTCCAAGGCAATTTATTTCATGTTTGAGGCTGTGTTGTGATATAATTCTTCAAACTACAGGATAAACACAACGCAGAAACAAGAGGGAGTTAAAGGAGAGGAAAGGAAATGTGAAGTCTGAGCCGCTGAGGCCAGAAAAGAGAAAAAGGGTGATGTAAGAACTTTAGGAAAAAGGCCTGGTTGGGCCACAAACCTGCAGAGTGCATACTACAATGGCAGAGGCAACCTTTATCTCTCTCTCTTGTCAGAGAGGAAAGCAAAAAGAAACATGCTAAAAAGAAGATTTTCTCATGATGAGACCACGCTGAGTGCGAAATGGGGTCTTTTCCAATATTTTTGTCATGATTTATTTTTTATTTTTTTAAATATTATTTTATCAACATTAACATCAACATAGCTATTAAAATAATAAACAATGAAAACTAAAAAAAGTAAAGAAAAACAAGAAACTTTGAGGCCCATCTCCAACCATCTATAGAATTCTGAGATAAAAAAATAGAAGGATAGACAGATAAAAAAATAAAGTAAAAGAAAACGATGAAAAGATAAGTAAAGAACAAGATATAAATAAACAAGAGAACAAAAAAAATAACCCACGAGAGAAACAAAGAAAAACCACAAGGGAGAAACAAAGAAATATTAAAAAAAAAGTTAGTAGATGAAAATAGAAAAAAGAATAGCAAAAACTTACCATATTAAAAACTTCATTTAACAATATATTTTTAATTCACTTCTCCATCAATCATCAATATACTAAACCATTATCCTACCAACAAAGTCACATTCAAGATGATGACATTTGATTTTATAAAAAAAACATATCATATTCTTTTAATATTTATCTATAAATATTATTTTATTATTGCTTAATTTTTTTTTCTTGTAAGAATGTTTATTTATGATTTTTTTTAGTACACATTACTCTATCACTATAAGTGATTTTGGATTGGGTCAACGTGGCCCTATAAAAGCTTGTCAAGTGTAAGTAGTGGTCTTCGTATCCATTTTAGACATAATAAAAATAGAATGAGTCAGGTCCCAAATTGATCATTACCATTCTCTCAGGTCTTACTCTTATTATTTTAGTATACATTACTCTATCACTATCAATGATTTTGGATTGGGTCAACGTGGCCCTATAAAAGCTTGTCAAGTGTAAGTAGTGGTCTTCGTATCCATTTTAGACACAATAAAAATAGAATGAGTCAGGTCCCAAATTGATCATTACCATTCTCTCAGGTCTTACTCCTATATTTTAAAAGTGAAGATTGAACCTTATGGCTGAACATATTATCCCAAATCATTATCTTAGATCTCAATATTTTTCTTCCATGATTAAAAAAAAAAACATGGGTATACTGGTTTAGGCAAACTCTTATTACAATAGGTACGTTATCATTAAAAAAAATATATAACTTATCTTAGATGGGATGTCTTAGGGTGATTGATTTTATCTTTCCTTTGGCATAACTAGCCTTTATCCAAAAATCTCTAAAAATTAGTTAATGTTTCTAGTTATCATAAAATTAGATAGTGACTTATATTTTTAATTTTACCCTAAACAACTCGTTGAGATATCCTTGACGATAGAATGAAAACTCTATTTGTAACTTGTTCAAGGTTTAGCTTCGTTTGTTTGATTTTATAGTAATGTATATTTATGCTTAGATAGCGATGATTGTCTTTATTGTGCTTATTTGCCTAACTTTTTTAATGTGTGTTGATTGTTTGTTATTGTCTAATTTCATGTGTGTGTGTGTGTGTATTTGTATGGCTATTGTGTGCTTGTATTTCATGAGTTTTTTTTTTCATCTGTCTAAATTGGATATGGACTTATAATCATACACTTTCTACATGACACCTTCTCATTCACACAGATTGCCTTAGTTTATCATAGAAAATTAGTGATGCCCTGATAGGCTTTGATTTGGACTAGCACTCATGAAACATCATATTCTCATCAAAAGATTATGAGGTCATGATTAGTAGATCATACATTTTCTAATCTATACTCTTTGCAACTCAAAGGCCTTGAATTAGCTTATTAAAGTTTGTTTACTCGAGTGACGAGGGACCTGCTGAGATCAATAGATTATCTAACTTACCCATACGTAATAGCTAAGTCTTTTCCTAGAATATCTCCCTATAATATTACCAGGTAAGCCTAATATGTATAAAATTTTATGAAATGAGTGACAAGACAATAAATATCATAAAATACACTCAAGAAAAGTTTCAATAGAATCTAAAAACTAGAGCAGGATTGTCTAATTAAAGGATTTCAACATAGGCTACTTGATCTGAAACATCTTTATTATTTTGAGAATGAAGCTAATAAGCTCCTATTATGATGGACAAAGCATACAAATATAGATCCCAAAAAGCCTGATCATTACATGCTTTCAAGATTTACATGAGAAAATATCATTATTAACACTAAGTAAAATGGGAGTTAGTTTGCATGATAAATTAATGAACCATTTTATATATTTTTTCCTCATTCTTGGATGAGTCAAAATCCTAAATCTTTTTTTCTCAAAAATACGGGTTAATGTGTTAAGTTGTTTTCATATTTTTTTATGAAGAAAGTTTCAAATTACCTTACCAAAATATATGGACAATATATTAAATTGTTTTTCACATTTTTGAATGAATAAAATTCTTAAATTTTATTCTCAAAATGGATGGATTAATATATTTTAAGTCATCACAAGGTCTAATAATTTATCATACAACCATAAAATTACACATGGATTCATGGATACTTTTAATTAATAAGAAAATGTTTTGATCTCAAATCTTTAAAAGATTAATCTCTAGACTAAGATTGTGATAAGAACCAAATAAAATTCATTTCTATGGAAAAGTAATAACAAATTTTATCGGTCTTTAATTAAAGAAATTCCTTTTAAAAATAAGGAACATCAAAGTGATTATTAGACTTTTTATTATTTTCAAAAAATTAACAATACAATTTTCACTTTAAAAAATTTATTTTTTTTACAAATATAAAAAATAAAAAATTGATGTTAGGAAAAGATCATGGTAAAAAATAAGGTAAAAAAGGTTTGTTTAACTGACTTGTTTGAATAAACTGTTCAATCTAGAAAGTTGAGAGACCCTAACGTATTAAAAGAACTACATCATAGCTCACTACAACAATGCCTCTTTTTTTTGCTTCCCTAAATTGGTGAAGCAAAATCTATAACAATTCTTCCACCTTATCTTTATAAGTATCTTTATTAAAAGAGAATCTAGAATGCATAGACAAATAATTAAGGCTTGTCCTACACTAATTGAATAATAGTTCTTCCACCATGTGATGACAGTTCTTCTTCTTATTTTGAAAAAGAGGGCAATCAACCTTTGTATTTCTTGTCTTGTTGCACTTGTACCTTCTAAGTGCTTCCCTGCTAGATTCTTTCTTATTTCCATCCTTTTTTAAGTTTGAGGACTTTTTGTTCCCTTGCTTTATCTTAGGAAATTTCAGAATTATCTTGTGATAAGTGCAATGTCATCCTCCACTTCATCATTATGGTGTACGGTTTTGAATGTCAAATTTTTCTTTGGCTTCACTTCTAGTTCTTGATTTTCCATGATGATTTTATGAGTCATAAGTGATTCGATAAGTTCTTCTAATGGAAGTTAGGTGAGGTCCTTAGCTTTTCGGATTGCCATCACCTTTATTTTTCAAGTCTTTGGCAAAAACCTAGGAATTTTGCTCACGATATCGATATTAATATAAGTCTTACCAAGTGCATTTAAATTATTAATGATAGTTGTTATTCTACTAAACATACTAGTTATGGATGCGTTTTAAAGCATTTTAAATAACTCAAATGTTAGCTCACATTCTTCTCTTGATTTCAAGTTAAACTTTAAAGTGGAGGGGATAATACATACACGTGGGTATGATCTAATAGGACAATGAGCAGTTGGTATGATTTCCTTGCATGATATGTTTTATATTCATGCATTCTTTGTGAAGTTCATTACCTTGAACTATGCAATGGATAATGGAAGTGCAATCCATTTCTTCAGTTTTCATTTGAAATATTATCTAAGTAACAACCAGATTCAAATAACGTGATAGTTAATTGAGTCTGATATTATATTTTTGAAAAAAGCAGCGAAAACATGCTCTAAAACTTATGTATGGGATATTGTTGGCTTGTATCATAGAAGTTTAAGAGCATGCAGCACCAGTTCCTGATTGTCACTGGGCAGTGGCTTAAGCTCTAAAAGGGCTTGGTAGAGTTGGGACAACCAAATCAATACCTTGCAAGTTGGTAAAAGAAAAGAAAGAAAGAAATCCAGATAAATAGGATACTAATTTACGTTTTAGGGATAAAATATCTCTTATTTCCATTATTTTGAAACAAATTCCATGTCAGGTTTAATTTGAATTTTTGTACTACTTTAAATGCCATATCCATTCAATAATCTAGGTTTTCGTTTTCTGCTTGTTGAGAGTGATGCTTCTTTTCCTTTTTTGTTTTGTTCTCACATCTTTCATTTTGAAGCTTTTATAGCAGAATCCTTCCATAAGAGCTTAATAGTTTTTATTTTCTTTAATAAGAGCAATTAACTTGGACGTTCTTATGACATAATCCTAAGTGATCAAACTGCCAAGCAATGCAGATTAACATAGATGAACATTGTTTTAATTAAGTGCAGGACATAAACATAAAAAGAATAACAGAATGAAAGAAATTGAGTATAATTTTATTGATTGAAAAAAAACTCTTAAATAAAGGTAAAGTTTTAGTTTGAAATAAAGACTATCAAATTTGAAAATTACATAACAAAAAAATCAAATATAATTAAATTTTATTTCTAAAGACTTGGTCTTCAAGCAAAGACCTTTATTAGCAAAATATCTTGATCTTTAATAGGAAAGTCTCTTGATCTTCTACTAGGTCTATGACATCTTTCAACACTCCTCTTTGTCTTAAAAGCAGCAAACACCAAAACTTGCTTCTTAGTTCTTCAAAACTTGCTTTTGAAAGAGCTTTAGTTAGAACATCTACAATCTGGTCATTAGTTTTGCAATATAGCAGAGTAATTTCTCCTTTCTTAACTTCTCTTAAAAATTATAACTTTGATTTTAAAGTGCTTAGTTTTGGCATGAAAAATATGATTATTTGCAATAAAAATTACAGCTTTATTGTTAACATAAATATGTGTTGGCTCAAGTTGATTCATATGCAAATCTATAAGTATTTTCCTTATCCAAATTATTTGATTTATGGCAATCGTAGTTGCTGCATATTCAGCTTCAGGTGTGCTTTAAGAATAATGTCTTGCTTCCTTAAACATCAAGAGAACATGCCTGATCCAAATCTAAAACAATAGCCCAGAGTGCTTTTCATATCATCCGCAATTCTTACCTAGTCACTATTAAAATAGCCATGAAGCTTAAAATTTTAAAGATGAGAGAATTTTATACCATAGTTTATTATACCCTTGATATATCTTACTATCTTTTTTGCACCTTGAAGATGTAATTCACTTGCACAATGCATGAATCGTGAGAGCAAACTTACAGCAAATGCAATGTCAGATCTTGTTATTGTAAGATACATCAAACACCTAATTAGACTTATGTATTGACCTTCATCTACTTTGTTTATTCCATCATTCTTGCTGAATTTTTCCTTCAAATTAATAGGAATGCTTGTGCTTTTGCAATTCTTCTTGTGAAACTTTTTTAGGATCTCTTTAGTATACTTCTTCTGACATATGAAGATTCCATCATTGCTTTGTTTCACCTTCATTCCAAGAAAGTAAGACATCAAACCGAGGTCTATCATCTCAAATACATTGAGCATTTTAGCCTTGAACTCTTCTATTAGTATCTTATCACTTCCTATTGCAAGTAAGTCATCTATATAAATAGATATAATAATTAAGTTTGCATCATTTCCTTTTACATATAATATGGCTTTACTCAGACTTTTAACAAAGCCAAGTTTATGTAGATACTAATCAATTCTGCTATATTATGCTCTAAGAGTTTGTTTAATGCTATATAATTCCTTCTTCAACAAGTAGACCTTTTACTCTTGTCCATTGACTTTAAAACCTTTTGGTTATTCTATGAAAATCTCCTCCTGCACATATCCATTCAAAAAGGCAGATTTTACATCTAACTAGTAAACTTTCCAATCATTTCGTGTAGACAATGCAAGTAGCAATCTGTTTGTATCAAGCAGTGCTACTGGTGCAAAAGTTTCTGAGAAGTCCACTATAAACACTTGAGCATAACCCTTCACAACTAATCTGACTTTGTATTTATTTATAGAACCATCTGCATTTTATTTGGTTCTATAAACTCATTTGACTCATATGACCTTTTTATGTAAAGGCTTGTCCATCAGCACCTAGATATCATGTTTTTCAATCATTCTAAATTCCTCTTTCATTGTTTAATCCATTCATTATTCTTCATTGCCTCTTCAAATTCTGCTGGCTTATAAATAGCAATATTACTACTTTCATAAATCTTAGAAAATGATTGTGTGCCTCTAATTGGCTCATCATCAATAGTGTCATTAATAATCTCCCAAGTTGATGATTTCTGCTTCTCTGTTGATGATTCCTGCTTCTCTTCTGATTCCTCCCATTTCTATTATTTATCTTCCATAAAGTTAACATTTCTGCTTACTAGAATTTTTCCATTTTACGGTTGGAATATTCTGTAAGCATTTGATGAGATGTTATATCCAATGAACACTCCTAGTTCAGCCTTCTTATCTAGCTTGTCTCTTTTAACCTGTGGCACATAAGTGAAACAAAAGCAACCAAATATTTTCAAATGTTGCAGGTCTGGTTTGTATCCAAACCAAGCTTCAAACAAAGTTCTTTTCTACAACGTACTGGTTGGCATTCTGTTCAGTAAATACATTGATGTGTTTGCATTTTAGCCCATAATTTCTCTGGCATCTCTTTTACATACAGCATATATATAGTCATTTTCATAATGCTCTTGTTTTTTCTCACTCACACCATTCTGTTATGGTGTGTAAGGTGCTGTAAGTTGGTGTTCAATCTCAGATTCATCACAAAATTATTGAAATCTTCCACTAGTATATTTCTTTCTATTGTTGGACCTTAAAGTTTGAATCCTGCATCCAATTTGGTTTTCCATCCATGTTTTATACTTCCAGAATATATTAGCAACTTGAGATTTGAATTTAAGAAAACAAATCCAGCAAAATCTGAAATAATCATCTATAAAGGTTATGTAGTATCTGTTACCATTTAGTGAAGCTGTTCTCTAGGGACCTCTAACATCTGTATGTACCAGTTGAAGTATATGTGTTGCTCTCCATATAGATTGAGGGAAAGGTTTTCTAGCTTGCTTTCCATATTGACACGCTGCACAATGGGTAGATCTGTTCTTCGGTTGTGGAAAACCTCTTACAAGATTGTGTTTCTACATATATATTAACCTAGCATAATGAAAATACTCAAGCCTTATATGCCACAATTTGTCATTGCATGTTTTTATGGCAAAAATACTCTGTTCCTTCAAAAGATTTAAAGTAAAACCTTTTGCTTTCATTTTCCCTTTAAAAACGTTGTTGTCTATGTTGTCTTTGATTAAACACCATTTGTCTTCAAATATCACCTTGAAACTTTTTTTTCATAAGTTGTCCAACACTGAGCAAATTTTGATCAATGTCAGGCACTTATAATACATCTGAAATGTACTTTAAACTTGATAGACTGTTTATAGCAACAATTCTTTTGCCTTTGACAGCAATATAACCACCATTTCCAATCTTGAACAATTCCTAATAATTTGTCATGTGCTTTATGAAACCACTATCAATTAACAAGGAATCGTGTGAGTTGTTGTTTGTTGTAAACATGATACAACAAACAAATTCTCCTCTTCAGGTTGTTGAGCAATAGGATTCATTTTTTCTTTATGTTGATGTTGTTGTGATCTGCAGATTCTTTCAATGTGTTTAGTCTGACCATATTTTCTGCACTTAATATCTAGTCTCCACCAACATTTTCTTTGCTGATGATTTGTGTTTTAACAGTAAGAACATGGTGGATAATTCTCCAACTTGTTTCTATAATTTTTAGCCTTTTTCTTTTTATTGAATCTCTTGTCTTTGTCTTCTCTTGGGTATTGAACACTTGCTTGAAAAGTCCCCTACATTGATTCCTCATGTCTCATCAATCTTCTATGCTCTTGTGCCTGCAAAGCATTTACCAATTCTCTAAGAGATATATTGGTTAAGTCTTTTGACTCTTCTAATGAAGAAATCTTATACTCATAGTTTTTAGGCATGGTTACCAGTATTTTTTGCACAATTTTGTCATTAGAAAATTCTTTTCCAAGCAATCTTACTTTTTTTTATTATACTTAGTAATTTGTTAGCATAATCTTTGATGTTTTTTTGTCTCCTTCATCTTCTGCATTTCAAATTCTCTGATTAAGTTGAAAGTCTACATATTTTTAGCTCTTTCATTACCCCTTATATTCTTTTTTAAGATAGTCCCAAATACCTTTTACGAATTCCAAATTCATGATTCTTGTGAATATTTTGTTTAACACTGCAGCATATAAGCAACCTTTAGCTTTGGACTTCCTTGTCTTATTTTCCTTGTAGATCTTTAGTTGAGCTATTGTTGGATTTGCTGGTAAATCAGAAACAACATAGTTTTCTTCTACAGCTTCCTAGAGATCTAATGCTTCAAGATGAATTGTCATTCTAATAGCTCAAGTTTCATAGTTGTGATCACCATTGAAGACTAGTGATGAACCGTGTGAGATGATGGAGTCAGTTTCAATTTCTAGTGTTCTTTTTGGTTTTGTATTTATGGTTTGATTTGGTTTGTGTTTTGTTTCTCTTAACTCACAAATCCCTCAGTATAATAATATAATATTCTGATACCATTAATTTGTTAATTGTTTTACACTAAATGGAGAACATGAATATAATAAGAATAGCATAATGAAAGAAATTAAGGAGGATAATTTTATTAATTGCAAAACACTCTTAAATAAATAAAATGAAAGTTTTTGTTTGAAACAAAAATTATTACATTTGAAAATTACGTAACAAACAAATCAAATATAATTAGATCTTATTCCTCGAGACTTGGTCTTGAAGTAGAAATCTTCGGCAGCAAAGTCTCGTAATCTTCTGCAGCTTTCTAAGACATTTTTTCAACAAACACCAAACAATACCTAGAGCAGTGAAGCAGCTCTCACAGGAAGCTAGCAACACCGATGCTGTCTTAGCGAGAGTAGGGGGAGGATCCATCCTCACCTAAACGTAGCAAACTAAAAGTAGAACCATGCACGTTATATGCTTAAGGATCGGCAGACAACTGACGGGCTGGTCGTTTTGGTGCAAAATTGCACACGGTTTCGCTAAATGTTTGAATAAATGTAATCCATCATCTGTGGAGTATTTATAGTAGCTTGATTGTAATAAAAACCTTGGTCATTGTTGCAGACCAGAAGCTTTCCCAATAATTCATCATCCTAGTAAGAGCTTGTTATTGGAGTTACGGACTGGTGCAAGATCCATTTCCTTCCCTCCTATTCAGTTCCTATGCGAAGATTTCTATCTTGTTACAAGTTTTCTTAAGCCTGATGCAAGGGACATCTAGTCAGTGCACAAGATCTGGAATGGGATATATATATATATATATCCCATTCCAGATTATACGTTTATGAAATGTTCTTAATGTCAAAGGTGCAAAAATTTGACAATATTTTATTAATTGGAACCTATTATATTGACAATTTTTTTTCTTTTTTCTTTGCATCTCAATGCATGCAATATCTTCACCAATGGCAACACTCCTTGAATTTCACCCATTTATGCATAACATCTGCATGTCTATGTATGCATAGACATGTAATTGTAATCCCACCAAATTCCCTTTTTTTCTTTTCTTTTCTTGATTGCATACACACAGGGCAGGACATAAGAAAAGCCCTGCTTATCAGTTTGATCAATGTAGCTTCTTTGGGTTTTAAGAAACTCTGTTTTTTTTTTTTCACGAATTATAGAATGGCGTATGGCGGAGGCCCGCAGTAGTCCATAAGATATCGGAGCTTTGAAGGACACCACAACAGTCGGATTGGCAAAAGTAAATAGTGAAAACAAGGTGATGTTTATGGCTGAAAATTCTAATTAAGCTCGTTATATTGCTCATTCGCTGTCTTGGATGTTAGTCAATTGTAATTACAAAGAGATTGTCATGTGCTCTAGGGGATTGATGTTGCTATCGTGAAGGCCATGGTTGCATGATGAAGTATTGTCCAAAGAAAAACATATCAAGAGTGAGTGCAGATATCTTCTTAATCTCCTTCTTACTAGTTCTCATTAGCGTGAAAGTTGGTTAAAATTAATGAACATGTATTGTCTTTTCCACATTCATTGAAGAACAACACATTTATGCTGGAACGTGCCAAAATCAGTCAATTTCAACCATTTATTTGCTTAATGTTCAAAAGTATAGTTTACTTCTTATTGGTATTCTAATCAAATATAGAATATTCAGTCTGATCTTGTAGCATGTTGCAATAAATCTGTTACATTGTCAGAATTTCTGTTACTGTCTTCGTTACACTAGTGCACCGTATATACCTGTTCTTGTATGTTGTCAGCTATATTCGCTGCACTTTCGGCCTCAAGTCCTCGTGCTGATGTTGCTTATTGCATACATATATGGTCTTACCAAACGTCTTGCTAAAACACATAATTGGACGGTATGCTCTTGATCATCTTTGCTGACATCAATTTCTTACGATTCTCTGCAGTGTTTCAAGAAAATATGCAAGATGGTTGGTTAAAATTACAGTGGAATGTGCATTATATAATTCTGATAGAAGTGCAAGTGTTCCATTGAACAGTGATTGTCGCAGTTTTTTCAGTTGCTTGTAAAAATTCTGGTTTGGATTTCGTCCAACCCTAGCCCACAATATACAATAACCTGAAAGTTATGGGTGCTTTCGTGTAAAGTGGGTGGAAGCTATTATTCAGTGCGCCATACATGACCTATGGTTTACAGAAAATTTCCCAGCAAATGTCTAGAAATGGTGAGGTGCTTAACTTGATTTGTGCTTTATGTCCCTTGTTCCTTTATTTTTCCTTTTAAAGTAAGGATTTCCCATGATTCTTGCTCATCGAAGATACTAGGGCTTTTTCTCATGACGGATTCTCAACAGATAACTAAAGAGCTTGATACCCCATACTTGCTTGAGCATTTGCAACTTTTCAAGGAGCTGCAACTTTCTCGCCTACTTGCTTGCAACTTTCTCGCCTACTTACAACAACTACATTCTCAATCATGCAACAACTACATTCTCGCCTCCTTGCTTGCAACTTTTCAAGGAGCTGTCAAAGCTTTCCAATTTATAAAGGGTTGGATTTCAATTCATGTAACTTTACTTCGATTTTCCCTTTCGAATCAGAACTTCCCTCAGTCTTCTCTTCATTTGGGCAAGGTATACACCTTGGCATCATGAGCTTGTTCTTCTCCTCCATTTTATGCATCCAGTAACACTGCACTGCCAAGTACTGTGCAAACGGCAGCCATGAGCCAAGAACAGCCTTACCTGATATTGCAGCAGCAGCAGTCGAGTATGGTTGGCCATGATTCAAGTTCTACTAATCCTTTTGGGAATCCCTATGAAGATAAAAAGTTGCCATCCTATCCAGCTCAAACCATAGCCTAATTTAGAGATCACAGGATTAAGACATTTCAGTCAACAAGTTTGTAGCCGAAATGACAGGAGAGGAGCTGACAGGTTTAAAAGCGTAAGCAGCACTCCTTTTTGCACACCGAAGTAGGGAAATGCAGTTTACATTGAATAGTTAAGTCATCCATTGTTATACAGTGGGAGATACAATCCTCCATCTCTCACGCGTAATGGAGAAAAATACGAGTATAGCCTTCATGAATGAGATTTGCAAAAGTAATAGAATAATAACAAAGAGTTACACCCATATGAAAGTCGAGGCCCAAATAGCCCAAAGTTTAACAAGGCAGGCTTTAGTTTTGTGAAAACTTTCATGGCTACCATTCAACCAAGTGATGAGCCAATGACCGCTAGTTGATCATCTGCTTAAAGAATATTGAAGGAAGAGTGGGTGAAAGAAGATTTACAAAGCAATAACCAATGTTCGTTCATCACATAAAAGTTAAGATCGCCGAGTGCTGTAGGTCAGTGTGCTTCGCTGTTACAAAATGAACGGAGAGAGAGAGATGGCAATTACTTCAACCACAAAATCAAGCAATACATGATTTAAAATGTAAACTTCCACTGCCAAACTATGAAACTTCATCAGTTGATACTGTCGTTAAGAGAACAGAAAGAACCCTTGCACTTACTCCTTTATAAACTTTGTCCTACTTGTATTCATAGATTCTGCACACAATCTGAAGTATAGGATTGGTTTTTCCTATCTTTTTATCTGACAGCCTTCATTCTTTCTTCCAGGAGCTGAAGATGTTGTCCTCGTTGCACCAGACCGAGCCAGAAACTACCGTTGGAATGAAATAGAATAGGAACCAGTATTCGGATCTTGAACAGCTTTGAAGTTGTCAATGCTCGTGCCAAAGCGGCCTAGCAAAGAGTTTCCCATCTCTTTCAGCTTTCCTGCTCACAAAGAAAAAGTTCAAATTAGACACACACGTGTGCTGCGCAGTGGTGGAGAAGACAACGAAGTTTATAACCAAGAATAAAGAGTACATAGCCAAGAAGAGGAGAGGATTTCACACAGAATAAAGTGTATATAGCCAAAGACTAATACAATGGCATGACTCCATGAATATAAAGCACCTAAGCTGCTTTAACAAAATGATTGCATGCTCCATGATTTCGATAAGAACAAATCTTTCAAGATATCATCACATAGATTAAAAAATTTCTTATTCACCTTGCTTCTAATGAGCAGCCAGAAAAGAGCAAATGACAGACTAGGACAAGTGCAAAAAAATGTCTAAGCAATAAAAATTTAAACTTGAAAACGCTTTCATTTTATATGGTCATGCGGACCTAAAAACATTATCTGTAACTGAGAATCCAAAGTATACACTATCAAGTCTTTCTATCCATTTTATATCTTCTTGCCGCATGAGCATTGCCTCTCCTGGCTTTGGCATCCATCCATCAACATCAGAAATTAGAAGGCAAAACACATGATATCACTGCTGGGTTGATATAATCATCAAGGAAAAAAAAAAACATTGACAGTATTATTTAACAAATGATGGACAATTGAAGAAGACAGAATCTAGCCACTGCCTTGCCACTAGTAGTTTCAATTGTTTTGAAGATCTTAGGGGAGCAAGAGGTGTTTCAACCTCACTTTTTTTTCTTATTTCCTCTACTTTCTGTAGAAGGCATGGCTCTATGATTGGGAGTATATGTTGATGGGAAGAGTAAAAGGAAGAAAGCACAAGTTTTATCCTATTGAAATTGAAAGAATCATCTTCCAATATCCAACATAAAATTGGTGATTGCAGTGTAATTCCAATTAAATACGTTTCTATCAAAAGAAAAGAAATGTATTCAAGTACGAGAGAACAAAAAAAAGGTAGTTGCTCCTTTCAGCTCACCAATCATCTCTTCCTTCATCTTTTCTCGCTTTTCTGCAGCAAGTGGCTCCAAGCGGCGAATGGTTTTCTTTGCTTGGTCATTTGAAGGATCGAATTCCAAGGTTTTCTTTCATATCTGAAAATACAAAAATATAATTAAAAAGTTTCCTCTCCTGACAAACAGAATCTTGTTTTAAATGAGAAGATAACAAGTGCAAGAACCCACACTAACCAGCAATAGCCTCCTCAAAATGCTCGAGCTTTTCATGAGCCTCTCCTCTTCTAACAAGAGCTTTCATGTAAGAAGGATTCAATTCTAACGCTCTTGAGCATTCCTTGATTGTGTCCTCGTATTTTCCCTAAAAAATATATATTTAAAATCACGCAATTACCATCTTGATTAGGCTTTCTTTAATAGTTGCAGCATCGACAGGTAAATTGACAATCACAAGAAAATACCAATTTCAAGAAGCAAACGCCACGATTGAAATGGCAAATGGAAAGCAACTCGACGGATGATGGCACGTCCTGTGGGGCAACTTGTAAAGCAAGTTCATACTGTAGTAATGCCTCCTCATACTGCCCATTCCCAAACAATCTATTGCCTTCCAATTTTGCTTCATTTCCTTCTTCTGCACCTCTCTGTTTCACAACCAAATCCAAAAACCTAAATAAGTGGACAAGTAACATCAATCTTGCCTCGTTATTCAGCTAATTAAAAAGAGAGTGAAAACCCTGAATCAATTCGGCGTCGTTTTGAGTATGTTGTTGTTGTTGTTGATCCTCAGCGCTGTTTTCGGGGTTGATTCCCTTATTGACAATATCTTCTTCTTCGTTGTCGCTGACTCCGCGCTCGCTTGCCGTTTCAAACCCATCGGAGTCGCTTCCGTTCTCTTTTCTTCTGGTGGTGTCGCTGGTGGTGGTTTTTGATGTTGAAGCTGTTGGTTGAGGCTTTGGTAGATTTTGTAGTACGGTCTCTTCGTTTTCTTCTTCTGGTTGGATCATCACCATTGTTTTGTTTCTACGAGAAAAACACAAGCTATGATTATTTTATTTTATTTATTTATTTATTTATTTGATCAACTCTCTCTTTCTACCCGCCCCACAAGGAAGGAAGGAAGCAAAGCAAAGCATCCAAATGTTCTCGAACTCTCTTTTCAATCATTTTAACGACTACCATTTACCCTTTTATTGATCATAGATTGATAGTAATTGGTGCTATCCATTACCCAAACTCTAGAACGCAGGGGTGATATTATAGTTTTGAAATTCGCTCCAATCTCGTGGGTTATTTTAGAACTGAAATTGGGTTGATTTAAAAAAAAAAAAAGAAAAAAAGAAAAAATTTGATGTGATTTCACGAGTTGACTTGGCGATTTGGCTGATTCGGTAAAACCTAATTAAAAACTCGGTTACAATCCATTGATTTTTATTTTTTAAACTAAAATAATGTTGTTTTGATTAAAAAAAATTGACCTGAACAACTCGATGACCGAGTTAAAACCAAAACTCGAGCCTTGAACGGGATTGGCTATCTACCTGGATCTAAAAACTATAACTGATACAATAAAATTACTATAAGTGATCTAAAAACTATAAGCCTTTCTAATGTAGGTATTTTAGTCTTATTGTATGGCCTAGAAGGATTACCAAGGGTATATTTATCCTTTTCAACTTTTAAAAATAATAAAATGATTAAATTATCTCCAAGTAAAAAAAATATGAACATTTGATCAACGGTGTTTGTCTTTTTTATTTTTTATAAAACACTAAAAAGATATTTTTATCTCTAGATTCAAGAAAAAATAAGTTGCAGATTTAGGGATTTTTCCATCCTGTCACGACAATTCTTTTTTTAATTAAGATTAATGGAGGGTATTTTAGTCTTACATTTTGAATAGTTAATATAAATATTCAAAAACTTGCTACTGTGTGCTCTCCACTAGCCGGTGCATGAGAGGAGGCACTTGTATTTTTTGAACAGCATGTGTGACTTGGCCAAGCAAGCTCTTATGTTGTGCTGTTAAAGTGATTTTTGTCAACGACGGTAAAGTGGTTTGTCGTTGGTGGGCTGTACTTTTTTTTCCATTCTTTCTCTCTTATCTCAAAAAAGTACTACTGGTTGACTCTTTTTATTTTTGATGTTTTGATTTTAGTTTTATTTTTTTTTATTTTTAACTCTTTTATAAATGGTTTATTTATTTCCAATTTAGTTATTATAATCACAATTTATTATATTTTATTTTTTTAATTCGATTCTTATTATTTTGATTTTTAATTTTTTTTACCTTTCTATAAAAGTTTTATTATTTTTCAATTTCATCCTTCAATCCAAGTTCATGGTGTGTTATTTTTTCTTCAATTTGATTCTTATTCTGTTGATTTTTTTTCTTTTATTAAAGTTATTTTTCTTTTCAATTTAATTCTCTAATCTAAAATGTTGGGTTGCCCTCTAGTTTATTTTTTATTTTGATTTTCTACCTCATTCTTTTAATTATAATTTTTTATTTGAGATCATTTTGTGTAATTGAATTTTTTTTTTTTATGGTTTCATCCTTCAATATTTGATTTGTTAGGGATTGTGCTTCATAGTTTTTCTATTTATAGTGCTTCTAGTTTAATGATTTAGATTACAAGTTTAAAAAGTTAATGGGGTCGACATCCTTTTTTTACTTAATTTCTTTGTCGGTTTCATCATTTGATATTAGTTTTTTTTAAGATTGACTTTCTAGTTTTCTTCAATTTCTTTTCTATCACGTTATTCTGGTCTAATGACCTGAAAAATAGGTTTTGCAGGTTAACCCGGGTTAACGTGCATCTTATTACTCAGGTTATATGTTTATCAAACTAACTCATGTTGACTCAAGCCTTTCACACACACACACTTTTAGATCCAATTTCATACTTCCATTGTCTTTTTTTATTGTATAATTAAAATAAAACCAACTTATTAAACTCGATCATGGTTGTAACCCGAGTTGTTTATTTTTCTTATTTCTTTTGAAGGCATTTGTGGCACCTAGACTATTGTTGTCTTTTTCTTATTCTAATTTTGGTTTTTATTTCAAGTTGTGTTTTTTTAACATGTCTTCTTTTTAAAATGATTTTTTTTAATTTATGTTTCAATTAATATCCTTCCTCTATAATTATTAATGTTTCCACATAGATGAAATTTATTTTTAAAATAAAAAAATATTTATTTTTAAATAATATTTTTAATATGTGTAATTTTGCATGATATTTTTTTCTTTTACCTTATTCAATCAACTTCATGGGTGTATCTATTTCTATTATCATTTAATTAAATAAAAATCTGATTTTAATAAAAAAAAATTCAGGAAACACAATCTGATAAATATTTCATGTTACAAGATCAAATATATTGATTTACATTTATCTTTTATTTTTTTCAATTTTATTTTTAATTATCGTTAATAATTTTTTTGTATAGATGATTATCAATTTATTCAATTTCATACTTACATAAGTTTTTTTATTTATATTTATAATTTTTTATGTTAAAAAAACACATAAGAAAAGCTGGCATATTTAATTTTTTTATTGAAAATAAAATATTTGATATCTAGCGGATTACACTTAACTAGCTAGTTTGGTTATAAAACACACCCTTTCTTGCTATAGTAGAACTGGCTGAGATATTTTAAATTTTTCATAAAAGTTTTTCGAAGATGAAACTTCCTCCTGACTACTGATTTAAGCCATGTTAGCCTAAAAGTATTCCATATTTTTTAATGTTAATTTTTTTATTTATTTATGTGGGTGTCCGGGTCAGCTTATGCACACCACGACTAATTCCACGACCTACTGAACATCTTGCAAGCCCAGTAGACAGGTAAGGCACCGCGGGGGTTACAGGCGTGCGCAGAGAGAGTCGAACCCAGGACGCTGGGCAAGGCAAGCCTTGCCACTTACCACTGAGCTAGACCCTCAAGCATTTTTTAATGTTAATTGTTATGCCTAGTAGAGGTTAAAAAACCCATTAAAGATGGGTTTGGGGCGAGGTGCAGTGGAGCCTCCTTTTTTTAACTTAATTGTTTGATAATATTAAACAAGCATGTATGGGTTAATTATGTTTTGTTTTTATTTTTTATTTATTTAGATTTTTATTTAGAGGAATTGAAGATTGGGTGATAACTCAATACCCTTGGACTTAGCCAAGTGCTGAGCCCATGTATATATGGATCTAACAATCTACTAGACCTGACACCTCTGAACTCAGTCAAGTCTTAAGCCCATACATGTATGAGTCTAGCAATCTACCAAACCCAACACCCTTGAATTCATCCAAACACTAAGCCTAAGTATGTATGGGTCTGGCAATATAATTAAGTCAAATATATTTTTTCTCTGATTAAATGAAAGATATTTTTCTTCTGATTAAGTTGGAGATTTTTTTTTTCTCTAACATAGAAGAGGGGGGAAAGTGGTCAAGAAAAAGATGAGGATGAATTATAAAAACCTATTGAATCCTTAGAAGAGAAGGTTTTGAATCTCCACTCTTCATGACACATTTTATTTTAGAGTCTTTTTAAAATATTAATGCATTTTCTCTCAAAAAGTTACTTACTTTAACATTGGAGAATCTTTAAATTCACCAAAAAAGACCTTTTTGCAGGTATCAGACACTAATTACCAGCCACCTTGGCTAAGGATGATGGATCAGATTGTCAAAATCAAGAGATTAACCAATTATCCAAGACATAAACCTTACCCTTGAGCTACTTGAATTTTTTGAGATATCATCAATATCACCATCTATGAAAAACTAATAAAAAAGTCATCGATATTTCTTTCAAAATTGGTTTATCAACGTCTCCAATCACCATCAAACATATAATCAAAACACTTCGAAAATAGAAAATGTTACAGCCATTTCTACAATTGTTGGCACATTTGTTCCATTTAAATTTTAACAACTCTTTAATAAGAAAAAAAAGGCTATGTAGCAATTTAATCGCCCTGAGTTAATATGGTTTTTCTACTTACCAATGGGCTTAATGAGACAACCAAATTTAGACTGGGCATTTTTCAACTTCACGAATGCAATTAAAGTCTCGAGATTTTAAAAAGCTTTCAATAAGTATAAGTGAAATGTTGATTTAAACCGTAAAAAATGTGAAGTTTGTTTGTCAACTATCCAGAAGACATCAACTAGATAAACTCTATTGTCTCCTCTTTTGGAGCTGAAACAATGATCTCAATAAAAATGTCATCAAGCGATTATTATGCCTTAAATGGGCAATAAAAATGTATCATGATCATATACTAAGAATGTAAGTTTCTTATATGTGAATTAAATTATTCACAATAACGATGTTTTTTTTCTTTAAATGATATCCAGGGCAACGACCTCACAACCTTCCAATGATAAACAGATTTAGTCTTTCTATCACGATTGTACAATTTACCTTGGAATGGATGGATTTAAGGCCTCTCTAGTGCAATTGCACAACTCTCTAATGATATGATTGACATGACATCTTTTCAAGGCAATGATCTCACAACTTTCAAAGAATAGGATGGATTTAGTTTTTCTAGTGTAATTGCACAATTTACCTTGAAAATGATCAACTAAGTCTCTCTAGTGCAATTGCACGACTTACCTTGAAAAAAAAAAGAATCAGCTTTTGCATATTGAGAGGCTGAAGGCAAGGGAGAAGATGAAAAAAATGTTTAACAAGTCTTTTGGAGCAACTTTCCTAACTGGCACAGGTCAAGAATCAGCTTTTGCATACCACATCCATCAATATGCAGATGTCTATACAAGCGAGCCTGAGAACTTTTTGCTCTATCAGCAAGCATGGCTTCATGTACCTTCTCATATCAAGATCATGCCACATCATGTGAAGGTATGCTCACATTTTCTTCAGAAAAACTTTCATTTTTCTCTTCCTTAATGAATAGAAAATGACAGTATATTGGTGTTCTGTGTGCTAACTTGAGGCTTTCTTCATTCTATCCTGGATGCTGTGTACATGGCTGCCTCACCATATGTTACATTTCATTTTATAAATCATGCAGGGTTGTCGGAACTCAGAAACAGATTGTATTTCTTGTTTTTGTTTTCTGTCCAAAGGAATAGAACTTATTATTCTTCTGCTAAATGTTGGATCTAGATGTCCCATCATCTTTCTTGTGGATGTGATTGTCACTCAAGACTGTTCCATTGAGGGAATGATGCTAGATTTCAATTCTGGAGAAAAGAAATATTTTCTCTTTTCCAGGTCACGTCTCTGCTTTTAGCACTTTGTCTCCTACTTTTCTTCACCAGTCTCCTTTGTATCTATCTGTATGCGTTGAAGCACTTTGTCAAGACATCGTCTGAAGACTAGTGACCTCGAATTATATATATATATATATATATATATATATATATATATATATATGTATGTATGTATATTTTGGCACAGAAGCTGAAAGTTTAGCATTTTGCACTTGGGAACTTTCTTTTTTTTCGTTTTGGGGAACCCAAATCAGAATAGATAAAGAACAAGGAGCATGATATTTCTCACGGAACTTCATAGATAGCAATTATGCATTATGATCTCTTGAACCAATCTCGGGTTTTTGTTTTTTGTCAAATGCCATCCAGAAATATCTATCTACATCTATGCTTATAATGTGATTTTTATTTTCTTAGGTTCCATCAAGCCCAATCAAGAATCAATAGATTTTCATTTTCAACACGGTTATCTGGGGCTGGTTTTGGCACTTTTAAGCATCTGACTCACGTATTTGGATGATGAATCTAAAGTTTGTTCAGACAATGATGTTTCAGAAATGAGGACATGACATCAACCTTTCAGTTATTCTGGTAGGGACTAGGTACACAGGATTATTTATTCTTTGGTTACATCTGAAGATGCAGAACATGCCCTTATGTATGTGAGGAGTTGTAGTTTGACGTTGCAATGAGATTAGGTGACTTTCTTGAACCCGGAGAAGAGTGCTGCCCTCCATCGTAGTTAAGTCTACAATAATATATTCTTTAAAATATGTTCTTGGTTCTGCAGTTTCCATTATTTGCAATCTCTTACGAACAGAATGTGTCAGTTGAAATTATTTTCTAAATAAAGCTAATTATTTGGCCTGTTAGTGTAGTTGTTGGTAGAATTTGTGGTCTTATTTTGTTATAGTTCCAGTTATGCAGCTGGATTGTGACCTTGCATTGCACTTTGGTGCATTATGCGATGATTTGCAAGGCATGTCAACGTGCTGTCATCTTTAATTTATGATTATATATTACTGAGAACCAATTTTATATATATATATATATATATATATATATATATATATATATATATATATATATATATAATAACTAAGATTTGTGCCTTGAACTGCAACTTGGAATACATCGTTGGATTCTTTTCCCTGATGGTTGTTAGTTGTCACTGTACCCGTGTCGCATTCCTATAGTTAGCAGTTACCACTACTATTTTTTTCCTTAAAGAATGTTTAGCTGCTGGGAGTGTTTCAAAGAAGAAAAATCTAATAATCCGGGTTATCGTTTTTACTAGATAATAAGTTGGTTTTATTTAAATAATATAAAAAAAAAAAGAGAAGTAACAATAGTAAATGGATAAAAAAATCACAAAAAGCATCTGATAAGCAGGGAAAAGAACCCTTTATTCAATAACAGAAAATTTAATTCTCAATCAATAAAATAAAATAAAATAAATCAATGTGAGTCAATCTGGGCTAGCATGATAAACATATAATTTGTAGATAAAAGGGCAAGCAAGTACAGGTTAACCTGTCAAACCCGCATTCTAGGTCATAAGAACAGGATAACCTGATAGAAAAGAAATTGAAGCAAACATCAAAACTAATTTTTTTAATAAAAAAACAATGATGAATGAAAAAACTAAAAAAAAAAGCTAAAAAAAATATGTCCACCCCAATTAACTTTTTAAATATGTGATCCAGGTCATCATACTATAAGTAGCATAGAAAAACTGTGAAGTCCAATCCCCAAGAAATTAAACACTGAAAGACAAAATAAAAAAAATCACACAAAAAAATTCGAAATAAAAAATAGCAATTAAAAAATTAAGATTTAAAATCAAAATAAAAAATAAATTAGAGAACAACAAGTGTTAAATTAAAAAGAATAATAACATTGATAAAAAAAAACCAAAAGAATCAGAACCAAATTGTAAAAAATAACATAACATAAATTTGAATTGAATGATAAAATTAAAAATTAATAAAAATTCTATAAGAAAGCCAAGGAAAAAAATCATAAATAATAAAAAGGACAAAATGAAAAAAAAATAATATATGATAAAAACAGTGAAAACAAAATGTCAACACTCATTAACTTTCCAAACATGTGACTTAGGTAATGAGATTGCACCTGATAAATCAGTATTTTAAAATTCGACTCATGGTTTTACGGATGACCCAAGTGATCCGAGTCCTAGGTCGAGCTAAGTTTTAAAAAAAATAGAGGGACAATTGACATGGGTTGATCCGGTCAAAACACCAAGTTGACTCGCAACCCAATCTACCCATGTAAAACCTAGTAGAACTTGTTGACTTTTGTAATTTTTTTAAAATGATATTATTTTTATAAAATAAAAAAATAGGGTTGTCTAAGTTTATTCGAGCAAACCCACCTGAACATTTTGTTTAGAAAAAAAAACAAAAACACAATAAATATAGATTGAACAATAAAAATGAAAATTACCAAAACCTTGAAAAAAGAGCCAAGTAAAAAATTAAAATAAAAAAGATCAAATTGAAAAATATTATAAACAACAAATTAGAACTGAGAATTAAATTGAAAATAAATAAAATTTTTATAAAAAGACAAAGGAAAAAAATATAAATCAAAACAATAAGAACCAAATTGGAAAAATAAAATATGTTAAATTGGAAATAAAAAAACTAATTGAAAAAAAATCTATCAAAGGGTAAAAAAATAAAAAATAAAAAAAAGATTGAAATTAAAATACTAAAAATAAGATAGATTGTATTTTTTAGGAGATGAGAGAGATAAAAAAAGGAAAAAAAAGATCTAATGGTGACAAATCGTCTCACTTTCAACCACGCGCGCAACATTAAAAGGGCATATCCGGCCACCTGAAGACACCGCACAGACCTCCCAAAAGATACAAGCACCTTTCACGCACTGAAGTGTGATAAGTACACACTAGCAGCTTTATTGATTAAAAAATTAAAATTTCAAGATAAAAATACCAAATTACTTTCTATGTTTATGAGATTACAACAAAACCCGTTTGAAAAAACCAAAAGGCCCATGCTTCATTTATTGCAAGAGCAAAGTGGACTTTCCACTGTATTTTAAAAAAGAAAATACCCTTTATAAGTGGTTTTAATATTTTTGAAACTAAAACTAATTAAGTTATTTAACTGTTTAAAATTTTTTTTAAAAAATATGCATATCTCTGTATAATCATTAAATGACTAATAAACTATGTAAAAATATCAAAATATCCCAACACCAAGACTTATGAATTTGTTTAATTAGAAGAATAAAAGCATCTTTACATTATAACTTTACACGATGACAATAGAAAAATGTGCTTACGGCTAGAGCATTTACCTTCCATTTTAGTTGTGTTTTTTTAAAAAAATGCGTAATATGTGACTTTACGAGGAATCTGGTGTGGATGTAGATACGAAAAAAGGTTTGTATTTCCTAAATTTGCATGCATGTATGTACTGTAGCCTTTAAGATATCGGAAATTTGAGTGATCTGCAAAGTTAAATAAAAAATATACTTTAAAAACAATCTATAATCCAATTGATACAGCTAACCCAGCCCAGATAAGCTGAAAAACTCTCAAGCTACTAGTAGGACTGGATTTTGGTTCTTCGGTCAACCTAAAATTCTTCATGCAAACCCCTTCTTCTCCAACAACGGGCCTGGTCGCTTGAGCATCATCATTCGATGTCCTTTGGATGCTATCAGGTAAATATATATAGCTCATTATCCTTGAAATTAGATTACTTGGAAGCAGGTTATAACAACATTTGATACAAATTTATCTATTGCACTGAATTTGTTTATGATTTCATGCAAAAAGAGGTTAATTAATTTCATTCTCGATGATTTGCCTCTCTTTTGTTCCCTTCCTCAATTTTTTTTTTCTCCTTTGGGTATCTGAAACGCCTTTTCAGTTGGGTGGAGGGTCATGAAATCTTCTGTTTAATTGTTAGTTCGCATAATGATGTATAATACCTGCTATACAGTACTCTACGTCTCAACTACATCAACAAAGCTGTGGATTATGAGGTCAACAAGTAGATACGCAAGTAGACAAGTCAATGAAATACGAGTGGATCGCCAACTTGTAGCCATATCAAAGCAATAAATGACGGCCACACAGGACTCTTCAAACCCTTTGGTTCGTGGGTAACCAAAACTGCAAAAGCATAAAGCTTTCTCCTTCTCTAGGGAACGACTACTTTCTGGTGCGTTCTTTTTTCCACGTACCTTGTTTCCGCACGCAAACCCTTCTTCTTTTCATGGAAACCTTGTCCAAGAGTGGCAACCTTGCATGCCCGCCTTCAATATTATCTTCAGGAGTTGATTTTTCAAACTAACCCTAATTAAGCTTTAATAACATAATCAAATTACTCCCACGTAAGTAATGAGGCGAGGCAAGCAAGATCATACTAACATTTGAAAAAGGTGAAGTCAATCAAGTTTCTCCTAGTGGTGAAGTTAGTTTGATCATGCAGCTCCATCCATCAAATTGGATGAATTGTGTGCTCAAAGTGAACAAAACCCAATGATTCAAGGTTTCTTAACAAGTTTCATGCCCACATGTCGCCTTTTATATATTGTTATCACCTAGCTAGCTATCTGCAGAGCACATGGTCGACGATTACCAAATATTATTTCACATCAGAGCGTGTTTACTTGTCCAACCTCAACATCAGTAGATTCCTCCCAAACACAAATGCACGTTTTCTACCTACTTAATTAAACGATGCTTTTTAATTTATTACACCCAAGAAAACAAAGGGAAAATCATGTTATTCTAGTGGTATAATAAATAGGTTTTGAGGCATGAAAATTACTATATTTAAGGTATTAATTGTCTTTATTATATTTGTTGCATGGTTAAAATAATATATCTTCAGAATATAGCAAAACTTTAAATTTATAGACAATAATTTTTATAAATTTATTAAAAAATTCTGTTTTATTTCTGATAAATATAAATAGAAAATTTGTAGAAAAAAATTATTTCTTGTTTTTTTTCTGTCAACATCAAACTTGTATTTATAAATAAAATAATATCATTTCAGACCAATATATATATAAAATTTAAAAGAATATTTTTTCAGACTAATATGTATATAAAGTTTAAAATGTAACTTTTCATTCAAACTATTTGAACAATTTGATAAGAGATATCATGCATAATTATTAGATTAATTGATTCTAAAAATTTAATTAATTATCTCAAATTATTAAATTAAAAAAAACATTATATTACATATGACTTTTCCTCCCAATCTTTTCTCCAACCTTCAAATCTATTAATTTGATTTTCCTCACATTTAAAGATATAACAAATCCTTTTATTTTTTCAATATAGAATAATTTTTTCTTTAACTACCTATGTACAATGTATATTTTAACAAGCATCCCACGTCTAGACACACTCTTGACACGTGAACGCTCAATTTCAGGGACTTCGAAAACCTACCCTTCCTTCCTTAGCATTATTGACTAATAAAAAAAAGTTAACTTGTACAAAACTCATAATTTAGTGACGTCTAATAGCATTTTTACAGAAAAATTCGAGGGTTTTCGTGCAATTTACCCTTGATGAAATCGAAACATAGAAGGTCTTTCAAGCGAAAAGATGGTGAGTAGATGGGAACGTGTAGGAAAATAGTTCACCAACTCTTCTTCTATTCTCTCACCTTCGCATTCTCCCATAAACATTGCGACATGTGTATATAAAAACTCATTAAAGAAGGAGCTAGCTAGCAGCAAAGAAACATCAACAGAAAGAAAATCGAGAGAAAGATAGAATGGATATTGAAGAGCTACCCTCAGTTTGTGTTCTTGATGCCTCAACCTATGTGGGTTCTTGGATCCTCAAGGGGCTGTTGAGTAGAGGATACACGGTTCATGCAGCCATACAAAAGAACAACGGCAAGTGCTTACCTTCGTAATAATTACCTGCTGTCTTTGATGATTTTGTTAATCAGTTTTTCTGTTTTGGGTGGTTTTTGTTCAGGAGAGACTGAGACAGAGAAGGAAATAAGGGGCTTGGGGAGAGAGGAGGAAAGATTGGTGGTATTTGAAGTCGATGTCTTGGATTACCATAGCATTTTAATTGCTTTGAAGGGTTGTTCTGCTATGTTCTGCTGCTTGGACAGCAGAGACGGCTACGATGTATGTTGATTAAGTGTCTACTAGACTTGCTAGCTTATGCATTGCTTCTCAAAGTAATTACATTTTGTGATTAGTAGTGATTGTTTTCATGGTTAATTTGGGCAGGAAAAAATGGTTGATTCGGAAATTAGAGGAGCAATCAATGTAGCGGAGGCTTGCGCACAGACCGATACCATTGAAAAGATTATATTCAGTTCTTCACTAACTGCAGCGATATGGAAAGAGAGCATTTGTTCAGAGAAGGATGTAGACGAGAGGTCTTGGAGTGATCAAGAATTTTGCAGGAAATTGAAGGTTTGGATCTCTGAAAGATTTCACTATCTATCTTGATTGGGCGCTTAATGCCTCTATTTATCTTTCTTTTTCTCCACTGGCGAGCACCTTGAAATAATAGACTTGTGATGATGATGAACTCTTTCTACTCACAATTTCCCATAGTAAGCGTCCTCTATACCTACGAAACTCATTTTAATTTATTTTCAAGTTTGAAAAACACATAATAATTAATTAAATAAAATAATACTAAATTAAGCGTAGTTAATAGTGGTAAGAAGACTATTTAATTAAGTCTTAATAATTCATAAAATAATTAATAAATTTTGATAAAACTAAAGAGATTAAGTTATGATTAACTCTATATTGCTTTGAAAACAACCTCATAAAGCTTAATAACCAAACTCTAATGATCTTTACTATTGAGTAAATTATTGTTTCTTCCTTGTGTTTTCTCGGCAAATTAATTAGTTAGTTCTTCTGGTTTGAAGAACTCAATATCACATTCTTATTATTGTATTTTTGTTTATACCTTAACCCTTTCCTTGAGTGTTTAGTAATAATGAAGTGCTGAATTGTCACCAATTTAGATGTTTTTCTTCCCAAAATACCCTCTTGAGATATATTAATTAAAAGAAACTTATCAGTAATCAGGTATTTTTCTAGTTATTAAACTTATCAGTAATCAGGTATTTTTCTAGTTATTATATTGCTGAAAACATTGGGATTAAATAATTATTCACTCAGATTTATTTATTATATTTATTTATCTGGATACCCACATCTTTTGCCATCTCTTGTTTAATTTACAGTTATGGCATGCCCTGGCAAAGACACTCTCTGAGCAGGCTGCTTGGGCTTTAGCCATGGACCGTATGCTTAACATGGTTTCCATTAATGCCGGCCTAGTTCTGGGTCCTGGTGTCTCTCAGCAGAACCCTTTATCAACCATGTCATACCTCAGAGGTAAACATGTATGGCACGACATATTCATTAACAAACAAAAAGTGGCATCTTACTGTAAGATTCTGAAATGATCCTCAAGCCACCAAACATGTAACAGGGGCAGCTCAAATGTATGAAAATGGGGTGCTGGCCTATGTAGATGTGAACTTCCTGGCTGATGTCCATATTCGAGCTTTCCAGGATCGGTCCACATGTGGCCGATACTTCTGCTTCAATCAGACGGTCACTACCGAGGAAGAAGCTGTCAAGCTTGCACAAAGCCTGAACCCTTTAATATCATTACCGCCAAGGTAATTGTAATAAAATGAAGGGTTTCTGTTGACGAAAAGATTGACCAATTTGGGCTCATTTTGCGCTTTAATTAATCATCTACAGGTATGAATACCAAGGTAATGAGGTGCACGCTGAGAGGCTTAGGACAAAGAAGTTGAACAAGCTGGTCGAGGGTGCTGCATAGACTTGTTCATGGGCAAGGCAAGGTCAAGTTCAGGTCGGGCCTGCATCAATCCTGGTTTATTTTTGCCTGCCTTTGTTTGTAAAAAGTAAAGTTTTCCGCCAGCTTTGTGATAATGGAGCGTGTACATCTTCTAGTTATTTGACTGGAATCATGTAGGACGTGTATTTGATGGTTGATCAGCTTGAAAAAAAATCACAATCTAGATATGAAATTGATGGCTAGTTGCAACATTCTACTACTATAGGAGGTAAGGGTGGCTTCCTTCGATGGCAGCCTCGCTGCCTCCATGTTAAACTTGACACCTGGTTTAAAGGAGACTGGATCATCTTTTTTGACACTGAACAAAAATAATGCTTCTGTGCTCCACTTGAACAACGTTGGAAAGTGAATTTCCCGATATAGGAAGTAATTCATTCATGCTGGCACCCTAAAGAAATCAGATAGAAAAAACAAATTGCATTTGCTCATGCCTCATCCAATCACAAGAACAAGTCAGTGCATGTTTGTGCCAACACATCCAGCACTGTAACCAGAAATCTTGCCTCTCCCATGCTGGGTAGGCATTAACCATGAGGTGGACGATTTCTCTCCTCCGCTGCTTCTTGCTAGCGCAAATCATGGAGGTTAAGGTGGGATAAATGGGAGGAAAAGGTAGGACCTGCATTATTATTGGTCAAACTGAAACAAATTTTCAGGTTGTAGAATCTTGATTGAAGATGTTTTAAGCAATAAGACGAGGGAAAACTATGGTGATGGTTTTCCAAATCTAATCAATCCCCGGGATCTAATTAGACAATTCAAGGTCCAGGAAACAAAACAAGTACCTAAACATCTGAAAATCTCAAAGCTAGAAACTAGCGTTCCTTTCTTCTTCTTGATGCTATCTCTAAGGCCCATGCTTTCCCCACTTCAGTCTGGAACTTCCCTGCAAATTTTTTGAAAAGAATTGCTAAGGCCCTGATGGCTGCAACAAACAACACATGATATAGTCTCACCACTATGTTTTTTTCCCCAACATGAACGCATGTGTGCAAGACTTCGAATTCAAGTTATAATAATAAAAGCAGTGGAGTTTTGAGAATTTTACAATTTCAATCCCTTCTTATTTTTAAGACAGGATTCTCTCTTCTTTTTCTAAGACCTGAGGCATTACATGAAGCCAAAACTGAAATGCATTGAAGTATGATAACATGGCGCCACGAAAGGGAACACTGTGCACATTAAAGTATCACCTACACTCCCAGAAAATAAACATAGCCACATTGGAAAATTTGATCATTGAATAAATGCCCAGTCTGCATTTTCCTCAAAGTCTTTAGTCCTCCAGCAACGTAGGTTATGAAATTTTTTTAATGGATAACTGTTTATTACTGCAAACTGCTTCAGATGATATTCTACGAGTCAGCTGGGTCCTCCACATTACCACTTTAATTAAGCCCTTTGCTTTGCTATTAACCCACTGATCCAGCAACCAATTTCTTGACTCGTATGTTCTTGCCCAAACCTTCAACTTTTCAAACCCCGACCAGTATATAAACCTAGGCCTTCTTTAAACAACACCCAAATATCAAGAAGTTTTTTTATCTTAAGGTAACTGTTGCCTCAGACCTTACAGATAATATTAGAGGTTCCCTTCAGAAAAACAATTGTTTTACTAGATTCTTACAGCATCAATGCTTACTTCTACTTCACCAAAAAAATGAATACTCTTTCATTTTCTTTTGTCCATGAAGAAATTTAACAAAGAACAAAAAAAAATTAGAAATGGTACTATCATATGCACGTAGGTTGTATTTGCTAGTCAACATTGCCCAGGTTAGCTTGGAATTAGATTTAGCTCTTCTCAGAAAAATTGAATCCTCCATTAAAATCATATAGAAAATATAAAACAGCCAGAAGATGAGCTCAGAAATTTACATACCAGCAGTTGACTGGAAAAATTCTTCCAAGTCTTTCCCTTGCTCTGCAGAAAACCAGAAATGACTTCAGTTTCCATTTTATTTTTTTGGGTTTTAACCCAATGAAAATAATAATATAGTGAAATACTACAAAGAAAGGGCTACAATGTCAAATAATATCCATACAATTAGGCAAATGGTTATGAGATGTATGCACGATATAAGACAACAACATGCGGCTACTCGTATTTTAAATACAGAAGAATATTTGACCCTATAATACAGACTGCTACGCAAAAGAAGGCCATATAACTGTAAGAACAAGACACAGGCTTTATCTAAAACAATTTCCAGATCCTTATAAACAATAAGCAGGTGCTTGATACAACTCTGCACTTATGAATACATGAAGGAAAGGGAAACAAGAAGCCTCACCATTTTCATATTCTAAAGCTTGAAGGATCATCTCCACCTAGGTAGAAACAAAAGGAAAAGAGCAGAATCAGACCATCTGTTGTCGAATTCCTTAAAAGTACCAGTGATCAAACACAACTCATCCATTAACACAGCACATATGACATTCTAATTTGACACTGGCATTTTCCGTGCAATGAATCAAAATCATGATTCTCAAGCTACATCATAGATTCCTTATTTGATATTCCTTCCTAGCAGATTGTTTCTTGTACAGAATTTTACAATATCCAACACAATTTCCACATTAACAAAATCTCGAAACACGCCCACAATAAAGACATTAATAAACGCTAATACCTTATCAAAATCCTTAACAATTTTAGCTTCTGGTGTCGAATTCTCCTCGTACTCATTCCACAACTCACTCATTTCCTTCGCTACAAATTCACAAAATCAATTGCTTCGCCATTAAACAATCACACAAACAAAAAGAAAACATAGCAATAAAACAAACTACAACCTCTTGACTCAGCGCCAAGCAATTTGCACATATGCTCCAATGCCTCCCTCTCTTTTCTGCTTTTTTCAGCCTTCGGAACCCCATCCGAGGGCGTTATGTCTCCAACAATTGCCTCAGCGATATCATGAACTATCGCCATTTTTATACATCTGAAAAAACAAAAAATAATAATAATTACCAAAAACTATCAAATGCAAGCAGTAACCAAAAAAAAAAAAAAACTAACTTGTCACGATCAATGCCGGGAATATCAGGAGCAATCAGAGCCATTAATCCCATCCTGTACATGTGATCTGATATTGACTCTGGTCCTTTTATGCCCCTCAATACCCATCCTGCTCTCTTCGTAGTCTATTTATTTCAAAAAATCAAAACAAAAAATTATAGCATATGCAAACAGAACAACAACTCTTTGAGCCAGTTAATAAACATTTATCGATTTATTTTGATTCTCAGTTCTCACCTTGAGGCGGTGACAAAGAGAGAGAAAATCAATCGTGGAGGCAGGAGAGGGCGAAGGAGAAGGAGAAGCGGTGTCGTTTGTGGTGAGGGAAGAGGGAGAGGAGGAAGGTTGGGTGGCCATACGGCGGAGTTTGGAGGGAGTGAAGGAATTGAAACGGAGTTGAGCTGAAGTGAAAGACGGTGCGAGGAAGAGTAGCGCGGATGATGATGATTTACAGAGTAAATTTCGGCTTCCACTTCCCATTTTTGGATTTCTTTTCCTATTTTTTTTCTTTTTCTTTTTTGGAAATTGTTTATAATATAATACTGTGCGAGCATTTTCTTTAACCAAAAAAATTGAAAAAGAGGAAAAGACAGACAGAGAATCCGTATATACCACACTACATAAGGGGCTTGTATTGATTAAATCTGGATCGTCCACGCTTCCAAGAGATAATACTTTAACTTTGCGTTATCCAGTCATATACAGTTATACACTAATTGGTGGTCCGACATTCAGTCATTTAAAAATATTTAAAAATATTTTTCTTTTATTTTTTATATATGTCTCACAAATGGGAGCAATTTTCATTTTGTATTTGGGGTTTTTGTTAAGGGGAGAAAGTCTTCATTTCATAAAATATAATCGACAAATTTATTTTACTCATTCTTGTAGCTTTTTTGTTAAGCGAGGGATTTGGACCTTTGCTCAAGTTGCTAATACACTTTAGTAAGCACAACTCTGTTCATGAAAATATATCCTTTCAATATTTTTAAAATGGCTGATTCTATTTGATAACTTAAATCAGAAGGGGATAAGCCTATATATATAAAGAAAAATAAAAAAAATAATTTTTAAGCTCAATTCCTAACCAATCAAATGTTAAATGCATGATATTGAAAAAAAAAAAAGGACAAAACAAACTGACCCGTGTCAACTCAAACTAACATGTCAAATGCATGATCTGGTCATGAAATTAGGATAACTTTTTAGAAATCAAATTGAATAAAAAATTGAAACTCATTTATTAAACCAACTCAACAAATCTTAAAAAATTTATTTAAAAAAAAGCAATTACAAAAAAACATGAGTCAACTCGAGTTAGTCCGTCAAGTCCGCTACTTGAGATATGAGATGGAGATAATCCTTTAGAAAAAATAAAAAAAATCACGAATCACAATCCCTAACAAATCTAATATTAAATGATAAAATTTAAAAAAAATCAAATTTAAAAAATGACCTAAAAATATCAAAATCAACCTAAGCTAACTTTCTAAATGTGTAACTTGGCTTATGAGGTTTGGATTACCCCCATAAAAGCAAGGGCGGAGCTAAGATTATTTAACAGGGGGGCCGAAATTAATGTAAAAAGATATAATTGTACATAAATTGTAAAAAAAAAACTGCATGATTTAGTTTTATTCAAAGAACTTACTACAAACATATGATGATTTTTGTATAAAGTAAGAGGTTTAAAGCAATACCAAACAGAGTTAAAATTATGAAGTTAATTTCATCTTCATAATATATTTATCATTTTGATTTTGTTGGTCTTTGTACCTATCAAATATAAACATACAAAATATATAAGAAACATTAACTAAAGTGATGCATTATTTATATTTGATAAACCGATGTGTTGAAGCAATAATTAGAACCAAAAATAAATTTTTACATGGAAACCACACTAACATATAAAAGAAAAATTAACATATTAAAAAAAATAATATATAAAATCAAATCTAACATAAAAAAAAAGGATTATTGGTTTCTAAATAAGAAAACTTACACTGAATTAAAGTTAGGTATGTGTTCTTCAAAGAACTCAATTTGGCTAGAAAGATTGTGTATAATTGTATTTGGACCTGGTGATAGTAAGGTATACATGAGAAAAAATTGATAATTTTGATGGCTCTACTAAAAACAAAACATAAAAAAATCCAAACGTAATCGAAACCAACTCATAAAATATATCTAATTAATTAAAAAAAACAGTCACTGTAACAACAATTAAAAAAAATAGTAAAACTAGTGGATCTAGAAAAAAAAGTAAATATAGCAAAATTATATAAAATAAACCTCATCAAATTTTGTAAAGTGGAGAGTTTTACCTTATAGCTTTGTTAATTCCCTGGTAGCTTTGTTTTAGCCTTGCTGCGTTGCTTTATATTATTATACTTTTAGGTTAGGGTTGCAGAGGGCTACAAAGCCTTTTCTTTTCCATTTCCACGTAAGCAACAAGTGCATAAAATTGAAATTTGTAAAGTGAAGAGTTTTAATAGCTAAGGAAATAATAATTTATTATTAGGAGGGCCCATCTCTTTGAAAAATTACACTAGCCATGCATTTAAATACTATATAAAAAAAATTGTTTTGCAAGGGCAAGGCCCTGCCTGCCCCCCCCCCAGCCGCTTAATTCCGCCACTACATAGAAGGCAAACCCGAAAAAATCATGATGTCAAATTTCCAATCAACAAAATATTCAGGGATGAAATTAGAAAAATATCAATAAAAAAGAATCTAAAACAAACAGATAGCAATAAAAAGAATGAGAATCAAATTTAACATAAAAATAAAATGGAACCAAACATTGAGGGGTAAAATTAAAAGAAAAAAATCAATTAAGAAAAGGATTCAAAACAAAACAAAAGGCAATTAAAAGAATGAAAACTAAATTTCATATAAAAATCAAATGATACCAAATACTGAGGGAAAAAATCAATTTAAAAAGTATTCAAAACAAATAGAAATCAAAATATTGAGGACCAAATTTGAAAAAAAATGATAAATGCCTTTAAATTTTGGCATACTTGGCTTGAAATTTGAGGAGATGAGAGAGAAAATAAAGGAGAAGAAAGAAAAGGCCACCAAAAACTCAATGTTGATATATCATGGACATACATCCCACCACTAGATAGAGCTCGATGAGACAGTTATACACCACCATGAAAGGCAACACAATGACATTGGAACAGGTCACATATATCACAAAAGTGTGGCGGTCTCTTCACACACGCCAGCCTAGCTGCCCTTCCTGACTTTTTCAGTCCTTGTTATTTTTTTTAAAAAAAATTGGATCCCCTTTGATGAGAGTCATCAAGCAACACTGCATAATTCATTACATGACAAGGTCAAAAGCTAAGAAGGTTGAAAAGGCATTCAATTGGTTAATTCAGAGATAGTTGAGCCCTATTTCTTACAAGACTTCAAATTCAATTTATTTTTCTACTTACATGCATATTGCGCTTACTTTTGTAATATATAGTTTTATGTTAGACATATCTTTCGATCTGGTCATTGGATTTAGATGATATTTTATCGGATGATTCTAAAAGCCTTTTTTTTCTATAGAATTAAAATTTCATAACAATTAGATATAAAAAAAGCCTTACGATAAAGACCATAAACTATCATACGGAAATTACATTAGTTTCCTAGTTGATTTAGGATTGTTTTTCTATTTTATTCGAAACTCTTTTATTATTTTTTCAGTCTTGTTTAAGATGTTTTACCTAGTATGAATATAGATTATTTATCTTATGTTTAGGTTTTAATATAAGAGATGTATTGATTATTTAAAAATAAAACCTATGTGTGATAGTTTATTTTTACTTTTGCTTCATCATAAAAAAAAAAAATTCAAGAACTTATCGAAGATTAATTGTCTTTGTGAAGTTCATCCTTAACCTACAGTTTTTGGTTCATTATAATCCATGGCTAGAACAGCTTTGTGGTTAAAGCCACGATAAAAATCTTAAAAACCAAAACTTAGATGGTATATCATGTTGTTAAAGCCACAAAATGACAACTTTGCCAACTTCTTCAAATTACAACACTATCTAAATGGTGTGGGGGAATCACTGTTCCCCCACACAGAAAGCACTGTGGATTACAACAGTAATCCACAGTGCTTTCCTCCTCCTTTTTTTTCTAACTTTTCCTTTTTTTTTTGTTTTTTGTCAAAATTATTTTTTTTCAATTTTTTTTTTAGTTTTCTTATTTTTTCTTTTTTATTCATTTGTTTTTTCCAAAATTATTTTTGTTTATTTTACTTTTTAAATATTGACCTGGTTAAATTTTTTGCTTTGTAATTTTTTTCTTTAAAATACTGTGGATTTCTACGATATTTTCCACATAGTTTTTCTATTTTATTTCTTTATTTTTTAAAATTATATTTTTTGATTTTTTTTTAATATGGAGCTGATTGAGAATTTAGTTTTGTAATTTTTTTTCTTTAAAACATTGTTGATTGCTACAATGTTTCTTCGCATGGTTTTTTTTATGATTTTCTCTGAAATTATCTTCTTCTTTTTTAATATTGAGCTGGTTAAAAATTATAGTTACAATATATGAGGAAAGCACTGTAACTTTCCTCAAAAATTACTGTTGATTGCTACAGTGTTTTTTCCCACATGGTTTTTTTTATGTTTTTGTTATGTTTTTCCTTAAAATTATCTTTTTCAATTTTATTTTTTAAATATTAAGCTGGTTAAGAATTGCAATTACAAATAAATACAAGTGTTTCCTCACAAAACACTTTGGATTGATATAGTTTTTCCTCACATGGTTTTTTTTCCAGTTTCTTTTATGTTTTTTTTGTAATATTTTTTTCCAAAATTATCTTCATCGATTTTTTTTTAATATTGAGTTGGTTAAAATTGAACTTTGTAATAAAGTTTAATCATGTGAGGAAAGCATTGTAGCTTTGCTCATAAAACATTGTGGATTGCTACAGTGTCTCTCCGAATGGTTTTTTTTCTTATAATTTTTTTCAAATTATCTTTTTCAATTTTATTTTTTTAATATTGAGTTGTTTATGAATTACAATTACAAATCATTACAAATAAGGCTAAATCATGTGGGGAAGTACTGTAACTTTCATCACAAAACACTGTGAATTGCTCCAATGTTTCCAACATGATTTTTTTTTCTTTTTTTGGTTTTTTTTTTGTTATTTTTTTTCTAAAATTGTTTCTGTCGATTTTTTTTAATGTTGAGCTGATTAAGAATTTAGCTTTGTAATTTTTTTTACTTTAAAACACTGTGAATTGTTGCAGTGTTTTCCCATGTGATTTTTTTATGATTTTTTCCAAAATTTTCTTTGTCAATTTTTTTTTTAATATTGAGTTGGTTAAGAATTATAATTACAATAAAGCTAAATCATATGAGGAAAGCGTTGTAGTTTTCCTCACAAAACACTGTGGATAGCTACAATATTTCTCTAAATGGTTTTTTATTTTATTTTATTGGGAAAAGCGCTATAATTTTCCTCAAAAAACATTGTCAATTGCTGCAATGTTTTTTCTCATGGGTTTTTTTCCTTTCAAAATTATCTTTGTTGGTTTTTTTTTAATATTAAGTTGTTAGAGAATTTAGCTTTGTAATTTTTTTTGCTTTTTATTAACTGAAAAGCTAAATCATATGGCGAAAGCACTGTATCTTTCCTCACAAAACACTGTAGATTGCTACAAATCATTTTGTTCAGCCTCTAAGTTTTTGATCACCAACACAACTTTTTTTTCCATCATGAAATATTTGCTCCATCATACCTTTAATTTCTATTACTTATCTAGTGCTGGTTTATAATTATAACACTATCAAGTGCATTTGTTTTATAAACCCGTGACATCACGCGGGCATGGCATCTCGTATTATTTAAAACTAAACATGCTTCTTCCGAGGTGTTGGTGTGATACTTGCTTGTGTCGTTGAACCAGCCCCAATTGTGCGGCTCAGACAACACTTGTGTTGATGGGTTATAAAACAAATGGAGCTAGGTTGGGACTCACCAAGGTCTTCCATGGCATGGTGGTTTGACCACTCCACATCATGAAATTATTGGAAAAACGAGCTTCATTGATCTTTCACAGGGTTCTAAAGAAATTTGCAATCTGATGCATCAATGTTGCTAGATAGACGTCCAAAGCAAGAGGATGAAAAGGTGCATTCTAGATTTTGGCCATTTCGTTCTAGGACTCAGAGTGCATAGATTTCTATTCCAGTGAATTCCATGGAGTCCTATGGTTACGAAACCAACCTTGTTGGCTATACTAGTCCACTGCGTTAAAAAAAATTGAACCCTTTTAACAATCTGAAAACCCAGTTCCTCCTTGAGTTGATCCCAGGGACTTCTTTTTGTCACAATGGAAACCAAATTCCTTCCTTGCTTTCTAGGCATGTCGACGAAAGGAAAGCTATTTGATATTAAAGATCAACCAAATCTCCTTTGACACTCTCCACAGCAATATTATAAATCTTTGTTTTAATTCGTTTTATAAATAAAAATAATTTCTCAAATGAATAACATAAATTTTATGGATAATTTATTCCTTTGGAGTAAAAATTAATACAAGACAATAACAAAACATTTTCTATAAAAAATAAGAATACAATTTTATATATAATTATGAATTATAAACTTTCTTCTTTTATTTAAAAAATACAATCTTGGAGGTATATTAAAGGTATATAGTTTGGACTTTGGGTTATATAGCACAATCTTGGAGGGTGTGTGTGTATTAGGTTATTGCCTCAAGTTACATTGTTGGTCTGACTAAATTTCTTTTAAAGCAAAAAAAATCCTATATGATAAAAACAATCCAAGAACATGGATTCAAAAGTAATTTGTCACGGTGGCATATTGAATTATTTTAAGTTAACCTTAATTAACTTGGAAAACTCATGATCCAGATATTAAAACTATAATAACTCTATAAAAAAATAAATTAGAATGAATAAATCGTATAGAAACAAAAAAACAAAATATATAACAAATGCTAAATCAAAATATATATTAAAAAAAAACACTTAAGACAATAATATATTGGATCAATCTTTATTTCGTGGCTTAACTGGTCAAATTCACAATCTAGGTCATGGACTCTATTCGTTTAAATTATTTTTTATAAATTATTTTTACCTAAATATATGATAACAAAAATATAGAGAAATTTTATTTTTAAAACAATTGAAAGAAAAAAAATAAATGAAAAACAAGAGATGATAACATAGTGGATTAATATGGTTTTGTAGCTTTATCTATCAAACTCACAACCCGGATCATAGACTTCATTGAATTTAATAAATTTATTTTTAAATTTATATTTTTTCTAAATATATGAAAACAAAAATAGAGGGAAAAAAATTCTTTTTAAAAAGTTAAAGGATGTAATTGAAAGGAACAAAATTGAAGGACAAAAAAATTAAAAAAATACAAAAAAGACTAGGAGCACGGGCTTTCAACCAAAGCCGCGTGCTTTTTTTTTTTTTTTAGAAAAGATAGATGATGCATTATTTGTTTTTACCTAGATTGCAATCACTAGTAGTGGTTGGAAAATCATGGTTTGTTTTTTAGGTTAAAAATCGATCTTTCAGCCTATTTTTGCCTAAAAAACACTTAAATGACAATTATGACATCTTAAAACTGTTTTTTCAAGCTAAAAAATGGTTCCAGAACATAAAATCAAATTTGGTAAAAATTTCATCTCTCAGCTTCGATATGTTTTTAGGCAATATTGAGGTTGAAAACACTCACCATCAAACTTCTTTTGTATAATAGAACCCATCAACACTAAAACCAACCCTTTGTTTTCCCCAAAATTGATGTCAATCGATAACCTTTTCTCATCTCGTTCCAATCTAGTGATGTTAGTGATGTTTTCTCTCTATTTTCAAATTCAAGGATTGAAAAATAAGGTAAAATAAACTTTTGGATTGAAATTGAAAAGGGATTGTGAAGGTTGAAAAGAGAAAGCACGAGGATAAAAATAAAATTTTCAATAAAAAAATTAATTTGTAATTGGATTTCTTCGTGTTTTACATTTTAGTCCTCTATGTTTTAATTTTTTCCAAACTTAACAAATTTTAAGAAATTATACTTTTATTTTTGTATAGAAGGATACAATAGAAAAAAAAAGAAGCCACAGTAATTGTTGCAGGCATTTTAGTTCAATAAAAATTTTAATTGGTAATGGGATTTCTTCTATCCTTTATATTTTAGTTTTTCTCAAACTTAATTAATTATATTTTTATTTTTGCATAGAAAAATAAATTGAGAACACAAAAAAGAAACTACAAACGTTTTAGTATAATTTAATAAATCATACATCTATTTTTCCTTAGAAGGATCCAATACAAAAAAGAAGAAGAAGCTAAAGTGACTGTTACACACACACACACACACACGAAACGAGAGAACATACAAGTAGTTCAATCAATAAATAGCAAATAAGTACACAAAATTGGTTTGTGTGGCGAACATACTCAGTGAGCTACCGAAGTGCTTGGTTTGGTGTTGAATCGTACTAGCAAGCTCATCAGTAATAAAGAGCGGTCCCCTTTGCAGAGCATGACCGCTGCAATAGTGCAATCATTGGAGCAAGCCTGTTTCCTCTTCCGCCACATTCTCCCACGTTATAGTTTTCTCTTGATCGCATGATTGGCTGCGTTTTAAGGTTCACATTTAATTGTTCTGGCATGCAAATGGAAAAGATCACCAGCTTTTGACAAGAATGATTTACCTGTCTGGATTTCACCTTTATCGCATGATTATTAGCTTTTCGACTGGTAGAAGAAAAGGCAAAACAGTGGCCTTGCCGTTGCAACATTCATTTGGTCGATGACGACATCGATGAATTTTGTGATTGTTATATGTGATATAGTATAGTTGTTTATGTTTGATTACCTAGTGACATTATGTATTTATACACCCCTTGTCATGCCGTAAATAATTTTTGATATCTTTTTTTTTTAACATACTGTTAAAAATTAAAAATTAAAAGCAACAAAATTAAAAAATAATAAGTAAAAATATATACTTGTATAGAGCCAAGTTAAGAGAGTAGCACCTTTTAGTTTTTTGATTGTATATATATATATATATATTTTTGAAGAGGGTGTGTTTGAATAAAGAGCATGATTGAAAAGGTTGCTCATACCCGAATGAAAAATTAGATATAATTGGTCAAACAAGCATGGAGAATTTTTATAAAAACTTTCTAGTTACTTACAAATTTTTTAAACCTCTGGGTGAGATAATCTCTAGTATCCTTAGGTCTTATTAAATGTTTTAGCATTTAAGATGAATGATGGATGTCTTGGAAGATAATTATATAGAGACATGGAGATTTCATTTAGAGATATAAAGATTTATCATGAAGATTATTTTTTTGATGGAAAATGTCTAAAAATTAAGCCAGACAAGTTCTATACTAGAACAAAGATCATAGTATATAGAATGAGTAATTGTATGTGCTAGAATGAGGTGTTTGAAATAAATTTTTTTTTTTTTGCTTTAACTATAAATCATTTGGAGAATTTGTATGGATACACAGATATGAACAATACTATGGAAAAAAAAACATATGAAGACTAATAAGAGAGACAATATTCCTTTTTTATTGAAAAAATTAAATAATTTTGTTATGCAAATTGAGGTATAATTCCTGAAAATTATCTGATCTATAGAAATGCTGATTGGTACTTAAAAGTGTATTGTCATTAAGATTTTATATCATCATATTGCACTTAAAGTATCATTAAATTCCCTAACTTAAGCATGATTTATAATAACAAGTCTGATAATATTAGACAGCTTTAATTTATGGTAAATGCTCATTTTAAATGCAGG
>Ga0325414_1000172_pt1 | contig 43720 bp, 16 predicted proteins | sample PopdelMetagenome_8_FD_206183 | JGI IMG/M metagenome (GOLD analysis project Ga0325414, IMG submission 206183) | Populus deltoides microbial communities from Bellville, Georgia, United States - Leaf-PdKOR-R3 | ecosystem: Host-associated > Plants > Phyllosphere > Phylloplane/Leaf | place: USA... | reverse complement strand
GTGTTTTTTTTACACTTTGGTCAAGGTTTACATTTCGAACACAATATTTCATTTTTATCACATTGTGGTCCCTAACAATTGAGAGAGAGGAGAGAGAGGCAACAAAGAGGGAGAAGAGATAGCTTTTAATGAAAGGTCATCTTCTCAGGTAAATGATGTGTCATTTACTCTTTTTGTTCTAAAACTCCAGGCCTCCCAGCCTAATAATCCTACATGCAACAAGCCCACTGTTTCAAGTCAAGGCATGCGCGTCTTTTAAGTCCAAGTGTACCTGAGCTTATTTCTCTTGAATTTTTATTTTTTATATATTTTAAAATAAAATTATTTTTAAATACAATAGATACAAAGTTATTTTAAAAATCATTTGATAATACCATATTTTCAAATAAAATTAGAGCATTTTATGGTAATAGTAGTAATTATATATAAGCCTAATATGCAAACATTTATTAAGAAAATACTCATGAATATTCAATGAGAATAAAATATTTATTTTGTTATTATTTTGTATATGGTCACATAAAATTATCAAGACATGATTTTTGGTTTTCAAATATTTTGATAAAGATTTTTTTTTTTTTTGCTTTAAAAGCGTGTTTGACCAACACACCCTTAGATCTATTTTGATAATTTTGATTAAAGGAAAATTTTTTATTTTTTTCCAAACAAAACCTTATTATAAAAAAATATAATTTTTTTAGCATATGGCCAAAAATTCTAAAAATTATTTGAGCATTTCTTAAAAATATAAAATACTTTAGCATGTTTAAAAAAATATATTGCATGAATTTTACAATTAGTTTATAAAATTTCAAAGGATTATGGCCTATATTTCTAAAATATATATATAAAAAACTTATTTTTGGCAAGAAAATATGTTATCCACTTTTAATATAAGGATAAAAAACCTAAAAAATGGTTAATATCCAAAATATTATTAGGGATAATAATTTATTACTCACTTTAATATAAGGATAAAAACCTGTATGAGGGGTTAATTTTTAAAATATTATTGGAAGTAATATAACTCATTCATTTATAATATAAGAATAAAAAATATAAGGAATTTTATTTGAAATATTATTTGAAATGACATGATAGGAAAAAATTATAAGTTTGTCTCGAAAGAATCCTCAATGATAATTGAGAACATTTCAAACTTTTAGCCTAAGTTATTAACCTAAGAAATAAGGGTTTGTTCATCGTAACAAATGTGCCATAATAAGCTGACAAAAATAGGAACACCATCTGACCATAGCAAACAAAGAAAAATAATGTAGTTTACCTCAGGTAATGCGTATTAAGGGTGCTAATACCTTCTCTTTATATAACTAGTCTCTTCTTTAGAATTTCTAAAAGACCAGTTAAGGTTCCTAATAATCATAATACTAGGTGATGACTCTTTATTTAACCAAAGATCTCTTATCCTACCCAAGAAGGGTCACAACGATGTCGCGCTCTCACAAGGGGTACGATAGGATGACGACTCCATTGGGGACCCTTGGAATAAGATTTGTTTTGTTTGTTTATGCTACATGAAGATTGATATTTGTTTATTTTTCAGCTATGAATGATTTACATTGTTTAAGAGCTTTACAATACATTCTTTTTATATCCTATCATGAATAATATATTAGATATCGATGAAAAACATTCATACATCACTAATATTATTTATGAGGGCACACATTATAAAGCTTTAGGTTAAGTGGGGGACTAGCAGCTTACCTTATAACTTGAGTAAGGTTTAAGTTTGTGTAAACCCTAATTTTTCACGGAGTGCTTAAACTGGTAATGATTGGTACATATACTATCTCGTTGCCTATTAGGCCCTCATATTACCTTCATAAGAGTGATCGTTGGGACAACAAAATACCCTTTTAGAGACGAAGTAGTAAACCTACCCTTTTTCTTATATTAAAAAAAAAAACGAGGACATATCCTTAGGTTGTATGCTCCCTACATATATTTTGCATCAAGATAAGCCTTTCATATAACATCTTGAGTTCAGGACTTGTGACTTGTGGGTGACATAATGATCATTACCTAAGAAATTCTCGTTATAAAGTTTGGGCAAGAATAAAAATTATTGCAAGAGTAATGATTATGTATCATCACTTAAAAAATGATTTTTTCATATGAATACATGCTCAGACATTTAGCATGCATGTTCATAGGTTGAAATATAGGTCCCCCAAGTTTTGTTTTCCCCTAAAGATTTAAATTGTCAAAAGTCTAACAGTGTTAAGAAGGATTTGTTTAACTTCCAATCCAGAAGCATCATTGTGGTTTTCTTTAAGTCAACAACAAAAACATTTGCTTTACCATGAACTCAGCTTGTGACACATATGTCCAGACATCATCTATGAAATTTTAACGCATCTATTAATAGAGACTATGGGAAAATATAGGCTTCTTTCCAATGAGTGTAACAAGTTCACTTATGAGTCCACTTTCACGAAACTATATGGCTAAAAAACCAATATTGTCTTTAGTTTCTTTTTACAAAGCATGATAAAAAAAATGAATATTATGTTTCATTTGTTTCAATTGACACTCAGAAGCCCCATCCTGAAATGTCTTTTTTATTTCCTACCTAACCATGTAGAGATTGTGGTATCAACAAATCAAGAAGCATTACTCTGCCACACATATAATGGACCATGTTATTATATATGCAACCCTACTACCAAATGATTGTAAAAGATTCCAAATCCAAAGACACGATATGATATTGTGGAATTTGGCATGATAGTTGAAAGATCAAAGCTTTTACACTATAAGATCATGAGATTCTTGAAGCCCAAGTTTCATTCGCATGATAAAGAATTCTATATGTATTACTGTATTAGAGCTAAGTTGTTTGAATCATAAACTTAGAGATGGAAGCTGTTGGGTGAAGTGAAGCTGCCATAAGAGGAGTGCCTTTATCATATGAAAACCATTTATGTGAATGGTTCACTTCATTGGCTTACTTGGAAGAGAAACATATTTGCATTTGAAGTGAAAAGGGAGAGCTATTGCTTGTTTTCATTTCCTCTACCAGTCATCGAGGATGATGATAGCAAAGATATTGGGCTCATTAAAAACAAATAAAAACTTGCCATAACTTGCAATGATAGGGAAAGTGATTTCATGGAAGTATGGGTCATGGAGGATTATAATGGAAAACAATAGAATAAAAACCAATCGATAAATATAAGGGTTTAAAAAAGGAAAGAACCTCATGTAACTCCTTTGGCCTTTTACAATGTTGATGGGAGAATATTTTCCTAACGTGACATTTTCAACTTTAAGACCAGAAGCATTGATGTGTTGCTAGTAGGGAAGGGTTTACTCCATATATGCTTCCCATTTCGATTCACCTTTATTGCCGAGGAAAAGGCATAATTAGGCATAACATTGGAATTTTCATGCCTTCTGTTATAACCCAATTTTTGACCCATTTACTTTTCAGTCTAATTTTAAAGGGTTAAAATTTGAAATTAAAAGATCAGGGGCTTGAATGCAAAATTTAGAAACTTCAAGGATCAAATAGAGAAATGGTCATTCCCAGTCCAAAACAGCACTGTTTCAAACATGCACAGTTCTTCTTCCTTTGACGCTGCAAATCCGCCTATAAAAAAGGGAAAGAAATTGAAATGCGAGCATCCTAGTCCTACCAACACAAAGATCAATCCATATCTTCATGAAGATCACAATCCTGGGGAGATAAGGATCGAATCTCGCGTCTGAGTCCTAAAAGGAAACCAACTCCCCAAGCCATGCTTATCAGAAGGAGAGATGTAGGTTAAGGCAGAGAAGGAAAATCCCTATAAATACCAAAGAAATCAACAGTCAAAAGAGGAGGAAAATAAAAAAATAAAAAAAAAACCAAAAACCCAAAAACAGAGGGGGGATCCAGAATACAAAGGAAAAAAGTAGAGAGACATACAAAGGAAAGAAAAAACCAAAAAAAAAAGAGACGGAGGGAGGAGAGACTGAAAGGAGGGGGGAAGAAAAGGACATTCTCTAGCTGGTGTGAGGACCATTACCCTCATCTTTGTTTTCGTCTTCGCTCAGGTAAGCTTTCTTCATCTTGCCCGCTTAATCCATTTCTAAAGTTTGCAAAACAATGCGAAGGTAATTATAAATACCTTCGCACTATGCAGAGCACACGTGACTTGGTTCATGCGTGCCTGCTGCCTAGGTCGGTTACTGTTTGAACCAGTAATCGGGTCGGGTCAGCTGGGTCCAGCCCGCACTGTCGAGCTAGACCCAGCCTCAAAAACAAAAAAGATTGGTCGGGTTTGGGCTTTAGGCCCAACCAACCCAAATTGTGTTTGTTAAGGGTGTGTTTGGCAAAACACACTCTTATGCCTTGGACATAATTTTTATGCTCATTCTAGTTTGATATTTGGCCAAACAAGCCCCTTTTTTATATCAGAAATGTAAACCCTCAAATAAAATAATCTCATCTTGATTTAGTAAAATAAAATAAAATACAAAGGATATGGAGAAATGATTAAATTGAACAAATTAATTTGATTAAAAGAGAAGTTATTTAATGAGAGGGGTGAAATTGAAAAAATAATAAAGGAGTAAGAGTTAGTAAAGAGAAAGAGAAGCAGCGGGGGTCAATGGATTGATAAAAGGAATGGTGGGGTCAATGTGAACATAGAAGTAAATATGGGGGGCAAGATACAAATAAGGAAAGAACATAATTATAAATAACAAGAAATCTCTAGAAATCCCTAGAGTAGTGGCCCGCCAAGGAGAAGAAGAAAAAGGAGAAAATAAAAATTAAGAGGAAACCTTGTAAATTCATCCTTTGAATCCAAAGGAAAGTGAGAGTAAGTGAACTGAGAGTGCTTCACGTAAGATTTAGGAAGAAAACTTAGAAAACATTTACTAGTAGGAAGGGAAGGGTTAGAAGAAGGAAGGAAAAAGAAGAGGAAAAGGGATTGTTCTCAATCTCTTGACTCATTATTTTGTAATAAAAGGTGAAATTGTGGAAAATAGACGAGAGCAAGGGACGACTAGTAGAGCACAGTTTTCAGGTAGGTGTCTGACACTTCGATTTCTAATTTAAAGTCTTGTGTAATTCTTTAACTTAGTCCCTGAAAAGATGTAGTTCAAATTTTGTATTTATATGTAGTGTTTGAATGATGAATGGACTAGTGTCCTGGTTTGGAACTGGTGCCCTATGAATGGGCTGATGGTTGGACCAGTGTCTTGGATTGGAACTGGTGCCTTGTGAATGGGCTGATGGTTGGACCAGTGTTCTGGTTTGAAATGGTACCATGTGAAAGGGCTCAATAGAATTAGTTATTATTGGATAAGATGGGTGTGCTGGCAAGTGGAAAACTATAGAAATTGATGAATAAAAGAATTAAAAAGCAAATTGTTAGTGTAATGAAAAATATACTAGATCACTTTAATTAATTTAATTATGTTTATGCAAATTACTATGCAGGTTCATCTCAGCAGCATAACCCTTAGTTAATGCTTGGATGTTCCCTCTGTATAGTCACTTAAGTTAATAGAAAGATGGAAGAATTTTCCCTTTGAGTTGTATATAACAATACTCCTATATTGTATGTATAAAGTTATGTAGTGTTATTTTTGTTAAAACTGTAAGTAGTAAATTGAAATTTAAAATCTTTATTATGCTAACGTATGAAAGCAATTATGATGGTTAATTAATGGTTACCTCTTAAATCCTAGAATTCTTCTCATTTTTATAACTTGATAATTGTGTGAATTTTATCTTAAAAGCCTATAGTTTGAGACTTGGAATGATTGGATTATGTATGATCAATGAATACAGGATGTGTACAAATAATTTGTCGATAACTTGAGACCTCCCGGCATAGGGGAAACTCTACTGAAATTTCAATAGAAATTTCAATAAACTGTGTATGGGATCAATAAAGAAAAAAAATTATCATGTTTTGTTTTTTAAGGTTGATGCATTGGTTTCGGTACGGGGGACGTTACAAGAAAATTTCAAAAATATTTGGGGATCTTCATTGATTTATTTGTAGGCTCCTCACGCTTTTTTTTTTAATGTTTTGAATTTTTTCTGTTATGTACTCAATTTGTGAACCAGTACTGTTAAACACAAAATCTGTTGTGCAATGTCTTTGTTATTTCCGTCTAATAAGGGAATATGATAAAAAAAGGTAAACAAGAAGAAAATGGCCTAGAAAAATTTTCAAATTCATTTTTTGTGAAGTTATTCACTAACGCCAAAGTCAGGAATATCATAATATTTTGGGTTGTATGATATTTACCAACACCAGAGTTGGAAATATTTGTAGGAATTATTCACTAATGTTAGAGTGAAGAACATGATAGGAAGAATAAAAAAGGAAAGAGAGACTAAATTCTTATCAATTTCAGACAAAACCAGCAATGTAGTCTGCCTCAGGTAGGACGTTTAACGGGTGATAGCATCTTTCCTTTTGCTTAACCAGTTTCGTACCATAGAATCTCTGTTGACTAGTTAGGATTCCGAGTAATCATAATACTAGGTGGCGACTCCTTGAACAAGACACCCCAAAAAAAAAAAAGATGCTAAATATCTTTTCCAGTTAAGAAAATTTTTAACAAGTCGTCGTGATATCCGGGTGTGACACCTTCAAGAACAATTACCCCAAAGCACCATTCCTTATGTTGTAGAGTCCAAGTGAGAAGTGCAAATATCATGATGGGATCTTCATCCACTCAATAAAAAAATTACAAATTTCAAGTGTCAAGTCCAGAAGCTTGTGATCGATAAACAAGGTTAGTTTATGAAGGATAATGGTACCTATTACATTATTACCAAATCATCCTCAGCATAACAACTGATTGAAGATGCTGGCGAGACATAGATATTCCCAGAGAAGCTGATTTAAGAATGGTGTTTCATTGTCAATCATTTTTGCTATAAAGCTTTGCTTGTTTTGTTTTTCATGTTTGTCAAGATCATATCCTATTTGTTAATTAAATGTGGATTTTCTTCATATCTTTATTATTCTGAAATTAAGAGATGTTTGATGTTTTATTATTGACTACGAAGAAAAAATAAAAAGAAAATGATCGAATCCTAAGGTGTGCCATTCAAGATGTTAAAAGGCAATCCTTACTTTTTTAAAACTTATAAAATTGACTTTCATAACTGATCTCATGGCTCTATTCAAAATATTTTGACCTCGTGAGTTTTGTAAAGAACCTCTTGGCTAAGATAATCTTAAAAAATTGAATATTTTTTTAATTTCAGAAATAATTTGATGTTTTTTTTAAAAAAACAATGTTTAAACACCTTTTTGTAAAGTGACAAACAAATCATTCAAGCAATTCTCATTTTAAAGTGACCAAACAATTTTGAATCAAGACATGAAAAATTAAAAACTCACACCCCATGTCTATTAGGCCATATTTTAATTGTATGCATAATTACATGTAGTTCGATTTGTTAGTCATTGATTCATTAAAACATAATTGTTATGCAAAAGTTCCAAACCATTACACTAAATGAAGACAAAATTTATTAGTTCTAACCGCTTACGCTTGAAATAATAAAAGACTATCTTTGTTATCCCTTCACATTCTAAAAATATATCATTTGTGGTCCCCATTTAAGATTGAATAAATTTTTCTTCGTAAAAACCCTGACTAGGATCATACTCCACATTGAGAGCAAATAGAAATTTCAAAGATCAAGAGTTAATCCTAATTATGATCACACCTTATACTAGGGTCAAGCATAAGATCACCTATCAAAGACAGAGGAGATGTAGTTAAAAACTCAAAGAACCTAAGAAATCTAAAATATCAAGGGGAATGCCTAAATAGAATTATTAAATGTGACCAAGTCAAGGCCAAAACAAAATAAAGATGCCCCATCAAAACAAACAAAAAGGGCAAATCAAACAAACACGATGAAAGAAAAGAAAGACAATATGATAATGATCCTAAGTCTTTAGAACTTTAAAAGACTCTATGAGCCTACATATCCATTTCTTTCATAGCCAAAAATCATAACCTACATTACATGCCTTTAACAATCCCTTCTAATCAAGCAAGCAAACAACTTAGATTAATAAATGGTGTTCTGAAAATGTAAAAGAACTTTTTTACAAGAATCATGACATTACAAATAAAGCTACTTGTTATTATTTATGTGGATAAAAGAAGTGTTAAAGATGAGACAATTTTTTTTCTCTCAAACAAAACCTCAAGTTTTTACTCGAGCCTCTTGCTTTGAAGCCCAAAAAAAAAGGTCACCTCATCATGTACCTTTATCAATTTCAATCTTGCATGAATAAAGGATCAAATTATCCTTTCCTTAAAAGAAAGATTGAACCCATTGTGAATTATGAGAATTTCAAAACAAAATTGATTTAAGCTTATATTAGTTAAATTTTTGCTTTCAAAATGCAAGAAAATCTTTTGATCCATGGATAACCCAACTTTGAGCTAAAACTTTATTCTTAATCTTTACCTTGTCAATTCTCAACCAAAAATACATAAAAGTTGCATCTTAGTGTTGAATGACATGCCTTGGGGTTACGATCAAATAAACACCTTTAAAATGACATCTCTTGATTTCTTGGCAACAATTAGACTTGAATGGACATGATCCTTGAAATTTATAAGTTGATTCCAAAACAAGAGAGCAATTTTTAAACAAAATTAATCAATTGATTTTGCAAAGTCTTAGATAGAGATGAGTCATCCTTGAGAAGTTGAGCAGCAGAAGAGCAATGTAGTGGATCTTGAAAAGGACAATATATAAAATCCAAATCAGTTGGGGGATAAAGAAGCTCATTGATTGAAGGTGCATTTCATCACATGGATGTGGGTGATAAAAGGAGAATCATTAATAATATTAATGAATTTCTTTCCACGATCGAGTCTAGATGATTACAAAGCCTTGAAATAAAAGAGAATATATGAAGATAGATTTGGTTTAAAAGGATGAACCTATCCATATTAGTTAAAAAGATGTTAAGGATCATTAATAAATGATGTCATAATAGAGAAGCGTGGCCTAATTAGGGACAACTTTATGGCTACATAAGTAACTGTAATGGTTGTTAGATATGTGCAATTAGATCAACAATAATTGTTCGATAAGATTAGATGGGCTAAGAGCAATTTACTGTGAATAACATTAAGCATTTATTGATGAGCCTTTATTGTAAACTATGACTAAAAAGGATGCACTCATGAAAATGACAATGCATATCTAGATGATTTAATAGTTCCATAAAGGTTGATGATAACATATGCTTGAAGAGTACAGTTCAACTGAAGATAACTTCATAGTTGATTAATAATCTAAAATGAGGTCGACATTAGAAAACCTTTTGATAGTTTTGGAAGGATACACACAGGTAATCAGGGAGTGGTTTTTTAAATAATCCAAGAAGTTGAATGATTTGTTAAACTTCTTTATAATAAAGCAAACAACACCGCACTTGAGGGTATGATCGAGCTTAATGATCAACGAGAGATGTAATCATAGTTATTAAACTCAAATAAGATGGGCAATTACATTCAAGTGGAGGATTGACATATGGTAAACTCAAATAAGTCGATGAATCAAAAGACTATGAAGGCTTTGTATAGCAAACAAAGACACCATATGATAATGGAGCATCAAATAGAGGGGGCTATATTTCAAATCAGGTAAGAATGTTTGCATGTCATCTAACCCCAAAGCATTGCATAAATATTTTTGAAATTTTATAGGAAAAATACTCAATGAAATCCAATAAGATCTTGATGAATCTAAGTTGAAAAAATTAATCCTTGAGTTATGATAGCATGGAATCTCAGTCTTAACCATTATTAAACTTGGACCAGCCTAGTAGGTCGACCCGGTGGCTGGACTGGTATGGGTAAGATAAAAGACCAGGATGAGTAAAAACCCGGTTAACCTATAGGGTTGACTCATGACCTGGGCGATCTGGCAAAACCCGATTGAGACCTTTTTTTTTTCAAATGTGTTTTCTCTCCTTACCAGAGACCTTTTATATATATATATATATTAGTTGGTTATTAACCATTTTCAAAGTTCAAAGAATGTTTTATTTTTTCAATATGAGATTTAAAACCCTTTAGTATATATACTCTATGTTCATAAGAAATTAGTTATGTTTTTTCAATCTGGGATAAAAACCTTTTTAGTTTAAATACTTCAACTTAAAAGGATAACATACTAACATAATATCTTTTTAATATGGGAGAAAAAACATTTTGAAATAATCTTTTAAACTTTATTATTTATAACATGTATAGCATATATTCATATGGATTGTTTCTTATTTTCTTCATATGTAATATTAAAACTTCAAATATTTTTTTTCATTTTTCCGGGTTGACTTGAGATGACCCGTGTAACCCGGGACCCTGCTTCTTGGCCAAGTCAACCTCTAGGTTGGGTCTAATAACTATGGTCTTAATCATGTCATCAAAACAGTTAAGATGCCTTTGGATAGTTCTAGTTGAAGGAAATTGCTGAGATACAGGATTTCAGGTTAACTGAGGTAGAAAAACAATGCTAAGAGAATAGCCGTGAGAATACAATTCTCTTGGTAGCTGTGAAAACCCAGTTTTAGTTGAAGGGAATTGCTATGATGCAGGATTTTAAGTCAACTAAGCTATAGAAAAAAAAAAGTTGTTAAGAATATATTGTTTTTGCCACATTAGAAGTAGATTCGTGAATCGACAGGAAAGAAAAGTGAGAAAACCCTTTTATTAGGAAATTTCTAAGAAAAAAAAAAGATTAACCCTGTCATCAAGAAGATTTTTCATGTTAACCATGCTGTCAGGAAAGGAAAGTTCAAACCCTATCATCAGGAGGAACAAGAAAAACCTTAGATCAAGAAATCCAAGTTTTGGGAACCCTGCCATATGAAATCTTAGTTTTCAACTCTACAATCAAAAAGTTTTGAATTCAATCAAAACAATTAAGACACCTTTGGATAGTTCTAGATAAAGGGAATTGATGAGATGCAGGATTTCAAGTCAACTGAGCTACAATACAAGAGTCACTAAGATTACAGGACTCTATCAGAATATAGCTACACAGGATAATAGTTATGAGAATACAATTCTCTTAATAACTATAAAATCAAGGTTCCAATTAAAGGGGTTGTTGAGATGCAGGATTTTAGGTCAATTGAAAAAACTTGTAAATTCCTGGCAAAAAAAATATAAATAAATTTAACCCAGAAATAAAATGGGTTAAATTAAGATTTAAGAAAATTTATGTTAAGAGTGAAATTGAAAAATAAAATATACGAGACGAGACATTTGTTAAGAAGAGAGAAAATAAACTAGAAAATTTGGGGGAAATAAGGATTATATATAAAATAAAATATACGAGATGAGACACTTGTTAAGAAGAGAGAAAATAAACTAGAAAATTTGGGGGAAATAAGGATTATATATAAAGGAGGGTTTAAAATGTAAATAATAAAGAAAACACATATAAAAGAAATCCCTCTCTCTCCAAGGCTGGTAGTAACTAGAACAAAAAGAGGGAGATATATTGGGTTTTTCTTCAAAAACTCTTGTATGAAACACTAGAGAATTCAGGAAATTAAGGGGGGTGATTGAGAGAAACACTTGCCACCACACCTTTAAGCATATAAACAAGAAAGAAAAGTTAAGGAAATCAAGGGAAAAACAAGGCATGGTTGTCGTGATGTACACATCACCGAATGATGGAGTTGCTACCTAGAATTGAAGGGGTTTTAGGTTTAATCATAAAGTTATGATTAGAGGGTTCAAGAGTCGCCACCTAGTATTATGGTTACTAGGAAACCTAATGGTTTGCGAGAGTTTACGTAAAGGGACTAGTTGTGAAAGGGCAATATGCATCACTCCCAGTGCACACTAATTTAGATAAGCTACATTGTTGATTGATTGTTAAAATAATGCATGTTTTTATTTGTTGGCCTCATCTAAGGTTCAAGGCAGATCTTTTTTTTTTTAGAAAGTCTCTACCTTATCGGGTTAAATCCTAAGCGTTCTAAGACCCAAATTAGCATCACAATTATTTTCTAGATACAACTAATTCCTAGCATTTATTTCTATTAATTTATTTAATTTAATACCATAAGTATGCATTACGTTGTAAAAACTACACCTCAAATATTAATTAAACAAATTAATTTTTATGATATTTTTTCAAATTTTGGCCAAATTCTAAGGGATGATCATAAATTGGTTACGATATCATAAATCTTTTTTATCTTTTCCCTTTTTTTACCATCTATTTAATGCGAAATAAAAAGTAATAAAAAGAAAATACAACACACGCATACATATTTTTTATTATATTTTACTCACACACCTTGCAATTACATGTTTATAAACCATAAAATTTAACAATAATTTAAAACACACTAAAAGATAAAAAAAAATCTGCAAAATAGTATTTCTAAAGGTTAGAAATAGGTTTGAGAGATTGTTGGGAAGTCAGGAAGCACATTGGAAGATTTTGGGAATAGTGGCGGAGTGTGGGTTTCATGGACCGCCGCCACTAGTAACATATGAGCCCACATACCATCGTCAATGAAGCGAAAAGAAGGTAGATCTAGAACGTCTTCTTCTTCTCCTTCTTTCTCTTCCTACACTGGTGATGGCTTTCACCAAGAGCTGCAAGAAAAGGAAATCACATAAGAAGTTTGTTTGTCCCTTTTTTTTTAGATCTGTTCCTTTCTCTTCCACTTTGTGTTCAAGATCTGCCACTCTTTGTTGGTTTCTTTACAATCCACAATGGGAAGAGACATTAAGGAGCTGCTAGTTTTTAAAGATAAGGGAGAGTTGGTTGTTAGTCCCCAATTAGGCTGGACAGGAAGAGAAGGGTTGGTGTTAGTTTTAGTTTGTTAGAGAAAATAGTGTTGTGAGGAGAGGCTTTAACTGAACTTGGTTTGTTCTTGGCCAAGAGAAAGAAAAGAGTTTGATTTGTTCTTGGTGTGGTGGTCGGTGTGGATCGGTAGAGAGATGAGAGGAGGAAACCGTGAGGGGGTTGTTTCAAGGCTGTCATTATTAAAGAGAGATGGTTACCATGTGAGGGGGCTGCTGGGACCATAGAATTTAAGATGGGTTGATGTATTGGAGTCTCTTTTTGTTTTAGGTTCAATTTGGTGCTGGCAGCTGGCTTAAGAATAATAGTTATAGGGTATTTTTTATGTGTGGAGAGAGAATGTGAGAAAGATGGTTTTTTTTGTCTTTTTTTATTTATTTTTGTCCCTAATTTTCCTTGTGTAAGATAATAGCATCTTCCTCATCCATCTTGGATGCTGGTTGGCAACGTCAACTCGATAAGAATAATCAATAACTTTAAAAATAGTATGTTAAAAGCTTAATGTGCTCAAAAGAAATTTGAATTCTTTTGAGACAACATTGAAAATGCTAAAAATGACACAAATACATTAAGAACATATTTTTATTCTTTTTATTTAAAAAAAGGATAAAAAATTAGGTTATGACTATTGTCCTCCTCTTTACAATGGTTGCGATAGAAAGTCTCGTGAGTGACTTTAGATAGCAAGCTTGTAAAGAAGAAAAGATAAAAGGTTGTGGATTTACCATATAAAGAAATGACCAATCCTTCCAAAAATTCTAAGATATTCATAAATATCTCAAAGATTGACGGATCTTTAATTAATGTTTTAGAAAAGAGGGCTCCAAACACACTCAAAAGAAAATAGATAAGGCTCACTGGTGCACTATCTGGTTGTAAGGGTTAGAAAGTGCACTTAGAAAGGAATAGGGCTTACAAGTGCACTATTTGGTAGACGATGGTTCAAAAATGCACTCAAAAGAAAATAGATAGAGTTTAAAGACACACTATCTAGTTGTGAGAGCTAGAAAGCGCACTAAAAAAGGAAAATAGATACGACCAGAAAGTGCATTGTCCGATGTGTGAGGGCTAGAAAACACACTCAAAAGAAAATATATATGATTAAAACGCACACTATCTAATATACAAGGGCTAGAAAGCGCACTCAAAGATATAGGGCTAGAAAACACATTATCTTAGAGATGAGAGCTCAAACACACACTAAAAAAAAGAGATAAGGCTCAAAGGTGCACTATCAAGGAGATGAGGGCTCAAAGACACACTCGAAAAGAAAAATAGATAAGAATAAAATTAACACTATTTAAAAGATGAGGGCTCAAACACGCACTCAAAAGAAAAAAGATAGGGCTCAAAGGTGCACTATCTAAGAGATAAGGGTTCAAAGGCGAACTCAATAGGTAAAGAGATAGGATTTGTAAAGAAAAATATGATATTTGTTAAAAACTGAAAGATTTTTCAAAATGGTATAGTAGTACTAGACGACTTGCGTAATAGTAAGAAAAGGAGTTTAGCCTTGCATGTTTGTTGAACAACTAATAAAAAAAAAAGAATGCATGATTTCGGGTTTTTTAGAAGAGGGGGGCGTTTTTCTCCTCTTGGCTGGCTGCCCCCCCTTCTCTTCTCTTATTCTTTTTATATCCTAGGAAACGCTAGTCTCTATTTTACAAAATAGTTCTCCCTTAAATAGACAGTTTACATTTAAGTACTTCAATAACTATTTTCCTAAAAAAGGAGAAATAGCCTTGCATGAAATCTTCAAGATTTGACTTAGAGGAGCTAAATTACTGAAATAAAACTTGGATATCGGTTTAGATGCTTCAGAACGTAATTTAGACTCGTTTCTTCACGAAACCTATTTGTTTACAGAATTCAGTTGTCATCTTTGAAAAATCATATCTCCCTCATATAACATCTTTTTGGGCTGAATGTTGGAGAGTTGATAGGTCTTTGAGTCAGAAATTCAAAAAAAAATGAGTTTGCATAAATTGGACTTATGTAGCTCCAGATATTCAAGTCGGAATGGATGAAGGTCAACATTGGCAGAATGCGAGATTTGACGTTGAAGGCTGCGATTTCCATACTCTTCCTTATTTCATTTTCTTGCCTTATATTTCCAGAAAGGTATGGATGTTAGCTATACAATTCCATTAGAATCACTTCATTTCGACCTCTAGAGCTCATGCTCTGCACAAAACATCGACTGAAGGTCAAATCTGTTAATTACCTTCAATTTACTCATTTTTGCATCTTTTATCGAAAAGTGCCTTCAAAACATAAAACAAAAAATATCAAGAAATTTTATATATAAAACATAGGTAATATAGTTGCATCACTTGTTGGACTCTTTCTTGCTTAACCTTGTTGGGCAATGAAATTTTGTTGGATTCCTTCGTTATTAAACCCTTGTTCATTAAATGACCTTTTTATTTGAACATCTTTCTTGTTTTGGAATCAACTCCCAAATTTCAAGAATTATATTCATTCAAGTCTAATTGTTGAAATAAAATCAAAAAGACATAAATTGTGAAAGTATTCTTGAAGTTTAAACTTTTTTGGTCGAAGACCCAAAACACTCCATTCAACACTAATAAATATTTTTTTGATGATTGACAAGGTATATAGGTCAAGAAAAAAATACTAGTTCAACGTTGGGGTTATCTTTGGCTCAAATGAATTTTTACTTTTTAAAAACAAAAATTTACCTGATGTAAGCTTAAAAACATTTTGTTTTGAATTTCTTACAATTCCCACGGGTTTAATCTCTATTAGGAAAAAATGATTTGGTTTGGTGAAGGTACAAAGTGAGATGACCTTATGCTTTTATAGGTTTCAAGATGAGAGGCTCGAGTAAAAACTTGAGGTTTTATTGTGAAAAAATTATTTCTTTTTTTTATGCTTATTTTATCAGCATGAATAATAATGAGTAATTTTGTTTGTGATGTCATGATTCTTGCAAAAAGATTCTTTCATTTTAAGAACATCGTTTATTGGTCCAACTTTCTGCTTACTTGATTAGAAAAGACTTTTAAAAACACGTAATGTAGGCTATGGCTATTGGCTAAGAAGGAAATGGATTTGTAAGCTCAAAAGGTATTTTAAGGTTTAAAAGACTTAGGATCACCGTCATTGTGTCTTTCAATCGTGTTTCTTCGATTCACCCTTTTGATTGCTTTAGTAGGGCATCCTTATTTTATTTTGACCTTGAATTTGTCATTTTTCTTTTCTATTTGGGAATACCCCTCAACATTTGAGGGCTTTTTGGATTTTTCACATCTCCTCGATCTTTGATCACTAAAGTTTTCCTTGCCCTCCAGTGCGGAGTGTGATCCTAGTTAGGATCGAACTTTGACTTTGAATTTCAATTTGCCTCTAGTGTGAGGTATGATCCTAGTCAAGGTTCTTACAAAAAGAAAAAACTTATTCAGGCTCAAATGGGGACCACGAGAGATATATTTTAGAATGTGAATGGATAGCAAAGATAGTCTTTCATCATTTCAAACACAAGCGATTATAATCGATAAATTTTGTCCTTATTCACTATACTTGTTTAGTACTTTTTACATAAAGACTTATGTTTTCATGAATCGATAACTACCAGATCTAACTAAACCGATTATACATGTAACTAGAACATGGCCCTAGAGACATGAGGTGTGAGCTTTTTATGTATTTTTCATTTTTTATGTCATGGTTCAAAATTGTTCGGTCACTTTAAAATAGGAATTGTATGAATGATTCGTTCGCCACCTTAGAAAAGGTATCTAAATATTGTTTTAAGCAAACATCTAATTATTTCATAAATCCAAAAGCAAGTTTATTTTTCAAGATTTTTGACAAAATAGTTTTTACAAAATTGATGTGGCCAAAATGCTTTGAATAGAGCCATAAAGTTAGTTATGAAAGTTAGTTTTATGAGATTAAAAATGGTAAGGATTGCCTCTTACCATCTTGCATAACACATCTTAGGGTTCGATCATTTTTGCCTTTATATTTATCTAATTGTGGACAACAATATAATGTCAAATTATTAATTCACAAAAACATCTTCTGATTTTAAAACAACAAAGAGATTGAAAAATCATGTTTCATTAAAAAATATGATGCAATCCCAAAACCAAAAATACAGAATAGCAAAGTTTGTCACATATCACACTCTTCGTTGGGTCAAATTCCTTGGCGACTTCTGTGCTTGTTAGTGTTTATCAACCACTTGTTATGCTCATGATGATCTAGTGACAATGTGGTAGATGACATTATCCTTTGCAAGCTCAACTTACCGCTTTCTCACCAACTTTTATAATCGATACCTAAAATTCTTACAACTTTTGATTGAATGGTTGAGGATCCCATCATGATGTTCACACTTCTCATTTGGATTGTACCACATAGGGAAAAATGGTTTTATAGGATTTGATGAAGTTTTTAATGTTCAGGAGATGTTAATAAATACCTTTGAGTAGTAAAGGTATGTTGATATTTGACAGTGGCGTTTGAGCAACCAATAATATAATGAGAACTGATCGTACAAGATTCCCAATCTAAAAGCCATTCTCTAACTTAGGTTCCATCATGACTTCAGAGTTCACAATTCCTACTTTGATAGCTTGTTCAATCCTTTCAATCACAATCATTAGGTCAATAAGGTATTGGGTTGCACTTCCAATCAGGAACTCAAAGTGAAGCATCTTGAAGAAGTTTTCCATCTTAAACAAGATCCACTTGAGTAGCTATCCTAAACCACCTCTAGGCATATTCATGGATAGATTCCTTATCACCTATTTCCATACCTTACAGGCTAAATCTGCTTGGAACAACATCCATGTTGTATATATACTACTTGAGGAAAGCATCTACGAGGTCTTTCCACTTCTAGATTTTCATGTTGTCTAGCCTCATGTACTAGCCTAATACTGACCCACACAAACTTTCTTAAAAGAAATGCATCAATAATTTTTCATCATACACTACTTTTGCCATCTTGTTGCAATAAGACTTGAGGTAAGAGACAGGACACTAAGTTACAGTATACTTTATAACCTCGAGCACATAAAACTTTTTTGGTACAACTATATTCGGGACTAGACATATCTTGATGGCTTGAACAAGATCATACAAGTCCATTTTTTTGATAGCCCGCTGATATTTTATCATGGTCAATGTCGTTAAAGGATTTTTTCTTGTGGGACTCATTGGTGAATGCATCCATAACTGCTGAGGTTGATGCATTTATTGTTGATTGCACAAATATTGTATTACACTAGGGTTCTTGACTTTGTCCACCCATCATTTCTTCAGGTTAAATTGTTGCAAAAGTCACAAGCCGATTGGATAGGCCTCCACTAAATAGGTGTTTTAGTGACTCCTCAAGCAAGGTAGTGATGTGGACCATGTTAACCTTCAGGGAATCTAGCTCCTCTTGGAAGTGGGCATCATAATGAGTGTGTTCTTCATCTTTCATGTTTCTTTGTCGGAGTCGGGTGTTGTAAACTCTATGGATTTAAGTTTTTCAGGGACCTATATTCTAACCCGCCATATGCTCACATGACATTTATACCTCAAAGCATGAATGTATGTATGTCTATGAATGCAAGTGCATGTACTCGTACATTGAATATGGATTAACCTGATCAAAGGGCAAATCCATGACTTCTTTGTGGAGTACATGTGGAATCTGAAGTTTGATTAATCTGAAAAGATATTTTCTAAATTCTTATCTCAGTTAAGTCTCATACATATTAGAGAGTACAAAACAAAAGGTAGGTCTAAGCCCCTTTCATTTAAAAAGACAAAATGGTTTTTATGTCTGGTGATTTCTTGGCCTTGGTCCTTAAACAATCCTCCCAACTAATTACATCATCTCATATTTTTACCTGTATATAGAGAAAATCATGGTCTTAACTAAAAAAATCATGTGGATTTCAGGATTATTAATTAGGTTTGTCTTGATACAAAATGAATTATTTGGCAGTCCATATCCTAAGGGCAGGTTTTAAGCCACTACATGAGGAGAAGGCTTACTATCTAGTCTCAAATGGATCTATGATTTGCCTAGTGACCACCTTTCATAAAGACGGTATAAGGATATACAAGAAATAGTTGAGGCCTAGTGTGACCGCCATTACCAAGTAAACGCTCAACTCAAAGTTGGATGTCTCATGAATCTGAACCCCAACTGAAAGTTATAAGATAGACCGTTACTCTTCACCTAATCTAGAATTGAATTTATTCTCAAAATTAAAATGCATAAAGGCATTAATCCATACCCGATGTACTTATGCATGAGTAGTATGTAAAAAAATACATGCTAAAATTAAATTACACAAACAAACAAAAATAAACAAACAAACAATCAAATAGACAAAGCTCAATCCGACCTGACAAGTTTCTAGTGAAGTTGCCATCCGATTGTGACGTGCATGACGTCGAATGGCAGAGCTGCCTCTTGAAATTGAAGGGGTTTTGGGTTTAATCGTAAAGTTATGATTAGAGAGTTCATGAGTCGTCACCTAGTATTATAGTCACTAGGAGACCTAATATTCTATGAGAATCTAGGTAAGGGAACTAGTTATGTAAGGGAAAGAAGCATCACCCCAAGTGCTCCCTACCTAATATAAGTTATTTTGTTGATTGATTGTTAATCTAAGACATGTTTCTATTTGTCAGTCTCATCTAAGATTCAAGGCAGATCTTCTTTCATGAGAAAATCTCTACCTTATTGGGTTAAATTTTAATTATTCTAAGGCTAAAATAGCATCGAAATTATTCCCTAGTTACAACTAATTCCTAGCATTTCTTACTATTAATTTATATAATTTAATATAGTAAGTATGCATTGCATTGCAAAAATCATACCTTAAATATTAATTAAACAAATTAATTTTTGTGGTATTTTTGAAATTTTGATCAAATTCTAATGGATGATCATAAACTGGATATCCATTTTGCATTTAAAAAAAAAACATGAAAAAATACAATTGTTTTTAGAAAATGTGCTTGAAAATTTTAGAATTTGGCTATATGCAATCAAAATATTTTGTTAATTATAACTTTTTATCTTCTTCCATTTTTTACCATATATTTAATGCAAAATAAAAAGTAATAAAAAGAAAATACAACACACAGGCATTCTCTTTTTTTAGTATATTTTACACACACACCCAATAAATTACATGTTTACAGACCATAAAAATTCAAAATTTAACAATAATTTAAAACACAATAAAAATTCAAAATTTGCAAAATGATCATTCCAAAGGTTGGAAACAGGTTGAAGAGATTGTTGAGAACTCAAGAAGTATAGTTAAAGATTCTAGGACCGCCGAAATAGTGGCAGAGCATGGGTTTCACTTGATAATTTTGATTGAACTTGTATTAAATGCTTCTTTTGTACTATAATGGGTTGTGTATTTAAATATAAATTGTCTCGAAGACTATGAAATTTAAACTCGACTTAATTATGTAAACATATGATGTCGTATTAGTTTCTTTTATTTTGTCATTGATAGTTAGTGTGTGATTATGCCTTTTTATTTTGTTCTGAAAATTTTGAATATTTTATATTAATAAATATATGTATGTAGTGAACCATAATGAAATGTTATGGATGTGATGTGTTGAGTTGTGATGTGATGAGTCTAAAATGATTGGACAATAAATGAAATATGAAATGTTTGAATATTAAAGTGTATCGCGTTTATAGTCGATAACTTGGGACCCCAATTATAGGGTAGATTGTCAAAATTTCGGTAGATTTTCAAATTTAAGATTTTATATTTCAAAAAAATCACTTTAAAAATATAACATTCATGAGAAACTAAGTAGTGATTACTTGTAATTATATTGGATGTTATAGTTGGTATCACATCCCTGGCATAGGTTTAGGAATTATCATGGAAATTGATACGTGTGTAATTATTTCAAGATGGTTCGTATAAGATATGGTACGAGAACATACCCATCTCTGGCACAGAGGAGGATCCAAAATGTGGATCCTAAGGAGAGCCATGGGAGGATCCTTTAGCATATATTGCATTTTATATGCCATCGGATGTTATTCAGTCAAGACATGAGGAGTCATATGGATTATAAAATGATGCCACCTATAGGTAGACTGGAGTGTCGCAACCAAAAAAGGTAGATCATCAAGGATAAGCGGTTGTGCCTCCACTAGTGACAGCTACGGAGCCCCTACTCCATATGCAAACACTTCTTTCATTGTATAGATAGTGAGGACAATGGTTGAGACTATGAATATATTAGCCCCTACAACACTAGTAGCTTAAGCAATACCACCAGCTCTAGTGGTTACAACACCTACAAACAATATAGTTACCCTGGTACGAATAGTGAAGAGTATGAGAGAGATAGGATGAGACCTTTTCTTGGGGATTAAGATGCAGAAATTTTTGGTAGATGGATTAGAAAGGTAGGGAAGATCATGTTTCAGATAAAAGTGTCAAATAAGATGAGGGTAGATTGTGTCACCTAGTTATCGTCAAATGAAGCGCAATATTATTAGGAGATTGTGCAATTGAGGAGGGACATAGGGCATTTAAAGTTGAGTTTAAAAATCAATTTTACTCTCGATATCACCGTAAAATGAAGAAACAAGAGTCTCTAACATTAAGGCGAGGTGATAAGTCAGTATTGGAGTATGAGATGAGGTTCCATGACCTCTTTATGTTTTCCCCACATAATGTTCCTACAAAGCAACACATGACAAAGAGATTTTAAGATGGACTAAGACAAGAATTGAAACAAGGGTTAATAGCCTTGCAATTCAGGATGATGAGGGATTTGACAGAGGCAGCTCAGGCTTTAGAGGCTTGTATAGTTGAGGACTAGCAAGGCCAATCTGTTATTGGCGAGAGAAAAAAGGTTATCTACGCCTTGGGTAAACCCCCTAAACCTCTTTGTTTTAAGAAGGGAAAAGGAAGACAGTACAATTAGTTTAAGAAAAGAGAAGAGGATACCAGTGAGAGCAGATCAGCTATTATGTCTTATCAAAGTGCATGTGGAGGGCCAGTTGGAAGATAACTGGACGTCAAAGGTACTTATGTTGGTGGGAGTTTAGAGCAGAAGACCATTACCTACCCTTATTGTGTCAAATGTGAGCAGTGACACCCTGAAGATTGCTCTACATCGTTAGGGCAATGTTATATACAAGCAGGACAGACATAGATGGCAGGACTGCTCCTATTTAGGTTGGGGATGTTACTACTATGGTGGGTAGGGATATTTTAAAAAAGACTACCTAGAAGAACCGAGTATGTTTAGGGGCATAGGTAGTAGACACAGAGTTATTGGTAGTCAATCAATGTAGATAAACTTGCTAGATTAGTATAGTATGGGACTAGTGAAAATCGAGGCCAACCTAGAGGTTGGGGGCAGAGGACTCAATTAAGTTTAAAAAAAAAATGGTTATTAATTAGCACACCATTCAGGGATGTAGTATATATAGAACATGCACATATAAGGGAGATAAAATTACTATCAGGAGATATGATATGGAAGTAAATATAATGTCATTAGAATTACATGATTTTGACTTAATTCTAGGAATGGATTGTTTAAGTAACCATAAGCTCAAATGCATTAAATATAATGTCATTAGAGTTACATAATTTTGACTTAATTCTAGGAATGGATTGTTTAAGTAACCTAGAGCTCAAATGAATTGTTTTTTTCAAAAATAATGACTCTTCAAGGAATAGATAGGAAAAGAGTGACTTTCAGTGGGAAGTGAAATGTCATACTGAATTGTGTGATTTCGACTATGATAGCTAATAAGCTTATGAAGAAGGGGTGTTTGGCCTATCTAGCTTATGTAATAGATTCTAAAAAGGGAAGGATATAGTTAGATAATCTTCTTATCATGTGAGAGTTTTTGGATGTATTTCCAAAAGAATTTTCAAGGCCGCCCCCGGAAAGGGAAGTAGAAGTTTCGATTGATGTATCGTCTAGTATCTCTCTTATAACTCAGGCTCCATATCGGATGGCACCAGCAGAACTGGTTGAGTTGAAGCTTCAGCTATAAAAATTAATATAAAAAGGGTTCATACGCACAAGTACTTCATCATGGGGAGCTTCAATTCTATTTGTGAAAAAGAACAATAGGACCTTTAGGCTCTACATGGATTATAGATACTCGAATAGAGTATCAATGAAGAACAAGTATCCGCTTCCATAAATATATGACTTTTTTTACTAGTTATAAGGGGTTGGGGTATTTTTAAAAATAGATCTAAAATCGGGATACTATCAGTTAAGGATCATTATGGGGACTACGAGTTCATGATAATGCCTTTTGGCTTGACTAATGCACCAGCAGTGCTTATGGATTTGATGAATTTGGTCTTTTAATCTTATTTAGATAAGTTTATGGTAGTGTTTATAGATGATATTTTGATCTATTCTAGATTCTATTTCGAGATTGAACAACATTTGAAACAAGTATTACAAACCTTGAGAGATCACCAATTACATCTTAAACCGAGTAAATGTGAATTTTGTCTGAAAGATGTGGTTTTTTAGGACATGTTATATTTGTAGAGGGAATATTTTTATATCCAAGAAATGTTAAGGCAGTACTTAAATGGAAAAGGCCTACAAATATAACGAAAATCCATAGTTTTGTAGGGTTGGTAGGGTATTATTGAAGGTTTATTGAGAGATTTTTAACTATAGCAACTCCATTAACTCGATTGACTAAAATGGAGATAAAATGAGGGTGGTCTCGGGAGTGCAAAAAAATCTTTCAGGAGTTGAAGAGAAGTTTAACTACTGCCCAAGTATTGACACTTCCTTTTAAAATCAAGGGATTTGTGGTCTATAGTGATACATCCAAAAAAGGACTTAGTTGTTTTTTAATGCAACATAGAAAGGTCATTACTTATGCCTCAAGGCAATTAAAGTCTCACGAAGTTAATTACGAGTATAGAGACATTATTTATATAGGTCTCATGTATAGATCTTTACAAATCACAAGAGTCTGAGGTATTTGATGACACATAAGGAATTAAATATGGAGGTGAAGAGGGATATAAAATTAATTAAGGATTTTGATTGTGTAATATATTATCACCTAGGAAAGGAAAATGTCATAGTTGATGCCCTTACATAAGAATAAGGCAGTAATGGAGGCATTGGAGGACGGGGATGAAAAAGAGTTGATGGAATTGAAAAAGATTGATGCCAAGATTGAAGTAGGACCCGAGGACTCTTTATTGTCTCAATTAAGAGTATGATCTGTACTTCAAGATAAAGTCTTAGAAGTTTAACGAAGAGACGTTGAAGTGGATAAAATGAGGAATAAGGTGGAATTCGGGGTTGATACACCTTTTTTATTATGAAGGATGGGATGGTAATAATGGATAGACAAATATATTTGCTTAAAGATAAAACTTTGAAAGAAGAAGCACTAAGAGAAGCTAGTGAATCAAGATTTGTGGTGCACCTAGAAAGGACTAAGATGTACAAAGACTTAAAGGAATTTTATTAGTGGATAAATATGAAGAAAGAAATCGCTAAGTTTGTGGCCAAGTATGGAGTTCGCCAACAAGTAAAGGTGGAACTATTAGTTTATTATGCCATGTAGCCAAGCTAATCAACTGGTTACATGTGACATTATTATATTCATGTAAATGCAAATTCATTATTAATAAAGGCTTAATTTATCTTTAGTATTCATATAATATTAGATTAATGAATCTAGAGTAAAGATAAAATACATAAGACAAAAATGTTTTGCAAATGAAATTATAAAATTGTTATAATTATGGGATTCGTATTGTATCAAAGCATTGTTCTTAAAATATTCTTTGTTGATGCCCTCTTAAATACTAGACATTCATTACAGCCATAAAGACTGTTACATATTATGTTCTTTCCTTAATGAAATGAAACAGCTGTTCTCATAAGTTGAGGTATAAGGGATACTTAGAACTAATATAAAGGTGCTTGTCATAAGACATGTATACTGAACTAACCCGCATGAGAATTACATATAGAAAGATCACTTATGTTTATGAAAAGGCTCACGTGACAGTTGTGTAAGTGATCCTTAGACTTGAGATCATTAAGGCATCTTATATAGAGAATGTTATACTTTGATATTGTTACATATTATCTTAATCGGGGAAACGAAAGGACAAACATTGAGTATAACATGAATTATATGAAGGGTACTTGAGTGATCAAGAGAGGATTCATCACCCTAGGTGAATTAGAGAAAATGTTTCAGCTATTCTTAAATAGTATTGACTAAGAAATCCTTGGTTAATATGGAATTTGAAAAGTGTTTCGAATCTTTTTCAAACAATCAATGACTATTATGTAGAAAACAAACATGATTGAACATGGCAAACATACCCCATGCTTTAATGTTAAATCGGAATATTATTGATGAAATGATATTAATTACATTGAGAAACCAGTTACTAAAAGGTTAAGTCAAACCACCAATGACTTTTCTGATATTTGGGGGATCATGACACGTTGCTAAATGATGCATTTGATCTTCAAATATAAATTAATCAATTGTTGAATTAATATATAATTTATATTTGGACCAACATATTAGGAACCTAATTGGTCACACACATTAAGAACCATTAGCCAGAAATTAAACTAGGATAATTTAATTAAGTATAACTTGATTAAAATATATTTTAGAAATTAAGATCTATATTATAATTAATACAAGGATTATATTTCTAGACTTAGAAAAATTAAGTACTTGATTAAGCTAATTTCTAAAATTATCCTAAATTAATATATGAACATTATTCATGGGGTAAATTGATATTTTGCTAATTTATAGGGTTTTTCAGATTTTCCTATAAATAGTAAGCTATGCCTCTTATTTTTTTAAAGTGGGAGTGATTGTCTGTTAAACAAAAACACTATATAAACACAATATTAGAGCTAGTACTCGAGGCATAGCAATTTATCTCTCCTAAATAGGGATTTAGGAGATTTCACATGGGTGGTTCGTGTCAATTATTGTTGGAGACTGAACAATTGGACAATGACAACTGAGCCTTCAAAGAATTATTCAAAGCCAAAAAAAATCAAATCTTCATATAATAAATCCCTAAACAATCCTAAATCTATTTAATAGGATCCTAAGAACTCTCGAATAATTATGTTTCGTAGTTTTAGTTGCCTGTATAATATTCAAGAATGTAACAGGAACATCAGACGCTAGTTGAACCTCTTCAACCACTATTGATACTTGAGTGGAAATGAGAAGAAATCACTATGAACTTTGTATCAAGTTTGCCTAGAGAGAAGAAGAGTAGTGATGCAATTTGGGTTATAGTAGATCATTCAACTAAATCATCACTTTTCTTACCTATAAAATGAGAAACTCCATAGATAAGTTGGTTGAATTGTATGTGAGTGAAGTGGTGAGAGTACATAGGGTACCAATATCGATTGTTTCTAATCAAAACCCTAGATTCACCTCATAGTTATGGTCAGGTATTCAACGTGCTCTAGGAAAAAAGGTAAATTTGAGCACATTGTTCCATCCACAATCAAATGAGAAATTAGAGAGAACAATCCAGACTCTAGAAGATTTATGAAGAGCCTGCATATTGGATTTTGGTAGAAATTGGAAATAATACCTGTCATTGGTAGAATTCACTTATAACAACAATTATCAGTCTACAATAGGAATGGCCCCCTATAAAGCTTTGTATGGTAAGAAGTGTCGAACCCCTGTTTGTTGGGAAAAAATAGAAACAAAGTTGATGGGATCAGAATTTGTATAGATCATTTCAGAAAAGGTGAAAATTATAAGAGATAGAATGAAAGTTACTAAAGATTGAAAGAAAAGTTATGAAAATGTCAGAAGAAGGCCTCTTAAGTTTAATGTTGGAGATATGATGTATTTAAAGGTGCTCCTTGAAAGCATATGTTGTGGTTCGGTATGAAGGGAAAATTGACACTGAGGCATATTGGATCCTTTGAAGTGGTAAAGAGAATTAGACCGTGGCATATAAACTAACTTTACCTTCACTTTTAGCCAAGATACACGATGTATTCCATGTTTTATTATTATAAAAAGTTGATGTATACCCTTCTAGGGTGCTACCTCAAGTTCCGTGGGAAATTAAAGAGGACTTTATTATAGAGGTAAAACCAATAAGGATTTTAGATCAAAGTGAATGAGAATTGAGAAATAGAAAGATTCCTATGGTGAAAGTATTGTGGAAAAGTTCTCAAATCGAGAAAGAAACTTGGAAAAGAGAATCAGAGATGAAAAAGAAATATCCAAATTGCTTAAGAAAGTAGGTATGAAAATTCAAAATTTTATGGATGAAATTTTCTTAAAAAAAGAGAATGTAAACCCTGGACCAAGAAAAATATAAATAAGTTTAACTTGGAAATAAAACGGGTTAAATTAAGATTTAAAAAAATTAAAATTTATGCTAAGAATGAAATTGAAAAATAAAATAAAAGTGATGAGACACTTGTTAAAATGAGAGAAAAATAACTAGAAACTTAGGATTATATGTAAATGAGGGGTTAAAGTGTAAATAATTAAGAAAACACATACCTCCCTCTCTCCCTCCCTCTCTTCAAGGCTAATAGCAATTGGAATTAAAAAAAGGGAGAAATATTGGGTTTTCCTTAAAAACTCTTAGAGAAAACACTAGAGAATTAAGGAAATTAAGGGGGGTTGAGAGAAATATTCACCACCACACCTTTAAGCACATAAATAATAAAGAAAAGTGAAGGAAATCAAGGGAAAAACCAGGCACGGTCACAGCAGCAGGGGTTTTAAGCAGGGTTCAGAAATTATTGACTAGTTGGACATAGATTATCATTCGGTAAAGAGTTCTAAACCTAGTCTAGCAATTTCATACAAAATGAACAACAATTAAGGTTGAAATCATGAAATTAATGTTAGGGTTTACGAGGGAGTTTTTGGAAAAATGTAAATTGACTATAAATTGATTAAATTAGGTTACATTATATTGTGTTAGGTGTTAATTTAGGTAGAAATGATGAAGAAAACCATGAGGTTCTTAAGGGCTCAATGACCGGCCAATGAAGGATTAAATTGCATGAAGTAGATTTATGTGTAGTTAGGTGAAATTGTGGTGAACCAACGTATAATTGTGTGAGAAAAGTGATTTTGGAAGAATGTAGTTACAATTTAAAGTGTGATTGAAATATGATAATGTTGAGAATTTAGAATTTAGAATTTAGGGAGAATTGGTGCTTTGAAATGTAAAGAAATATTGAGTAATAGTTGACTTTTCATGTAAGGAGAATTTATTAAAATGTCAAGAATGAATTAAAATAAAAAAGAGGTGGTAGTGTCAGTCAAAGAAGAAATAATTGAATGAGAAATATGATGATGATTGCGGTAGATGAAATATAGTGTAATTGTGAATGTCATTAATTCATATGCCTTTTATGAAGTAGTTTTGATTATTTTAAATGAAACGTAAGTGGGATTGATGGACCTTAAAAGGATGAAATTGGAGATATTGTAATATATATAAGAGAAACATTCTTGTTTGAATAATGAGAAGGTGAACAGAATATTTTGTTGCTTGTGTAATTCATGGACAAAAAACAAAATTGGAAATCTTCGTCGAGTTGCGATATCGAGTAAATTAGGTGTGTTAAAATGTAAATTAAGTCTTCTTTCCTTCAATAAAAATGTAGGTTGGTTGTTGGAAAAGATAAGTTATAATTGAAACTATATTTTTATGATTATAATTATGATTTAAATGAGAGACGGTATTCTTTAATGAATAGTCTAAATTGACTGAAATTGGCTAGTTTCTACCTTGTTTGAAAAGTTGTTTTAATGTGAGACCTAATATTATCTAGTAGCAATTATAAGAAAGAAATTTGAATGCGCAAATGTGAGTGGGGGAGTTGTAAAATTTTCTCTTACTAATAAAACTAAAGAAAATGAATAGAATAGGAAAAAAAAAATTAGTAAAATGAGAATTTAATTGAAAATGAAGGTTAAATTGATGAAAGTAAACTTAGAATGATATTATGTGGAATGAGCATGCAATAAAAGATTAATGTAGTATACTTGTTGATACAAAAAAGGCCACGAGAACTGTGTAGTAGCAGGGAGGTACTATTTGAGCCTCGATAGTAGGTAGGTATCATACACCTCAGCATTTCTTACTTAGTTTATCATAACAACTTATTGAAAATGTAATATTATATCATGTTAAAATTGAGATTAAGGGTGAAGGAATTAGTTTCCCGGTAATGGGACTAATACCCAATAATAGGCATAAAGGGTGGTTCTTTTAGGTATTGGAACTAACACCCAGTATTGAGCAATGAATCTAGATTCCTGAAAGTGGAAATAATACCTAGTAATGGGGGAATGAATTTAGATTTCTGAAAGCAAGAATAATGTTTGGACATAGGAGAAGAAGGGAATTAACCGATGTTAGGGTATTACTTGGAAAGATTGGGTATTTAGAGAATAAATGTCAAGAAGGGAATGATTTATTAAGATAATGACAAAAAAGAAATTTTGATATGGTGAATGAATATGTAGATTAATAGATGGATTGTGTTGATTAATAATTGGAGAATTATTGGCAATGATGAGTTACACTTTAAATGCATTATTACATATGTTTTGTTTATTTAAGTATTTGCATGTTGTAGAATTAATTGTTATTTATAAATTAATTATAGGTGTCTCACAGCCACGAGCTAAATGATAAATATTTAGGACAACTTTTTGATAATTTTGATTAAACTTGTATTAAATTTCATTTTTGTATTGTAATGGGTTATGTATTTAAATATTAATTATCCTTAAGACTATGTAATTTGAACTTGACTCAATTATGTAAACCTATGATGTCTTATTAATTTCTTTCATTGTTTCATAGATAATTAGTTTGTGATTATGCCTCTTTATTTTGTTATGAAAATTTAAACATTTTATATTAATAAATATATGTATGTAGTGAACTATAATGAAATGTGATGGATGTGATGTGTTGAGTTATGATGTGATAAGTCTAGGATGATTGGACAATAAATGTAATGTGAATTGATTGAATATTGAAATATATTAGGTTTATAGTTAATAACTTAGGACCCCTCGGTATTGTCGCACCACGATGTCGTCGATGAATGCAATGTGAATCGATTGAATATTAAAATGTATCAAGTTTATACTTGATAACTTGAGACCCCTCAATATTGTCGTGGGTCGCGACATCATCGGCGACAGCAGAGGCTTTTGTTGTGCCACCTGATGAGGTGTTGTATTGAAAAGGTTTTTGGATTTAATCATAAAATTATGATTAATGTTCAGGAGTCGCCACCTAGTATTATGGTCACTAGGAACCTATGGTTTGCAAGAGCCTAGGTAAGGGACTGGTTGTGCAAGGGGAAGACGCATCACCCCAAGTGCACCCTACCTAAGGTAAGTTGCATTGTTGTTTGATTGTTTTTTTCTAAGTCGGGTTTGTATTCATTGATCTTTTATAAGTTTTAAGATAGATCTCTCGTCATGAGAAAGTTTCTACCTTATCGAGTTAAATCCTAACCGCTCTAAAGTCCGAATTTTTATATCGTATTTTTACACCTTATATCTTTAATACCTGAGGTGTACTCTATCGTGTAAATTTACACCTCACATATATTAAAATCTACTTCTGGACCTTAAAAAAAATTAAAAAAAGGCTTTTGATATTTTAGTCAAACCCTAATGGATGATCATAAACTGATTATGACATTTTTTTTTCAAAAAGGGAAATTAATTTAAATTTTTTTTTTGACATTTTTTTAGAAAACATTTCGGAAAAAATCGGATATTTTAATAGCAGATTTGTATCTTACAATGTAAATATACAAACCCGATATTACGCAAAGGATTTTTGTTTTTTCTTTGTTTTTTTAAATAAATATAATATTATAATATAATATATATTATATAATATTAAATATGTGGGCTAGGCCGGCCTAGCAAACTAGGTCAAGCCCATCCGGGTTGGCCCGAAATTCGCCCAACAAAACTAACTCTTTTAAGGGGCATATGGGCTGGGCTGGAACAGGTCTAGCCCACCCCAAAGTTAATTATTTGCAGAACGTGAACAATAGTTCACATTTTGCATGCAGCCAAAATGGTTGCAGAAAATAGAAGTTGATGGAGGAGCGGCTCACTTGACGAAGGATTCTCGGTCGTGATCAGGAGGTTGAGCTAATGGTTTGGGCAGCGTCACTGGGAGGAACGGTGGTCGGAGTTGATCACGAGGGAAAAGAAGGATTTTGTAGAGAAGAAACGGTGACTATTTCAGGCATAATGGAGGTCAGCTAGTGGTCTTCGCGACGCGTGGTGGAGCTGGTGATGAATAAGTTGAAGGAGAGGCGGTTGGCGGCTGACAAGGCAGCAGTGAGAGAGAAAGAAGAGAGAGCCGCAGAAGGCTGACGAGGAGAGAAGAAATTTGGAAACAGGGGGATGGCTGGTTTTTTGCAATTTTTAGACTCGAATTTCTTCCTCCTCAGGCACGAAATCCATCCATATTAATAGGGATTGGAATAGGGTAATATTGTCTACACAGAGGAGAAATTTCATCCTTTGATTCTGTTGGGATCCTTCCCAATTGTTGGTTCAAAGTATGCATCGTGAGCTGTAAAATTTGCAGGAGAAGGCTGCCTGAGTTGGCTTTTTTGGGTCGGTGCCACGTCCATTGCGTTGTCAGTGAGCCGGTGAGGACCATACCAAGACGTAGAGGGATGTCTGGAGATTAGTTTCGTGCAAGTTTTTCCAAATTTGATGAAGGTTAGATACATTAAATGCACCTACAAAGTAAGTAATCGGACCAGCTTTTCAAAAAAAATGAAGAAGATAATAAACAGTATCGAACGACGTATCGTTTGGTTCCTTCTTTTTTTTTTAACAAAACGGCACCATTTTAGGTTTGAATTAGAGATTTTGCTGAAGTTCAATGTAGTCCTCAAGCTTTTAATTTTATGTAATTGCACCCCTAATTGACCCTAAACTTTAATTTAGTGCAATTTAGCCCTTGCAGAACTTTGATGAGTCTGGATGATTGTATAATGAATGTAATGTGAATCGATTAAATATTGAAATGTATCAGGTTTATAGTCGATAACATGCGACCCCCTAGTATAAGGGAGACTGCCAAAATATTGGTAGATTTCCACATTTAAGATTTTATATTTTAAAAAAATTACAATAAAAATTGTAATTTCCATGAGAAACTAAGTATTGATTGCTCATAATTATAAAGGATGTTACACAACTACATAGGAGAATAGATGTGAGAATACGGTTCTCCTAATAGTTGTAAAACCAAGGCTCTAGTTGAAGGGATTTGCTGAGATGCAAGATTTCAGGTCAACTGAGCTACAAAACAAAAGTAATTGAGATGATTGGACTCTACTAGAAAATAGTTACATAGAATAATAGTTATGAAATACAATTCTCCTAATACGTGTAAAATCCAGGATTTAGTTGAAGGGGGTTCTTGAGATGTAGGATTTCAGGTCAACTAAGCTATAAAACAATAGTCACTAAGATGATAGAACTATGCAAGAAAAAAAGTGCACAAGAAAATAGCTATAAGAATATGGTTCTTATAATAGCTGTAAAACCATAGGTTCTAGTTGAAGAGAATCACTAAGAAGCAGGATTTTAAGTCAACTGAGCTACAAAAAATATGATGCACTGAGATGATTGGACTCTGCCAAAAAAAAACTGCATATAAGAATTCTTGTGAGAATACGGTTCTCCTAATAACTGTAAATCCAAAGTTCTAGTTGAAGGAAATCGTTGAGATACAGGATTTCAAGTCAACTAAGCTGAGAACAAAATTTTCCAAGATGATAGAATTCATCTCCCTACATAAACATTGATTCATAGTTCTAGTTGAAGGGGATTGTTGCGAAGAAAGAGTTCCTGGTCAAACAAACTAAAGTTTTGAAAGAGTCAGGTTTGAAGAATAGTATGTTTGTCCTTACAAACTTTCTACGTAAAGCCCTTGACAAGTCTTTCCTCCGTAAATATTGTAAAGAGGAGACATCTGTTATTACCTATTTTAAGGCCCCACATAAATAAAAGAAACAAATCAGAAAATGAGAGAAACAAAAAGAAGGAAATACAAAAATTTAAAAAAGTTATAAATATATATATATATATATATATATATATATATATATAAGAACATGAAGAATGTATAAATAATTTCCAAAGACTGGTTGGGGAGGTTCAAATTATCCAAAGTTGAAAAATTGATAGTTTAATTTTGACTAAAGAAGGCTTTATTGACAAGAATAATTCAATTTGGGAAGAAAATTTTAAAATTGAATATTTAAGAACTCAATTGGAATTTTTCAGAGTTTAATTGAATTTATTGAGGGCTTAATTACAAGGACAATTGGTTTTTGAGTTCAGTTTGGGCTTTAATTTGAATGAATTAAAGTCTGGAAATTGAATTGCAATTTGAAAAAGTTAATTTGGTCAAACCAGAGGCTTAATTATATAAATATTGAAATTTTATAGGTAATTAGGGACTTGATTAAAGAAATTCAAAACCAAGGACCAAACTATAAAAGGCGTAAGACTTTAGGGATTGAAATTAGCAAAATCAGTAGCCAAATTGAATAAAATTGAAAATTTAATGGTCAATTGAGGGTTCATTTGCATAAATCAGGAAGCAAAGACCGAATTAGAAAGGTTACTGAACTTTGAGACTGAAAATTGAGTTTGGCAGGGGTAAAATCGCATGAAATTGAAAGTTAAAAGGAAATTATATGCGCAATTAAAAAAAATCAAAATATCAGGGACCAAATTAAAATTGACTAAATAGCTAATCTTTAGGGTTAAGAATAGATGGCGTGTCGTTCAGTTTTAATGAAGAAATTGAGTGACGCGTCGTTCGATCATTATTCGAGTAAGCATTTTCAGGCGAATGAATGTGCAATTCTGACCACCATAAGGGCTCTAACCACCACCACTTGACTAAGAAACACCTCATCTACAAAGCTCAGTTACTTTCATCAAACATTTACATCTTATTTTCTTCAACAAACTCAACAACATGTTTTTCCTGATCAGCCATCACTATATTAGCAAATTCTAGGCTGATCAAGTTGACACCTTCAAATGAATGAATGTAAAGCTACAAACATTTAAATCAAGTACGGTTAGATCCAAATGCAAGGTATGCATCCCCTTTACTAGTTTCAATTGGTCTCCAATAACGATGACGTTTAAGTCTCCCTGGTGGGCCTTTGAAAGTGATCAACTCAGTTAGCCATGATTGTGATATCTATTATGCAAAAACCACCCATTTTTCTGTGTGTTCACACTTCAAAGCTTCTCAATAAGTTCTTATCAAGGGCTTAAAACCTTTCTCTCAAGATCAAAATGCTAGAAATAACTACTTGCCCTCAAAGTTTAGCAAAACCACCAAGAATCCCCAAAACCAAAACTATCATTGCAAAACCAGCCTAATACAAAGCTTTCAGCTATTAATATTTGTCTGAAACCCTCTTAATTTGATCAGAGCATCAAGCATTGGTCAATCATTGATTGAATCCATCAGAAAAACTCTAGTAAAACCCTATAAATACCTCTTGAAAAATCAGAGTTTAAAGGGGGGGAAAGGGGGAAGCAAGAGGAGAGAAAATATTGCAAAAAAAAAAACACCCTAATTATGAAGGTTCACGAGCCTAGCATAAGGGTTTCTTAGCTTTGAAATAGCAGCAAATTTGTAGAAGTAAAACTTTACAAAGAAAAGCAAAGAGGATATTAGTTGTTCTATGGGTTTGAAGGTATATTTCTTAATCTAAAAGTGGAGTCCATGTGGTTTTCTTGAGGTATTTTTCATGGTCATCTGGTCTACATTTATGTTCACAAACATGTTGATGAGGTTTGGAATGCTTAAAAAATAGGGTCATGTTTGTCTCTTTTGCTATTGTGATTTTTTATTCTATGGTTTGATGTTCTTTTCCTAAGCATTTTTAGGATGTGTTCGATGTTTCTTATTAATAATAGCTTTCTAGTTAAGTTGTTTTGATCAAACAGTGTTTGTTTTATTAGTTTTATTAATGCATTGAGATGCAATATTTTCAATCTTAGGTTTATAAGGCTTGTTCATTACCAAAAATATGTTTAGAAAACCAATTTTGAATCTGAATTACATGGATATGTTTGCTGTTTCAATTTGGCAATTTTGAAGAATGGAACTTCATGAATGATTTTGATCATTTGCTTTCTTTTTTTTTTTTGTTATTTGTTTTGATTCAAATATGTGTAACTATGGCAACGTGGTTTGTATGAACCAAAAGGGTTTGTTTAGAGGTCTAAGAGGCCAAATCCCAAGAAAATTTCTTTAGCTGCATGATTTTGACATGTTATGCTTCATTCTTTACATTTGCATCTTCGCATGACATCGTTAGACAATAATCTAGGGTTCTTTTGTATCGATAATATGTATTTCAATGTTTTAATCTTAGAGTTTTAGTATTGAACTGAAACCTTTTATAACCAAATTCTGATGATTCATTGATAATCGAAGTGAATGAATTCTAGATTATTGATACTTGAATAATTTTCAATCTCTCTACACCTCTAAATTTGTTAAATATGATCTGGTTTTCAATACACGCTTCTAGGTTTCATGAAGAACATTCTTCATGCTCTTTGTTTTTTGTGTGTTTGATATGTTTTTTATCAAAATATTTTTTTTCAGTTTAATGTTTTGTTATTTTAGTTTCAGGACAAACTAAAGATTTTTGGTTCAGTTCATGGTTAAATCGATGATTTTGGGTCAACCCGATCGGTTTGGTTTTAGGTCAATTGAGTTAGGCAATGTTTGGTTTTCAGCTATTTTGATAAAGGTTTTTTTTTTTTTACTTAAGAGCGTGTTTAGCAAAGATGCCCTTAGGTCTATTTTGGTAGTTTTGGTTAAAGGAAAAAATGAGTTTTTGTCAAACAAAGCCTTAAAAAATTATAAAAATATAAAAGGTTTTTTTTTACATATGGCCAAAAATTCTAACAATTCTTTGAGCATTTTTTAAAAATCTAAAATACTTTGGCATGTTTTTAAAAAATATTGTTTAGGTTTTACAGCAAGTTTTTTAAAAGGATTTTTGCCTATATTTCAAAAATATAAAAAACTTATTTTTGGCAAGAAAATATATTATTCACTTTTAATATATAGATATAAAAATCTAAAAACGAGTTAATATCCAAAATATCATTAAGGATAATAATTTATTACTCATTTTAATATAAGGATAAAAACTTGTATAAGGGATCAAATCCAAGATATTATCACTAGTAATACAATTCATTCATTTCTACTATAAGGATAAAAACAGTAAGGAATTTTATCTGAAATATTATTTGAAATGACACAGCTAAAAAATTACAAGTTTGCCTTAAAAGAAGCCTCAATAATAATTGAGAACATTTCAACCTTTCATCCTAAGTTTTTGACCTAAGAAGCCAGGGTTTGTTCATCGTAGCAAACCCGTCATGGTAGGTTGATAGAATTAGAAACACCATCTAACCATAGCAAACAAAGAAAAACAATGCACCTTACCTCAAGTAAGATGTACTAAGGTTGCTAATACCTTCCTTTTACACAACCAGTCCCTTGCCTAGAATCTTTAAATGACCGATTATAGTTTCTAGTAACTATAATACTATGTGGCGACTCTTTATCCAACCAATGACCTCTCAACCCGCCTAGAAAAGGTCGCCATGACATTGTACTCTCGTAAAGGGTATGACAAAAATAATTATAGAATGTTGTTTAAGAAACAAATATTCTAGTAATTGTTTTTAAATAGCGTAATAGCGCGTTAATGAGACAAATGGATTTAAGTTAGAAAGATCTTTTTTATTCTTATTTAAATTCGTATAGTCTTTTTTAGTATATCTTCTAAATGGTTTTGATTTTTATTACATAAATGACATAGAACAAAATATTACATTTTTTTTTATTGAGATCAAAGATATTAATAAGAAAAGAAAAATTTTTACTAAGAAATTATTTTGTTTCAAAGGAATTTAAATTATTACTCTTTTTATATAAAAAAAAAATAGTGCGATATAGCTAAGTAAACAAATTAAAAGGCTCCCTGAAACACAAGATCATATATCTTTATCTATATCTATTTCTCAATTTCCCGATTTAATCTTTAGTTGGCGTTAAAATATCTTTTTAGAATTTAGTAGCACATATAATCTTTAATTTATTTTATTAAATATATACATCAGATTTTGAGTAATTAAGATTTTTCTTGCTACTACAAAACAAGTCAGCAACGCTTGAATTTTTTTTATTTTTTTACATCCAAAAAACTTTGATTCGACCTCAACATAACTACTGACAATGATCTAGTCAAGACTATAATATTAGAAAATAAAGATCAAAGTAAATTAAAAAGAAAAAAAATAGTAGTTAAAATTTTGAAGCAAAAACAAGGTAGCACAAGAAAACAACCATACCAGTTGCAACACTTAAAAAGTCTTATAGTCCAAAAAATGACTAAATTGTAATGAAGGGGATTTGCAAGGACTATAATAAGATTTTATTTCTTCAATATTTTATAGTTGCATAAAAAGCGTAAATATGACCTGGACATGTAACCCCCATATCATTTTCTCTAAATTTCACAAATTCAACCACCAAATTGAAGTTGTAGTTATAGAAACAAAATTCATTGAAAATCTTATTAAATAACAAGTAAAAATATCATTAAGCAACAAGAAATCAAATTAAATAGGTTTCAAAATGGGTTGTCTTCTATATTATCTCTTTGCTTTCAGCTACAAGCCTTGGGCATTCATTTTACAATCGTTGTTTCACCATTTTCACCATAAAGAATATATCAACACAACATTTCAATTCTAAGTAAATATTTAATATTCATTGTGATCAATTGATAAAGTCACAAAAAAAAAAACTTAGATAAAAATTAGAGTTTTCATGGTTATGTCCTGGATTAATGGTGATATAATGATGGGCTAGCCTCTAGTTAATATGTTTGACCAGGTGGCTAGACGTTCACTTGTAAAATAAAGTCCCTTGAAGAATAGGAAACTCTTTTATGCTTAAGTCGGTAAATATAGAAGGATATAGTAATGTATAAGAAGAGAAAAATAAAATAAAGTTGTAGAGAGTATATCTAGGTATAGCCTTTGTATGTGTTTTGGACATAAATTATATAGTCCGATCTAGTTCTGGCTTTTATATAACAACTTATATGGCATAGTCTGATGCTTTTGCCTGGCTAAGGCTTATGGCTTGGTTTTTTATGGACCTATTTGGTCAAGGATAGGATTTGGATTTTACCTATGAATGGGTGTATTTATACACCCAGATCTTGGATTTTTTTCATGAAGCATGAGATGTATCATTGGTGGAGAAATTTTTTTGCCACTATTGGCTAGCCATGGTGGCTTGTTGGTTGATGTGTTATGTCATGGTTGGAAGTGTTGGTGATGGGCATTGTCATCACAAAAAATAATGGTTGGAAGTGTTGGTGATGGGCATTGTCATTACAAAAAATAGTTCTTGCTTTGTATAGAAAAAGTTGTGTATATAAAAAATTTGTGCATGAAAAGTTGTGTCCTGACCTCTAGGAACCTGAAAAAAATACATATAGGGGCATGCTAGGTTTTGCAGGGTGGCGAGCGCCGGCGCGACGTCGTCTGGCGACGGTGGAGGCTCCTATCGTGCCTCATATGTGAGGTGTTGTGTATTGGGAAGGGTTTTTGGATTTAATCATAAAATTATGATTAATGTTTAGGAGTCGCCACCTAGTATTATGGTCACTAGGAACCTATGGTCTGCAAGAGTCTGAGTAAGGGACTGGTTGTGCAAGGGAAAGACGTATCACCCCCAGTGCACCCTACCTAAGGTAAGCTGCATTGTTGTTTGATTGTTTTTTCTAAGTCGGGTTTCAATTCGTTGGTCTTTTGTAAGGCTCAAGGCAAATTTCTCTTCATGAGAGAGTCTCTACCTTATCGGGTTAAATCCTAACCGTTCTAAAGTCTGAATTTTTAGCATCGCATTTATTTACACCTTGTATCTTTAATACCTGAGGGTGTACTTTATCATGTAATTTTACACCCCATAAATATTAAAGTCTACATTTAAACCCTAAAAAAAAAGGTTGGAAAAAGATTTTTGACATGTTGGCCAAATCCAAAAGGATAATCATAAACTGGTTACGATATCCATTTTTTATTTTTTTAGACATGAAAAAGATGCAATTTTTTTTTATGAAAAATATGCTTGGAAAAATTTTAGGATTTGGCCGTATGCAACAAAATATTTTTTTCTTTTTGAAAATGTTTTGAAATTTTTTTAAAATATAATATTATATATTAATTAAATATTATTAAAAGAGGTGGGCCGGGATGGCCCAGGTAACTAGGCCAGGAAGAAACCCAGAAAATGATTGGGCCGATATTGGCCCAAAACGGTTAGGTCGATCTCGGCCCAACATATTTTCTTTCTCTTTTTGGGGTGGGCCGGACCCAAATGGTTCAGCCCAGGCCCACATGGTTGCTGGCTCGACCCAGCAACCATGCAAAGTAATTATGTTGCATGCAGAACGAGAATTCGTTCTGCATGCAGCAACTTAGCTGCAGCAATAGAGAGGCCGCGCTACCTGACGCCGGAGTGCCTAAATGGAGGTCTGGCTGGTCGAGACGAAGAGGGGCTAACGTGAGGTCGGTGGCTGAGGTTGTAGTAGAGATGGTGGCCGGTGGCTGAGGAAGCAAAAGAAGAAGAAGAAGAAAACGGGAGGGGCTGTAGAGAGGAGAGAGAAAGGTTCACGGTGGCTCTCGGTGGTCGATTGGTGGCTTCCTGTGATGGAGCTGATGGTGGAAAGACCAATGATGAGGGTGGTGGTGGCTGAAGGCCACGGCGGAGAGAGAAAGAAGAGAAAGGACTGGTTGCAGGAAAACTGAGCAGAAAAGGCTAGTTTTTGGCAATTTTTGGACCCGATTTTCTCCTCCTCCAGGATATCAAACCCGCCTCTATTTATAGGCGATGGAAGAGGGTAATCTCGTCTAAACCGGGGTAAAATTTCAGTCATTGATTCTGTTGGGAAGGATCCAAACCGTTGGCTCAAAGTAGGCATGGTGCACTATCAAATCTGTAGAGGCTACCTGAGTTGGCATGTTTAGGCTGGCGCCTGCGCCGATGGGTTGTCATTCAAACTGAACTATTTATATGGAGCTGTATAGAAACCGCAGAGGATCATTTTCATAAAAGTTTCGTTAAATTTGATGAACGTTAGGTGCATTAAATGCACCTGCAAAGCAGGTACCCAAACAGTTTCTTTCGGGTAAAAAAAGAAGACAATGAACAGTGACCAGACGACGCATCATCTGGTCTTCTTCTTCTTCTTCTTCTTTTAAAATACTCAAAACGGCGTCGTTTTGCGTTTGAATAGGGATTTTGCCGAAGTTCAATGCAGTCCTCTATCTTCCAATTTGTTTTAATTGAACCCCTAATGGACCCTAAACTTTGGATTTAATGCAATTAAGCCCCTGATGAACTTCAATTGAAACCCCAAAGTTACGCGCCTATTGCAATATGGTCTTTTCTCTCGGATTTTGTCAATTTAACCCCTAATTGACCATTAAACTTTCAATTTCTTCAATTTTGCCCCCGATTTTTATCAATTAAGCCCCTAAATTTTGGCGCCTTTTGCAGATTGGTCCTTGGCTGTCAATTTCTTCAATTTAACCCCTAATTGACCACAAAACTTCAATTTTCTTGCAATTGGGCCCCTAATTTCAATCAATTAACTTGGTAAAAATTTTTGGTCTCTTAAAATTCTAATCTTCTCAATTAAGTCCAAATTAGGCTTCGAAACTTAATGTTTCACCAATTAAGCCCCAAATAGAATTAATTTAACCCATTTAAAGTATAATTAAATCCTTGTACTTAATTAAATCCTTTAATTGGATCCAAATTAATTCTTAAACATAATTAAAATTTAATTTGGCCCATGATTAAATCAAATTGGCCTATTAAAAATTTAATTATGTCATTGGACTTAATTTTTATGCAAATTCGTCCAATAATCATTTAACTTGACCTTGAATTTGCATTGTTTTCTTCATTTTTAGGCATAATAGGGTACAATTAGGCCTTGAATTTACTCTAAAAATTATAACTTGTATTTTTTAGAATCCTCCCCTGTCTGCTTTCTTCACGCAGCCAGCCTTTATTTTATTTTTTTATTTTTATTTTGAAAAAAATGTGATTTTTTTTTTTGGAATAACCCAGAATTGGGTTATGACACTAGGCATAAAAACAAGGTGAGGTGTTGGGTAGGACCAAGGGTTAAATCCAGCCATTTAGGTTGGCACAAATAGCTAGAAAATGCCAGTCCTGACCCATTTGGGGGATTTTGTTTTTTATATATTTTTTGTGTATTATCATTTGCCCCTCAAGTCTTTTAAACAATCATGTGTGAATGAATTTAACCAGAAAAAATAGGAGAAAAAAATACTTATTGTATAAAAATTACTTTTGTAGTTATGTTCGCATGAAAAATGTTACCTTTATGATTATGTCTTCATGAGAAATGAATATTTTTCTTTTGTGACTTTTGTTAACATGAGAATTTTTCTTGCAAGGAATATGAGATTTTATCAAGTTCTAGTAGAGAACATTATTATTTAGGAAATGAAAAATGCTTTGTGATAAAAAAAAAAGGGCATTATACAAGGAAATATTGTATGAAGATGTATATATTTGAATGGATATCCCCCGATGGATATTTCTCATGGAGTCACTCATGGAGATGTCAATAGAGATAGAAAGATCTCTGAAGATTTCAATGGAGACATAGAGATCTCGCCATGGAGATTTTTCTTGGAGATACGTTTGAAGACATGAAAAATTCAATAGAGATATGAAGATTTTAATGAAGACATGAAAATCTCACCATGGAGATTTTTCATGGTGTCACCAAAAACATTGAGAAAGTTACTATTTTTATTTAAAAAGTTTAAAATATAGAGATACAATTTTAAAAATTATTTGATCTTAGATAGTGCTTCATATGGATTTTTTATGTTTGTTTATATTGCATCTCCTTCTTCATACATTGTTGAAGATATCACCCTGGAGATCAATCTTTAATATATTTTTTTAGAGCATGATATTCTTCAAATCATGATTGTGGTCATGGTGATAATTATAGAACTTGTTAGGATTTGTTATTTTCATGCCACTCTTCATTAGAGGTGGATAATGTATGAAATCTTTTTCATCAACATCCATAATGGTAAAGGTGTGATTAGAGGCTTAAGAAATGTCAAGCGATCATGAATGGACCTTTTATTGCTCCTCTTGGATGATGTCCAGGTAGGAGATTGAAGGTGTTGTAGAGATTATGCTATTTGAAAATGAAGTTGTCCCTATCTAGTGACATTTGTTTGTTTTACTCGAATATGGTTTTTCATTGTCTATTTTACATTGAGGAGAGTTCTATTAGAGAGAGTATACAAGTTTTCCTATAATGAGTGGTTATAGACTCCACTAATCAAGGTTTTAGTGACAATTGATTCAAGTATATTTTCATGTTTAGCATTTCCTCGTTAAATCTTTAAAGATAAGCTATAGTGCTCTTATTTTCTCGTTGGGTAATGGAAAAGAGTTTAGTCTTGCTTTTTTTTTTATCTAAAATGATAGTGTTAATACGAAATATGAGCCTTACATAAAGATTGTGAAGGCTAATAATTAGTCAGGTTCAAGATTGTGATACCATACCTTAGCAAAACCATAAAATGTTGTTAGAAGAACTTTGCACATTGCATTAATATTTTGTTTCAAAAACTCTAGGATGCTTCTGATGTTTTTGATGCTCTCTAGGGTTTGTAAAACCATTATGATTGTCTAAGTTAGCCTTCTCAGAGACACATTCTCTAGAGAGGTTAGTGTGTAACACTCAATGACAAAATAGAATCTCTCACCAGGTGGGACTAATGTTCATTCTTATAAGCTTATGCAATTATTGATCTCATCTTGTGTTTAAGTTTTTTTTATTGGGAGCATATAAGCGAAAGTCAAATGAGAGAACAACTCCTTTGTAAAGTTAAGGTTTCGTGCATACTTTACACATCTTTTTATCTTATTTATTTGAGGAATCAGAGTTGTCTTTATGCTTTTAGTGCATATAAAGAGCTATATGTTATATTTTTTATTAATGGAATGGAAGATTAAGAAGATGTTTTTGTATGGCTATATAATATTATTAAGCACTTGAACTTAATAAGAGAGTTGTTGGAGAGCTAGAGTTCCGATGATACAGAGACCAATCTTTTTCATGTTTTGAAATTTCACCATTCATGGAAAAGTATGATGGATAAGAGAGAATAGACTAGTTTTTATTCAGGTTTCACAAACAATGCAATAAAATGAAGTTGTGAAAAACCTTCAGACAAAATTTAACTTTTCATGATTATGTTAATGGATTGATAATGATGGAGTAATGGGCTTGCCTTTGGTTGATAGGCTTAACTGATTGGCTGGATGTTAGCCTCAAAAGTAAGTCCTTCAAGAATAGGAGATTATTTGAAGCTCAAGTAAAAAAATATTGAAAGATATAATAATGTATAAGAAGAGAAAAATAAAATGAAGTTGGAAGATATAATAATGTATAAGAAGAGAGAAATAAAATGAAGTTGGAAGAAGTGCACATCTAGGTGTAGCCTGTGTATGTGATGGCCAGAAATTGTATAGCCTGGCCTGGCTTTGGCTTTGAATGGTACGAGTTTTGTACGCTAGAACTAGTGTGGTATGGTCAGGCACCTTTGCATTTGCATGGCAACTGCTGCATTTAACAATCTGA
>Ga0325414_1000168_pt1 | contig 43999 bp, 30 predicted proteins | sample PopdelMetagenome_8_FD_206183 | JGI IMG/M metagenome (GOLD analysis project Ga0325414, IMG submission 206183) | Populus deltoides microbial communities from Bellville, Georgia, United States - Leaf-PdKOR-R3 | ecosystem: Host-associated > Plants > Phyllosphere > Phylloplane/Leaf | place: USA... | reverse complement strand
GCTAAAATTCAGAACTATTCATTTGGTAATTGATTATTGATGTAGTGGCCAACTATTGATTTAGTGGACTTGGTGGACAGCAGCACTCAAGCACTTTGGCTGGATGAAATGACATTGATCCATTCAGCATTTGGCAAAGTGTTCCTCATGAAAGTTGTTGGCAATCATCTTATCTTTTTACCCATAAAATTTCAGAGCATTTGGATCACTAAAGCTCGAGATATGGCTAAAATACTGAGTAGTGCTGTTAGTGGACGTGGTGGATAGACCTCAAGCTCTTGTCTGGATGAAATGTCATTGTTACCATCCGAATTTGAGAAAAGCTTCTTCATGAAAGTTGTTGGAAATTGTCTTTTCCGTCCACCCACCAACTTTCACGTCATTTGGCCTTCTAGAACTCCAGATATGGGTAAAATTCTAAGCAGTGTTTGAGTTGGATTACAGGACAGATTCTGACTTCTCTTTTGTGGCCAAACTTTGAATTTGAAAACGGTAGATTTGGGTCTTACACTATTCATGAACATTGTAGGCCTATTTCTTAGCTTTCCATCCATATAAAGTAAGCTGAAATCCAAGTCTACAGCTCCAGATATGACCCAATAACTGAACAGTGTTCCAATTTGAATTGAATCGGTATCTCCTTTCTATTCTTAGCCGTTTCTTTGTCCTTTCACTTTCAATAGTTAATCACATCAATCAATCCTTTGAATTGTGAGATATGCCTACATTTAAAATGAACATTTACCATAAATTAAAGCTATCTTATATTATCAGATCTATTATTATAAAACATGCTCTAGTTAAGGAGTTATTAATACTTCAAGTGCAAAATGATGATATAAAACCTTGATAAATATGCACTTTTAAGTACAAATCACAACTCTAAGATTAGAGATCAAATTGTAATTATAAAACCAAAACAAATCCACTTAATTGATCTGAAACTTACCAAACCTAAAAGAATCAATCATCTTCCATTGTTTGGTCAATCGGTCGACCAAAATTGACCAAGCAGTTGACTAAAACCATCAAGAAAACAGGTCAACTAAAATTGACAAACCAGTCAACCAGAGCCATCAGGCCAACTCGTTAACTATTTTAGACAAACCAGTAAACCGACTGATTGAGATTTAGAATCCCAATTCACCAGTTTCCCTAAAATGAAATATCTTTAACATTTCAACATATATTTTAAAAACCTATAACAATTAACTCATAACATTTAAATTAATCCATAAACTAAACTTAAAACACAAACTTCAAGTCCTTAATTCTCAACAAATTCAAAATCATAGCTAACAACAACAATTATACATATAAAATGGCATATCTTTAACATTTCAACATATACTTCAAAAACCTATAACAATTAACCCATAACATTTAAATTAATCCATCAACTAAACTTAAAACACAAACTTCAAATCTTTAATTCTCAACAAATTCAAAATCATAGCTAACAATAACATTTATACATATAAAAGTATAATGCTTACCTTAAAAACCTATTTTCTTCAACTCCCTTCTCCTTCCTTTATCTTTCCATCTCATAGCTTCTTCTTCTTTCCCTCTTTCAGTTTTCTCTATTTTAAATTCTAATTTCTTTTTTTTTTGTTTTTCACTTCCTATTTATATCTATCAACTTTATGCAATTATCGAAGTGTCTCTATCTCATTTATACCTAATATTTACTCCTCCAAGGGCATTGTTGCCTTTTCCTGTTAAAATCTTTTTTTTTCCTTTAAAAATATTACATTATCCCTACCTTACGAGAGCTTTGTCCTCAAAACTTGACAAAAATACTTGAACACGTATAGAATTTATTGAAAAGATAAGCATATTCATCGCATATTTTGTCCTCGAGCTCTCGCATCTCTTTATCACGTGAATGACCTTTCCACTTCACTTTCACTAAAACTATTTCCTTTAATCTAAGTTTCCTTACTTGTCGATCCACTATAGCTTTTGGTAACACCTCATAAGTCATATCATCTCTCAATTCAATCGGCTAAACTTTTAATTCATAAGATAGATTTGGCATATACTTTCATAACATCAAAACATGGAATACCGAATGAATAACTGACAAGTTTGGTGGTATTACTAACCTATAAACAATTGCTCCAACTCTCTCCGGAATCTCATGTGGCCAAATGAATCAAGGACTTAACTTGTCTCTCTTTCCAAACCTGAATATTCCTTTGGTCAGTGATACCTTAAAAAACACACAATCACCTACTAAAAGTTTTAAGTCATATCTTTTTCTATCTGCGTAACTCTTTTTCCTACTCTAAATGGTCTAAAACTTCTCTCTGATCACCTCTATCTTCTTCGAGGTAATTTGAATCAATTCTGGTCCTATTGGCCTTTTCTCACAAACTTTAAACCAACAGACCGATGATCTACACTTCTGACCATACAAAGCCTTATAAGGCACCATCTTAATGCTAATATGATAATTGTTGTTGTAAGCAAATTCCACTAATAGTAAGAGCCTACTCCAACCAACTTAAAAATTCATAACACAAGTTCTAAGCATATCCTCTAAGGTCTAAATAGTCTATTTGATTGACTATCAATTTGAGGTGAAAAGTTGAACTTAATTTCACTTTAATACCATAACTTTTTGGAATTTCACCCAAATTTATAATGTGAACTACAAACATTTATCCAAAACTATCGAGTTCGGAACCCTATGCAATCATATAATCTCACTAATGAACAATTCTACTAACTTTGCATATCTATAAGTAATCCTAACTGATAGAAAATGAGTTGATTTCATCAACCTAACAATAATTACCCATATTGAATCATAACCCTCCTAATTCTTATGTAATCCTATAACAGGGTCCATTGTGATCCTTTTCCATTTCCATTCTATAATCATTAATGGTTGCAACGATCCAGGATGTTTCTAGTGTTCATCATTTACCCTCTGATAGGTGAAATGCCTAGAAACAAAGTCTGTTGTATTAATCTTTATCATATTCCACCAATAACACACATTAAAATCCTTATACATCTTGGTGGAACCTAGATGCATGAGATGCATGAAGTAAACTATTTGATGTGCCTCTATCACCAATTCTCTCCTTAAATTATCCATATCAGGCACACAAAGCCTATTTCCATATCTCAGTGCATAATCCTCACCAATCATAAAACCTATAACTTTTCCCTACAATACCTCATCTTTAATCCTGAGTAGCAAATCATCTCTCTTCCAAGCTGTTTTTATTTTATCAATCAAGTCTGACTTAACTTGAAAGTGAACAACTATTGCTTCAGCTTCATTGATGTCAAATCTAACTCTTTCATCCACTAACCATGCAGCTCCCTAATAAGAGGTCTTCATACCTCCTGAATATGAGTTAAGCTTCTATATGATTTTCTGCTCAAAGCATTGATAATTATATTTACTATGTATGGGTGGTACTATATGGTACAATTATAGTCCTTTAATAGTTCCAACCATCTCATCTTCCTCAAATTTAGATCCTTCTATTGAAAGATGTACTTCAAACTCTTGTAATCTATGAAGATCTCACAAGTTTTGCCATACAAGTAGTGCCTCCAAATCTTCAATGTAAAGATTACAATCACCATCTCTAATTCATACATAGGGTAGTTCTATTCATGCTTCTTTAGTCATTGTGAAACATAGGCAATAACCATTTCATGTTGCATCAGAACACATCCTAACCCTACTCTTGAGGCGTCATAGTACACCGTGTAACCACCAGAACTAGATGGTATTGCTAGAATAGGTGTCATAGTCAATCTTTGTTTCAAATCTAAATTTTTTTTCATAAGCTTTAGACCATTAAAACTTAACATTTTTTTGTGTTAACTTTGTCAGTGGTGTGGAAATCCGAGAAAAGCTCTCTACAAGCCTTTGATAATAATTGGTCATACTTAAGAAACTTTTAATCCCAGTCACCAAAGTGGATTTAGGTCACTGCTTCAATCTTTTAAGGATTGAATTCTATTCCATTCCTTGACACTAAATGCACACAAAATGCTACACTTTCCAGCCAAAATTCGCTTTTTGAGAACTTGCCATACAACTGATGATTTCACAGAGTTTGAAGTACCATCCTTAAATGTTGCTTATGTTCCTCTCTAGACCTTAAATACATCAAAATATCATTGATAAAGATTATCACAAATCAATCAATAAATATTTCGATCACCCTGTTGATTAAGTCCATAAAAGTCATTGGTGCATTCGTCAATCCAAAGGACATCACTAAGAACTTATAATTACCATACCGAATTTTAAAATCGATCTTTAGAATTGTAAGCATTGGATTTTTAAAGCTAAAAAAAATTATATACTTGTTTTAAAAATGATAAAATGGCCCTTAGGGTTTAGATGACTAATTGATATGTTTTATGTAAGGATTAAACAAAAAAATTGAATTATTTTGCATAAAATCACCTACCGACCAGTTTTGTGCTATCGAACATAACATCCAATCCGACTGTGGGACTGAGCTAAAAGTTTATGAGGAATCTCTTCACATATAGTTTTATATAAAGTTCAAAATTTAGAGTGATAAGAGTTTGGTAAGGTCATAAAAAAAATATTGATAATTAGACTGAAAAATAGCATGAAATTCATTAATGGTAGTTTTGTAAGTACACTTGATGAGTTGGAAAATTCCAGTAGCTCTCTTCTTCCTTAAACCATGGCTGTATAGAAAAAAAAATGAAGAGAAAGTAAGAGAAAAGAGACCTTGGAGAGAGAGAAAGAGAGAAAAGGTAAGAAGGAACCCTAAAATTATGCTATGAAAAGTGTTTTTAGCTATAAATCAATAACGAACAAGATAGAAAAGAAGGAAAAAGAGAACTTAGGAGATAAAATGAAGTTCTAGAGAGAGAAAATAGACTTTGAATGAGGAAGATGATGAGTAGGAAACCATGATAATGCAATGAGCCTTGATTCTTGCTTAATACACTTGGGTAAGTTGTTTTAAAGTAACAATTGCTTAATTTGTTATGTTTTTCATATGGTCATTTGAAATTCCTAATTTTTAGAAAGTTAGGGTTCGTATTAATGTTTATATGATATACTTTGAAATTAGCTTTTGTGGTTTATGTTGATATTGTGAGATTAAAAGATGGTTAGAAAAAAAAAATATGATAGAGGAGGAAAGTTGGGCTTAAATGGCTGGCCATAGGAGAAGGAAAATTTAATGAATGAGGTGTGTGATTATTATGTAGAATGAAGAAAATGTTATGACAAGGGAAAGATAGGCGAAGGTTGTTATGAAATAAGTGATAAAGGAAATGAGGTTATGTGGTTTTGCTTAAAAAAATGTCATGAGTAATGTATGTTAAGGTTAAGATTATTAATAGAAAAGTATAAGAAAGAAATATTTAGCATAGAGGTGAAATTATGTTAGGGTTATGTTACTTGATAGGTTAAAAATTTGAAAAGGAAAGTGAATATTGTTATATATGGTGAAAATAAAAGGGACTAATAGGCTTGATGAAATGTAATGTAAGGATTGAGTAATGAGAATCATGTAGATAAGGAACATGTTAAATAAATGCTATGATATAAACATTGTGAAAATATTATGTGAGAAAGGTAGATGGATATAGGATATTGTTTGACTTATATGATGGTACTAATATGGATGTTTTCCAATAAATGTTAGGAGGAGCATCCGGAATCAGGACATTGGCGGAAGGAGTTCAAACATTAAGAGCTGTAGGTAGGTATTGCTACCTTAAACTTGTTTACTTTAGTTGTTTGATTTTCTTGTTAAATTAATGCTCATAAATTAGAAGGAGATGAAATGATTGTTGGAGAATATTATTGAAATGAAGTTTGTGATGGGTGATAATGGATAAAGGTATTATGAAAAATATAACTTAGTTGTCTGTAGAAACGAAACTTAAGGGCTAGTGAAATAACTTAATCGTCCACGAAGTTAGAGATTAAGGGAACGAAAATTTGAACTTAGTTGTTTGTAATTATAGAATCTAAAGGTTATGACTTAATTGTCCGTAATGGCGGAAATTAAGGAAAAGAAAATTTTAACTCAGTGGTCTGTAGTTATGGAAACTAAGGGTTAATGGTTTAACCTAATCGTCTGATAAATCAAAGAGTAAGAGGATGGAGTTGTAAGTTTGTTGTCTGGTAGTCAGAAACTAAGGGATGGATTAAATTAGCATGGTGTAATTGAGAAATTGATGAGTTGGGGTTGGGAAGGCCATTTTAGTCATGTTGAAATTTAATGAATTACAATAAAAGTGTTATGGTGAGATGATTTCCAGGCTAAAGTGTTTGTTTTTATTTAGGGATGTTTAATTATGGATGAAGGTCTGAGTTTTAAATGGAGAAATTTGAAAGAATTTGATTTTTTGAGAGAATGTGGGTAATTATTGGGAAATAAATTTTTAGTGAGGATTTTAAGCATGAGTATAAAATGAAATATAGTAGATGACATTTTACATGTAATAATTATGTTTCTTTAGAATCATTGTGATATTGTGGGTATTCTTTTTATGTTTTGTTTATGCAGGACCCTTTCATACTACTGGATCCTTTTAGACATTATTTTAAAATATGATTATTTAGTGTAGAAAATTTATAATGATACTGATATTAAAGGCATGAATATATGAATGCAGGATAATGCGTACACATTGTGTGGCATAGTTACTTTCTGAAAGTGTGCATTCATAGCGGATGAGGGTGAGAGAATAGAGGGCTTCAAAGGTTCTATCTTGGATGGATTTTCATGAGGAATTTGAAACGAGATATTATTTGAAACAATATAGAAGGGAAAAGGAACAAGAATTCTTAAGTCTTCAACAGGAAAATATGACAGTTTTGAAATATAAAAGATGATTTCAGGATTTTTCAATATTTGCTTCTGCTATGGTTTCAACAGAACAACATCAGATTGATCGGTTTAGAGATGGGCTTAGACGGGAACTAATGAGAGGATTAATCATTTTTTGACCCGAAACTGTCGGAGAGTTAATTGAAGTTGCACAATCTTTAAAGACAGTTTTAGGAGAGCCACAAGAGATGTTTAGATAGGATAGGGGAGATACTAAGAAAAGAAAGGAAGTGGCCACTGAATTTGGTAAACCAGCTCTTCCTAAAAAAAGGGGAAGTGGGGGATTTTATCTTGGTCAATTATAGTGCTTCAGGAGAGAGGGTAATGTCTTCACAGGTTGTTCATTCTGTAGGTTCTCCTAGTTTAGTAGAGGTGGTTTTTTTTCCAGGTAGGGATGGATCTAGGTTAAATAGGGGAGGAAATTCTTAAGGAAATAATCCTCAGAACACAGTTAAGTATCCTCATTGTGACATATATAATCGAGCACATCTAGGCGATTGCAAAGTTATAGCATGGAGGTGTTTTATATGTAGGCAAAAGGGTTATCGATGGAAAGAGTGCACATATTTGGAGGGATGTTTCTTACATGAGGGTGTTGGTCACTTAAGAAGAAATTTCCTTAACAAATTTCAGGCCTAGAGCCAGCAACAATCACACACACTGTGGACAGACCTGGTGGAGAGTAGATGAGACCTGCTTAGTCAGGAGCTAGTGCTAGTAGGGGCAGAGGTTATGGCCAAAGAACTAGGACTCAAATAAGAATTTATCATCTCGATCAAGAAGTTGCTAAGGCTTTAGAAAATATGGTGGCAAGTATGATTACTGTAAATGAACACCTAGGGTATGTTTTATTTGATCCTGGAGCTACTCACTCTTTTGTAGCCTGTAAATTTGTAAATAAACTAAAAGTATTAAAAAGTAAATTAGAAATGGGGTTAGCTATTAGTACACCATTAGGGGAAATTATAGAAGTGGATGATGTTTATAAAGGTGTAAGGTACTGATAGAAGATTATGAATTCAATGTAGAATTAATACCTTTGGAGATTGTTAATTTTGATGTGATTCTAGGGATAGATTGGTTGAGTTAACACCATGCTACAATGAACTATTATACTAAGGTTATTACTATTAGGGCAACTGATGAGGAAATGGTAAATATTTATGATGAGAGGAGTGTGATACCTAATAGTTTAATATCGGTGATGAAGGCAAGGAAGTTACTTAACAAGATATGTATGGCATGGTTATCACATATAGTTGATAGAGTAAAACAAACTCAAGAATTTGATTATATCCCTATAGTAAAGGAGTTCCAAGATGTCTTTTCCAATGAGTTACCAGGGTTGCCACCTGGAAGAGAGGTTGAAGTGTCAATTGATGTATTTCCTGGAACAAAGCCTATATCCTAATCCTCTTATACGATGGCTCCTTTGGAGTTAGCATAATTGAAGGTGCAAATACAAGAGTTACTTGATAAAGGATTTATTCGACTCAACAACTCTTCTCGGGGAGCTCCTATTTTATTTATTACATTGATTATAGGCAATTAAACAGGGTAACCATCAAGAATAGATATCCACTTTCGAGGATTGACAACTTGTTTGATCAATTAAAAGGAGCGCAACTGTTCTTTAAGATTGATTTAAGATTCGAGTATCACCAATTAAGAATACGGGAACAAGATGTGCAGAAGACGACCTTTAGAACTAGATATGGGCATTATGAATTTTTAGTGATGCCTTTTGGCTTAACCAATGCTCCTGTTATATTCATGAATTTGATGAACCAAGTTTTTTGAACTTTTCTGGATTAGTTTGTGGTTGTATTTATTGATGAAATTTTAGTATATTCAAGATCTTTAGCAGAAAATGAATAACACTCGAGAAAGGTATTACAAGTGTTACGAGAGTAAGAATTGTATACAAAGTATGACAAATACGACTTTTGGCTAAATGAGGTGGTGTTTTTTGGGTCATATGATTTCGGCAAAAGGTGTTTTGGTAGATCTTAGAAAGGTGGAAGCAGTAATGCAGTGGGAAAAACCTGCAAATGTGATAGAGATTCAAAGTTTTCTTGGCTTGGTTGGGTATTATCATAGGTTTATAGAAGGATTTTAACCATAGCTTCTCTGATGACTCGATTAACCCAAAAAGGAGTCAAATTGTATGGACAAGAGATTGTGAGAATAATTTCAAATAGTTAAAGAAAATGTTGATGTTGGTTATAGTCTTAACTCTTCTAGAAGGTCAAGAAGGATTCGTAGTTTATAGTGATGCTTCAGGGAAAGGTTTAGGATATGTGCTAATGCAACATGGCAAGGTAGTTGCCTATGTTTCTCAGCAATTGAAACAATATGAGGATAATTATCCAGTACATGACCTAGAATTGGCAATGATCGTGTTTGCTTTAAGGATATGGAGGCATTACTTGTATGGGGCATCAATACATGTCTATACTGATCATAAAAGTTTGAAAGACTTGATGTCACAAAAGGAGTTTAACATGCGATAAAGAAGATGGGTATAATTGTTTAAAAACCGCGATTGTATTATTGATTACCACCCAAGAAAAGCTATTGTGGTGGTTGATGCTCTTAGTAGAAAGAACATGGCGATGATTGGAGGAATTGCCACCAGGAGACAAGGGGAAATGTTGGAACTAAGAAGGATAAGAGTACAATTACAAGAGTGTTCTAAAGGGTCATTGTTGGCTTGCCTCATAGTGCAACCAATCCTCTAGGATAAAATCTTAAAGGCTCAACAAGATGATAAAAAAGTTGAGAAATTGAAGAATAAAATGAGTTCTACACATGGGGCCTCTTTCTAACCCTTGAGAAATAGAGTGATAGCATTTGGTAAACGAGTATACTTACCAGATGATAAGACCTTAAAGAAAGAAGTGTTATAAGAGGTTCAAAAAACTAAGCTAACGGTTCACCCTAGGAGTACTAAGATTTATAAAAGGATCCTATTGGCAGCCTAAAATGAAAAGAGAAATAGCAGAAGTTGTAGCCAAATGTCATGTGTGTCAACAAGTGAAAGTGGAGCATTAAAAGCCAACAGGAAATTTACAACCTCTTCCAATTCCAGAATGAAAATGGAAAAACATCACTATGGATTTTGTGACAAGGTTACCGAGATGTAAGAAAGGGAATGATGTCATTTGGGTAATTGTGGATAGGTTGACCAAGTTTTTTTCTACCAATAAAAACAACAGACTATATGGATAAGTTGGCCAGGTTATATATTAATGAAATGGTTAGATTACATAGAGTTCCTATTTTAATATTTTCTGACCAGGACCCTCGTTTTACTTCCAGATTATACCCAAGTGTGTAATGGGTTATGTGATCTACTTTGAGATTGAGCATCGTGTTTCACCCTCAAACTGATGGGCAATCAAAAGGAATAATTCAGACATAATAAGATTTATTAAAAGCCTGCATATTGGATTTTAGGGGACATTGGAAAGATCATTTACCATTAGTGAAGTTCTCTTACAACAACAATCATCTTGCGATTATTGGCATGGCTCCCTATAAAGCTTTATACAGGAGAAGGTGTCGTACCTCGATGTGTTGGGATGGAGTGGGAGAAAGAAAACTTTTGGGCCCAAAATTAGTTCAACTAACTACTAATAAAGTAAGGGAGATTAAAGATCAAATGAAGGAAGCTCAAGATAGACAGAAAAGTTATGCAGATAAGCGAAGAAGACCCTTGAAATTCCAAGTAGGGGATCAGGTATATTTGAAGGTTGCCTCATGGAAAAATATTATTTGTTTGGGGATGAAAGACAAATTAGCACCAAGATACATAGGTCCATATGACATATCCGAAAGAGTTGGTCTGGTTGCTTGTAAATTGATACTTCCTCCCTAATTGTCAAGAATAGATGATGTCTTTCATATGCTAGTATTGCAAAAAGTAGAAATAGATCTTTCACACATTTTACCACTAATGCTAATAGAAATTCGTGAAGATCTAACTATTTAAATGAAGCCGATCAAGATACTTGACCAAAGCTTGAAGGAGTTAAGGAACAAGAAAGTACCTTTGGTAAAATTATTGTGGAGAAATTATTTAATCAAAGAAGAGAAATGGTAAAGAGGATCAGAAATGAGGAAGAAGTATCCTGAATTATTCTTGAGAAAAGGTGGGAACTTTTACATAGAAAAAGTGATTTTCTAAAATTTTGAGGATGAAATTTTTGTAAAAAGGGGAGAACCTGGATTTTTAAAGCTAAAAAATGTTTTATAATTATTTTAAAAATGATAAAATGCCCCCTAGAGTTTAGAGGACTAATTGATATGTTTTATATAAGGGTTAAACAAGAAAAATTGAATTTTTTTGGCGTAAAATCACCTACCGACCAGTTTTGTGCTATCGAGAATAACGCCCAATTCAACCATTAGACTGGGCTAAATTTTTATGAGGAATCACTTCACATATAATTTTATATATAATTCAAATTTTAGACTGATCAAAGTTTGGTAAGGTTGTCAAACAAAAATGTTGACAATTAGACTGAAAAATAGCATGAAATTCATTAATGGCAATTTTGTAAATACATCTGATGAGCTGGAAAATTCCAGCAGCTCTTTTCTTTCTTAAACAATGGCTGGATAGAAAAAAAATGAAGGGAAAAAAAAAAGAAAAAAGAGAACTTGGGAGAGAAAAAGAGAAAAGGCAAGGAGAAACCCTAAAATTGTGCTAAGAAAAGTGTTTTTAGTTATAAATCAACAAGAAACAATAGAGAAAAAAAGGAAACTTGGGAGATGAAGTGAAATTCTAAAGAGAGAAAGTAGATTTTGAATGAGAAAGATAATGAATAGGAAACCAGGATAATGCAGTGAGCCTTGATTCTTGCTTAATACACTTGGGTAAGTTGTTTTAAAGTAACAATTGCTTAATTTGTTATGTTTTTCATATGGTTCTTTGAAATTCCTAAATTTTAGAAAGTTAGGGTTTGTATTAATGTTTGTAGGATACAGTTTGAAATTAGCTTTTGTGATTTATGTTGATATTGTGAGATTAAAAGATGGTTGGGAAAAAAAAATATGATGGAGGAGAAAAATTGAGCTTAAATGTTCGGCCATGGAAAAAATTTAATGAATGAAATGTGTGATTATTACATAGAATGAAGAAAATGATATGACAAGGGAAAGATAGGGGAAGGTTGTTATGGCATAGGTGATAAAGGAAATGAGGTTACGTTGTTTTGTTTAGAAAAGTATGTCATGAGTAATGTAGGTTAATGTTAAGATAATAATAGGAAAATATAAGACAGAATTATTTATTTGGCATAAAGGTGAAATATGTTAAGGTTATGTTACTTGATAGGTTAAAAATTTAGAAAGGAAAGTGAAAATTGTTATATATGGTGAAAATTAAAAGGACTAATAGACTTGATGAAATGTAATGTAAGGATTAGGTAATGAAAATCATGTAGATGAGGAACATGTTAAATAAATGTTATGATATAGACATTGTGAAAATATTATGTGAGAAAGGTAAATGGATATAGATATTGTTTGACATATATGTTAGTACTAATACAGATGTTTTCCAATAAATGTTAGAAAGAGCATCCGGAGTTGGGACATCGATGGAAAGAGCTCAAGCATCAGGAGTTGTAGGTAGGTATTACTACCTTAAACTTGTTTACTTTAGTTGTTTGATTTTCTTGTTAAATTAATGTTCATGAATTGGAAGGAAATGAAATGTTGGTACTAAGACCATGAATTGGATAAAAATGATTGTTGGAGAATATGATTGAAATGAAGTTTGTTATGAGTGATGATGGATAAAGGTATTATGGAAAATATAACTTAGTTGTCTAAATGTTGGTACTAAGACCATGAATTGGGTAAAAATGATTGTTGGGGAATATGATTGAAATCATATCTATCATAAAAGTTAAAGAGTTGAAGAAGACATGCTCGATAAGAATTCAAAATTTCAAGGACAATAAACAAGACGATATGGATCTTAATGCTTCACATATTACAAGATTAATTTTATTCATGGTTCTTTAACCTAAGGCTCTCATACCAAGTTTGTCACAACCCGATCCCCAGATCCATGACTGACACATAGACAAGGTCCCTATTCTAGTTCCTTACCTATATGAACCCAAACATATATACATATAAACCTTTTCTTTTAACTCAATTAGAGTTTTATGCAACATTTGATGTCATAATCAATTCCATAATATGAACAATAGCTTAATACAATTTAGTAAATGTGGAGCACTAACTAGATATAACAAAATAGTATCATTTTTTTTTTAAAAAAAGTAGTAACTAAAAGTACAACAAAAATGACCTATTAACAAAGCTACAAGCCTGAAAAAGATAAATAATAAGAGGGTGAGTTCAACAACTCAGTGAGTAAATAACATTCAATAAACACCTATAGGATAATACATTAATGAGAAATACATACAAGTTTGGTGATTAGTACTTAAAAGTACATTTTTATCAAGGTTTTATATCATTATTTTACACTTAAAGTATCAATAATTCACTACAACATTTAACAGTTTTACAGACGGAATTTTTCCGTCGGCATAAGACACGTATTCCATCGGTAATTAATTTACCAACAAAATCACCGACAGAAATGCTCTGTCGGTGAATCTTTCATCGGGAATTTTTTATCCGTTGGTAAATCTATTGGTAATAAAAAAAAATATTATTACCGACGAAACAAACGCATCGGTAATAATTTTTTTATTACCAACGGATTTACCAACGAATATACGGACGAAAATTCCATCGGTAATTCTGTCGGTAATTATTTAAAAACATTTTAAAAAAATTCATTTTATAAAATTATAAAATAATTAAATTAACATAAATCAACACTCTATAATATATACTCAAAATGCTTGGAAAAAAGAATAAAAAAATCAACTCAAACAAATTTGCAACAAATAAATAAAACAAAAAAATAAATTCAACTAAAAAAATTCATATGAAAAAAATGAAGTTGCAATTGCTAAAAATTTAGAAATCCTATAAATAAATCAACTAAAAATTGATCTCATATGAAAAAAAATCTCACAACAACATTTATACAATTATTAAGAACAAAAACAATTAAAAATAAAATAAAATAAAATAAAAATATAGTGAAAAAAATCATGAAAAAAGAAGAAAAAAGAAAAATCTTACCTTAATGTAGTTACAAGTCAAGCTAAGGAGAGAGAAAAAAATTTGTAAAGCATATTAATTAAAAAAAACTAAGAGGATAAAAGAAGAAAGAAGAAGAAGACATACCCGAGCATGGAGGAAAAAGGAAGGAGATGAGAAGAGAAAATAAGAGAAATAAATAGATATTGATGTTTTTTACATATAGTGAAGAAGAAGAAGAATAAGAAATGAGTTTGTCTCTTGTGAAATAAGAGGATTCGGGCTTTTTATTGGGGCGCGTTAGCGACGGATTTACCGATGGATAATTGAATATTAATATTTTTTAATTACTCCATCGGTAATTCCATTAGTAATATTTAATTTAAAATTTTAATTTCATAAAAAGTTTTTAGAAATCGCCAACAATTACCGACTATTTTTCAATCTGTCGGTGATTCCATCTGTAATATTTAAATGAAAATTTTAAATTAATTGAATTTTTTTAGAAAACCGCCAAATAACACCGATAACTTTTCAATCCGTCAGTGATTTTGTCCGTAAAGAACAACAATTAACAGTGCAATTGGAAAGTGAATAGTTCTGGAGCTCTCTGGAAAATACCGACGGAAATTTCCGTCAATGATTCCCTTTGTAATTGACATGATGAACAGTGTCCATAGTTTACCAATGAATTTACTGACGCATTTTACCAATGAAATAAATTCCGTAAGTAATTCCGTTGCTAAAAATGACACGTCATCATTTTTTTTTGCTTTATTTTAATTTTTTTCCTACTGTAATTCTCTCGGTATATACCGAGAGAATATTTTCGTCGGTAAAATCCCTCAGAAATTTACCAGCGGAAATGTTACCTTGGTACTTCTGTTTGTATTTATCGATCTTCTAGTAGTGACTCCTTAACTAAAGCATGTTTTATAATAATAAGTCTCATACTATAAGATACATTTAATTTATGGTAAATGTTCATCTTAAATGCAAGCCTATCACATAAATCAAATGATTGATTGATGAGTTTAACTATTGAAATTGAGAAGACAAGAAAGGGTTAAGCTTAGAAAAGAGATGCTGGTTCAGTCCAAACTGTAACACTGTTCAGTCATTAGGTCACATCTGAAGCTATAGATCTTGGATTTCAATTTGGTTTATATGGCTAGAAAGCTAGGACATAGGCCTAAAACATTCATGGGAAGTCCAAGACCCAATTTTGTTGTTTGGAAGTCCAAATCTTAGCAACAACGGAGAAGTCCGAATCTATCCTGCAGCCCAAACACTGTTCCATGTTCAGCCCATATCTTGAGTTCTAAAAGTCCAAATGCATTGATTTTTTTTTGTTGGAAAGCGGAGACAATTTCCTAGAAGTTTCATGGGGATAATATGTTCAAATTCTGATGTTAGCAATGATGTTTTGTTCAGACAAGAAAATAAGGATTGTCACCAAGTCAAGATGTGGCCACCCACTCAAGAATTAGTCATCAAATCAATAGTTTCAAAATTGGCCTATAAAAGGAGGCATTTGCCATGCATTTAGGTATCTTGGTGTTCAGATCAAGATCATGTTCTTGCTCTCTATTTATATTTTTGTAATGCTTAAGTTTTGTTTATATTAATATCTTATTTATACTTTTCATTTCCTTTCCTTTACTTAGTTAACTTATATCTTATTTATGTTCTTATCTTGTTTATTTATGTTTCTCTCTTTCATTATGTTTAGCTAAGTTTATTATGTCAAGGTGAAAAGGTTGTACTAATGATGTAAGAATAAGTATAGTATAAAATCAACATGGACTTTAATGTTTGATACTGACATGTTTTGTATTTTTTATTTTGTTCACTTTTAATACTTTGCTTGTTAAATGGTTAATCTAGATTTGTGTTGTATAACACTTGGTACAACAAATGCTTGGCACTTTCATAGCCCAACCGTATAGTATAACCGACACCTGTGCTATGAAAGGAACTTGATTTGTTGTTAACATAAGTTATAATCATGAATATCTGACATCATTTACAAGTATTAGTATTATTCAAATAAGATAACTAATGTAATCATGTTAAATAATCTGATTGGAACCTTCTTTATATGTGGTTTCCAGTTGAGTAATAAAAAGAGTTTATATTATACTTATCTGAAATGCAATTAGTGGATCCCCTAACCTTAACAATTATTTTATCCTTATTTAATCCTTAAAGCAATATCACATCTTAAAGCTCTCTTCAACTCCTTTTCTATTATTATCTATTTCTTTATTTATAGTTTATATAGTTAACCTCCCTGTGGTTTGACCCCGGTCTTGTTAGGTTATTTATTACTTCGACACTCCTGCACTTGGGAGAAGACATCAATATTTTGATCATGTCATTTGGCTTTATGCTTTTAAATGAGAGTCTTACAAGCAGACCATAACAAGAAATATCATGAGGTAAGGCTTATGAAAAAATAAATATGCAGTGAGCATGATGCTCCAGACTATGGGATGATCAATCATCACAGATTGGTGAGTCCCTCAACTAACCAAGGTTTAAAACTACGAAGTGCACAAAGACTAACATTATCATTTTAGCATGGGTATTATGACTGGTATACCATAAGGTAATAATCAAACAAAATATAATTGTTTCTTAAAGGCTCAACTCATACAATCAATCAAATGAGAAATTATCAATTTAGATGTCCATAATATCTCATATCAAGAAATCAATTTCAATAAGAGATTTTGAGGAATATATATTTTACCAAGAAACATGATCCATTCATATTTACAATTCAAATATCTATATTATTTCTCATGCATATAGAATATTATTCACTCATTTGGCTTAAAAGTAGAAAGAATACAGAAGCAGATATCAAAGGAAATCCTACTGACACTCGGCATGTGGAATATCAAGAGTATCTGAATACGAAAAAGACATACTCAAAATAACTCGAAGCAAATAATATAAGAGATTAAAACTCTAATAATACAGACCAAAATGTAATTATAAACCAAAATATAACCACTCAATTGAACCCGAACATATCTTAAACTGGCCGAACCTAAAATAGATCTACTCAAATATATATTTTACCAAGAAGCATAATCCATTCATATTAACAATTCAAATATCTATACTATTCATCTTGCATATGGAATATTATTCACTCATCTGGCTTAAAAGTAGAAAGAACATAGAAGCAGGTATTAAAGGAAATTATATTGATGCTTAGCAGGTGGAATATCAGAACTGTATGAATACAAAAGGACATACTCAAAATGACTCAAAACAGAGAACATAAAATATTACAACTCTAATATTACAAACCAAAACATAAGTGCACGCTAAAATAGATCCACTCGATTGATCCCGAATATATCCTAAACTGACCAAACCTAAAAGAACATATCATCCTCTATTGTTCAATCAACCGGTCAATCAAAATCGACCAAGTAATCGACCGAAACCATTAGGAAAATCAGTCGATTTAAATTGACCAACTGTCAACCAATTGATCCGGATTTTAGAATCTCGATATACTAGTCTCCCTAAAATGGCAAATCTTTAACATTTCAACGTATACTTCAAAAACCCATAACATTTCAATTAATCCATTAACTAAAATCAAAACACAAACTTCAAATCCCTAATTCTCAACAAATTTGAAACCATAGCTAACAACAACAATTATAAATATCAAAGTGTAATGCTTACGTTAGAAACCTATTTTCTCTAAATCTCTTTGCCTTCCTTTATCTTTCGCTCTCCTTGCATCTTTTTCTTTTTCTTTTTTGGTTTTCTATCTTCTAAATTTTGATTTCTTCCTCTCTTTTTTTTTGTTTTTCTCTTTCTATTTATATCTATCGACTTTATGCAATTATCAAAGTGTCCCTCACTTATTTATACCTAATGTTTACTCCTCCAAGGACATTGTTGCCCTTTCCTATTAATTTTTTTTTCAAAATATTACAAGCTTGAATTTTTTTAGGGTCACTCTTTTTAAATTTAATATTTTTTTGCATTTAATGTTTCAGCATTAGGTTGTTTTGGAATTGAGTCGCATGATGTTTTATGGTTTGCCTTCTATTTAGTTGTCTCTTTCGTATGATCCGAATCATAGAGTTTGGTTTGTTTGGTTTTTTTTTGTCATTTTTTTAATTGACCCTCTTTTTAATTTTATTATTTGACACTGGATTTGTTTGTTATTTGCCTTTAGCTTCTTTTCTTTTTTCCTTTTTATTTGCTTATCCTAGTCTTATAACTTGACTTGCATATTTGGCATGCTTGGTCAAGTTGACCTAGGTCACTTTTTTTTTTCTTTTTACTTTTGTCTTACATATTTGATTGGCTAGAATCTTAATTTTATTGCTTTTTTTAATTGTTCTATTTTTGCAGCTTCCCTGTTCTTTTTTCTCGGTTGGGTTTATGCCCCAAGTCTCATTTTTTAAAAACTTTTTAAAAATATGCTTGCATTGCTCGAGCGTCTTTTCTTTACCAATAAAAAAATATTTAGTAGGTGTTAAAGCAATAAAGTACAACATTTTAATCTATAAATAAAGATTGTCACACTAATGAAATAACTATTAATTATGTATGGAGGTTTTGCTAATAAAGATTGTCACATTTTTTAATAGACTCACGTTGTCAAGTCAGAACGACAAGTTCAAACGAATGGTCATCTTCAAGCAAGCAACCTGTCAACTTTAATAGTTCTCTTAATTCATTATCAATTATATATCTACATGAATTCAAATTTCTATACATTTACCAAAAATTACAACTCAACAATAAAATTAATAAAATATAAAATGAACCCGTTAAATAAGTTATTATTTATTTCATCACAAATCACCAAAGTCAAAAATTTGACATAAGTTTCATCAATTTACAAACAAATATAATTTTATAAAATCTAAAACAAACTATAACATGCACAAATCATAAATCCATACAACAAAATTGTATGAGAAAAAACTATAAAACAAGTAAACACCCAAACAAAATACATATAATACAAAAATACACAAAAAATATTAACATTTAAAAATTATGTACAAATAAAAAAGGACAGATTTGATTATTTAAGGTGGAAAATCTTCAATAAAATTTGCAAAACACGGATGCTAACAAACCAAGTATTGTGGTGTCCGGATTTATTGTAGGAGGTTGAGTGGTGTTGAGATTAAGGGGGGATGGAGTGGTTGTTTGTTGCAGGAAAAATTGCATAAGAAAGAAGGAGAAATGGGGGAGGGAGAGAGGAGGATCGATCACTAAGTCATAAATTAAATATTACTGATGGATTTACCGACGAAATTATTATGTCGGGTATTCCATCGGTCATTCTGTTGGTAAAACGTGTCACGTCACCATATGATTTATCTTTTTGAATCTCACTATAATACCATTCGTAATTCCGTTTATATATACCGAGATATTATTTTTGTCGGTATATTTACGGACGAACTTTAACGTTAGGTTAGTACTATCAATAAAGCTATTGGTAAAAGTTACATGTCATCGTACTTTTCTGAATTTTTTATTCCTTCTTTTCCACTGTAATTCCCTTGATGTTTACCGATGGATATAGTGATGGAAAAATCTGTCAGTAAAATTTATTGCAATCTACCAATAGAAAAATTCTGTTAGTGTTTTTGTTTATATTTGCCAAATTTTCTAGTAGTGTGCAGTGTCATTTCTATTTTAAACAAAAATCAGGTTTATGAGGATCAAATTAAAAAATTTTGAACCAAAACAAACCGTAAGTGTCCCGGAGGAAAATTCATGACGATAAATGCTATGAATCTAATTTGCTGGAATTAAATTGAAAACTTTTACAGAAAAGGGACTGAATTTATTATATTATTAACGGATAGGAGAAGAATTTATTGAATGTCCTTGATCATAGCGTTGTCGTACCTGTCACATATTGCCTTTGTTTGTTAAGATTTTCTTCTTGTTGTTGTTTAATTTACTACGTATTAATTATGATTCTTGTTTGTTAAATTCGGTAGCTACAAGAGTGTAATTCAATTCATAAACAACTAAATCAGTTTAAATTATTGTACATGCTGTGGTACCCAGAGTAACACCCTCCATCTTCTTCTGTCGAAGTCTTTTTAACCTAGGCAGGAAACAAAAGAACCCGCAACAGCTATCAGTATGAATTAGCCGGACTGTAATCAAGTCAGGCAGCAGCTCTTGCATATATGCAGCCGGGAGATTTTGCATTCCGAGATGCTGAGCAAGACCGTTTGATGTGGTATGAAGAAGCAATTACTTGTTCTCCTTTATCACTTCGATTTAGTTCTTGACTCTTGTTGAGTACTTATACCGGGTGGCCCAGAAAAGGTAATGTAAGAAATTCAGGACACTTAACACACACAAGAGCCAGTAGAATCGTTCCAGATGATGGTGATTGATGTTCGTGCCTGATAGCCATGGCCTATTCTTGGAGTTACCTGTAACATTGTTAACTATTGATACAATCACTGAGCTGAGGTAGTACCCCATTGCCAGGGAGGCCCAAGAGAGAGACATAGCCAAAGATCTCATTCCTGCGGGTGCCTCGGTGAAGAAAAATTCCAACAACCCTGCCAAGGTGAAAAGATCAGCTGATCCTAGAAATAAATACTGAAAGGCTATCCAGAAGAACGTGATTGGCAATTTGTCAACTAGCCCTGAATTTGCAGCAACTCTCTTCCTCTTAATCTCAACAAGAGCTGCCACTGCCATTGCTATTATGGAAAGAACCAATCCGATGCCAATTCGTTGCAGATGAGTGATTCCCATTTCAGACTTGGTTAATTTCCTAGCGAATGGGATGATGAGGTGGTCATAAACGGGTGCTAGCATCATAATGAAGACCACAGGAAACACGGGAAGGGAAGCTGGCGGAACTTTCAAGGAACCAAGCTTGGTGTCCATGGTATCAGCTTGTTGTACAGAAAACGTGGAGAGTTGAGCAAGACAGCAATTGAGCATGATAGTGCAAGCAAATATGGGAAAGATTTTTATCACAATCTTGACCTCTTCCACTTGCTGTACAGTGCATTCTAATGCGGAGTGGATTGGCTTGTTTACCACCGCTTTGTTAAGCCAGTCGAGGCTTTTTGTTGGGGTTTCAGCAGGCATAACTGCTATGGAATTATCTATTGCATCCTTGCTGGTTGGATTTGGATTGGAAGGGCTCGTTGTCAGGCTTGCAATGGCATTGCCTGAACTTCTGCTCATACAAGTGTTAACTCCAGCAGCAACCAAAACCTGTTCAATCAAATCCATTAACAGGTGATTAGCTGCATACGGTATAGAGACTGTATAACCATTCAAAACTGTTTGACGGCCATGGCAAGTTTGAGTGGTGTCCACCAGGGAGCACGTTGATCACACAGTTCTTCTGCATCTCTGGCTTCTTATATGAACTCCTTTCCATAGTTAATTAGGATATGTATGCATAATATATATATCAGAAGCTTAATTTACCTTGGAAATGGTTGCAAGTGGACTGCCAGAAGGTATTTTATTCCTGTAAGCAGCTGATCCAGCAAGAAAGATTGGGATAGACAGGAGTATTGCAATGGTAGAGATTCCAAAGCCCCACACCCATCCTTTGTTATCTTCAACCCACACAACAAATGTGACTGCGATCAGGGCTCCACATGAGAGACAGAAGACAAAGTAATTGAAGAAGGTCGATCTCTGCTTCCTTCCTTGTGGAGTGCTCTCGTCAAACTGCTCAGCCCCGTGAGCCGGCAATGATCCTTTTATCCCTCCAACGCCTAGCGCCACCAGATAAAGGCCTGTGAACAACATTGCTGCTTTCGCACCATCAATTTGCTGGCATGGGATTGTGGGGTTGCTTGGGTTACAAGCTGGTGGCTTCAGGGAAGATGACCGAGCTTGCACTGTCAGTATCACCAAGCCCTGTTCCAGACTTACAAAAAGCCTACATCAGATATTGTCCGGATATTATGTTTCTTCGAGCTAATTCCTCTCCAATAATACTTATTAATTAAATTGATGTGAGTAATTAATCGAAATATCCGAATTTCCTTTCCTTTTACCCGACCGGAATTTTTTTGCATGAATTATCTGGATTGATCGGGTATTTCATGTAACCCGGTTTTTTTATCCCTAAGATACCAAGGTTTAAGGATACCGAGGGAGTGATCATAGTTAGCCATCCAACATGCCGAAACTGGCTAACTTCACCTGCCAGTGATGACGCACCAGCGAGCGAGTATTTGAATTTAAAGGGCAAGTCTACAGGAAAAAAAAAAAAAGAAAGAAAGAGGGTCCCTTAGCACGTGTTAATGGCCGCATCAACTTTCACGCTGATCAATTATAGATGATGACGTTATGCTAAAAGTCAACTTCATCCACAACGATTCCGGGAGTTTTTAAAACAAAAATTTATCACATATTAAGATAAAAGTTTGGAAAGAATAATATCATTTTAAAAGATTGATTCGCTGAAATACAATATTTTCATATCATCACGTGCAGCATCTATTGAATGTTATTATTTTTAACCATAATAATTTAATATATAATTATGAGTTTGAATCTATTTATATTTATTTAATAAAAATTAAATACAAGATAATATATAGATCTATTTAAATTTTAAGTTCAAATAACTTTTATTTGAAGAGATGTATTAGAAAATAATATAAATTATATTTTAGAACCTTACCTAACAACTTAAACTGTTAGGTTGAGATAATTCTTTAACAAGAGTTATATAAATCAGTTAATTATTTTAATGTTCTAATTAAGATTTTTAAAAAATATTATTTATTTAATAATTATAATTTATTTTTAGTATAACCAATCATCAAATTTAAATAACAAGGTGACCAATTCATCCTAAATTTAACTAATATGACAGCTGTTAACCACAACATCAATTAAAATTAATTTCACAAAGACTACCAACATGCGACTAAGAGGGAGTTGCCTATAAAGAAGGTCAGCTACAAGGCACCATCAACAGAACGGAGGGGCAAGAGCGTAAATGGATCCTATATATTGGTTAGCCATTGGCAGACCCAAATTGGCATATCTAAAGACAAGGACCGTACTTTGAGGCACCATTCAGAAATTGAGGTGCACGTAGCGTAGAGAATGATGTGACACTTTGGCACGTAGGCCACAAAATTTGTGACCTTTTGGAAGAGACAAAATTATGAGCAAGCAGAAATAAGATAAGGAAATTATTTTTCTGTCCTAGCAAAGACACAGGATTTATTTGCGGGTCCCTACACTAAGAAATACGACTGCTCTTATTGGACACGTTGAATGAGTAACGTGTTTTCTGGTCCCGCACCCCGATCTACTTTAAAGTATGATTATAGTTTTTTAAAAAAATATTTTTATTTAAAAATATATTAAAAAAGTAATTTTTTATTTTAAAAATAAAAATATTTTAAATTTTTTTAAAATAATTTTTAAAACATAAAAATAAACAGAATTTAATGAAAATTAATTCTCTGTTCAACAACTTATAAATTACATCAATTTGATTTTAAAATATTCTTGATTGCGTCTTTTTACTGAGATTCTTTGATATTACTATCATTTTTTTTATTCTATAAATTGATAGTGTCTTAGCGGATAAATATGCAATACAGGCCACAAATATTGATGTTCATCGAATGAAATTCTAATGTGTAAAATATACTTAAAATATTAAATTGGAAATGCTTCTAATAAAGTTGATAAAATTTATAAATTTGTAATGGCGTAAAATATGTAAAATTAGGCTCAAGTTAACAATGAGAACTGACCAAAAAAGATACAGCTGAGAAATAAATAAAAAATAAAAACTAGATTGATAAGATTTATAGATTTGTCATGCTATCTAGAATGAAAATAGGTAGGTATAGATAGGCTTGGTAATAAAGTTACTACGTCTCACGTTACAAGAAGAAGATCATTTATGTGCAAGAGGATGAGGAGAAGACTCTTGTTTGTTTGTTTTTTGCTATAATCTTCCTCTGACATAAGAAGAGGAGTCATCATGGTCATTTAATCAAACCCCGATTTAAGGAACTAGGACGAGAGAGAGCTCAGGTTCTAGTTCTACAAACTAACTGACAAACTGCTCCGGCTCGTTCGTCAAGGGCTCTATATGCCTTGTTAGATGTGCCAAGCTAGTTACCGTGTTCTCAAAGGATCACTATCGATCCGAAATTAGAGGAGAGAAGTCCTTGTGGATATTTTAGTGTTTCAATTCAATTACGTAAATGCAAAAGTCAATTCCCTACTGGATGAATGATTTAAGAAAATTAATTAAATGAATACAAGTCACTCAACTATAGCGGCGCCTTGGGAGCCACCCACTCCTGGGCACTGTTTTTCTCTTAAGAAGAACCTTCCTTTTCCTTGACAATATGGATTTTTTAGGGTGGTCTTATTCCTCTATCTTAGGAACGATGCAAGAATCAAGTTATAGAGCCAGCTGATCGAGAAATTAATTAATTAACGAAATATTCTAAAAAATTCATGACCTATCTAGCAGTTGTTGTAAGATGGGATTCATTAGAGTCAGGACGTGATCATGAGTCGCAGATGTAATATATGTTTTTGTTTTCCAGTAAAAACAAGGGCGACTAGTGAAAGTAGAAGACAGCCTGGTCCGTCTAGAGAGTTAATTAGACAAGTAAATAGGTTTCAAACAGCCCCATCCCCACCCAAAAGAGAGAGGAAGAGAGAGAGAGAGAGAGCACAGACTGCAATTACCAGGAATTCAATAGCTGCACTTATCAGGAAGACGTGATAAGTCGTGAAAAAAGTATCAGCTAGGAAACCTCCAAGAAGGGCCAAAAGAAAAGACGTCCCCATGAAATTCGTGACATTATTGGCCGATTTGGATGGAGATAAGTGCATATACTCAGATAAATATATCACCAAATTGCTAGCATTTGCTAGATACGCCAGGTTCTCCAATATCTCCACGCCTACATAATTATCGATCATTGTATAATAACATAATTAATGGGGTTTCTTGAACATAGTAATCGGTGTATTTAATCAGGTATAGAAGAAAGACTTAAAAAAAAAAACATTATTGAAGATCAGTGAAACAGACCCAAGACGTAGGAAGCAGCAAGCATGCCACCATGGAGGCCACGAAGTGCAGGCCTGTTTCTCCAATCCACATAGCCCTCCCATCTGGTCGGCTGGTGTTCCAGTTCCTATACCAAGAAACAAGAAAAAGAAAGAAACCCGTGATGATGATCAGGAGCCAAAGAGAGATCGAAAGCAAATAGTATGATATTTTTTTTCTTTTTTCTTTTTGATATGAATAAAGAAAACCAACCATGAAGAGGGAGTGCGAACTGCGAAGCAAAAACTAATTAACAAACAAAAGAGAAGAAAAGAAAAGAAAAGGAGAGGAGAGGAAGAGGAACCCACCATCTCTATCTTTCCTTTACAAGAGGGGTAAGTTGGGGCTGGATCTTTGGAGAGGGTAGAGACTTCTGATTATTAAAGAAGAGCAGAAAGGATGACTGGTGGGGGATTTAAAGAGTGGAGCAAAGGAAGGGCCAACTTGAGACAAAATGGTCAAGGCTCTTTAGAAAATAACTTTGATGCTTTCAACTCCCTTTTGCGTTCCCAAAGAATTTATTTTTTCTTCAAAATTCGATTTCTAATATATTATGGTTATCTTTGCAAGCAAAACACCACTCTCGACTGCTTGTATTTATAGATATTAAAAACAGCAGTGTCTTATCAAAGATTGTTACGTCGAGGTGATTTTTTTATTCCCAATTAAGAATCAGAGGTTAAAATGTTGTTTGAAAACCTAAGATGCTGGTAAAAATGTGATGTACCAAGATTTATCCATTTTTTTATATATATATGTTTGTTTGAAAGACATTCATTCACTTTTACAAGAAAATTAAAATAGTCATTTGATTCATATCTTGCACCTTATGGGCTCCAGCTAATAATCTAAGCTTTAGGTGCTAGCGAGCGACCAATCAACATCTTATAAGTTCAGCTATGCATCCAAATCCAGGTATTTGATGAACACCTAACACCTTATAAGCTTAAGCGGAGTACTCAAGCTTATATGCTATGTAAGTTCCCAATACCCTTTAGACTTGAGGACAGTGTGCCCGAGCCTAACCCTAAGAAGTGTGTATGGCCTTTTTAGGCCCAAGCCTTTATTTTTAGCCCAATAACATGGCTTGATATTCATGGGCTCAATTAGTGTCTTAAACCTAATTCATTTTTTTTAGCATGTGTAAGAGATATTTATCTCTCATTAATGTTATAGGGTAAAATAACTCTCCAACCCTTTCAATGAAAAAAAAAAAAAACAAGGTTCATGAGCTATAAGTGCCCCTTAAACTACTCAGGTAAGAGATTCAAGATTTTACATTAAAAAACACAATCATATTCAACACAAGAACAACGTTGTTCTTAGAATTTAATGCTCTCTAGCATATTTATTACTCCTTTTCTCTATAAAATTATTAACTTTACCACTTAAGGGTCCTGAAATCCTTAAAAAAAAAAAAACTTTCTATAGATATCCAAAGGCACTTATCAAGAGATATTTTTCTTTACTTTAAAGAATAGAGTTATTTAAATAAGCATTTGATTAACCCATAACTCAATCACCAAAAAACCTTATTTTTGAGTATATTGAATTTTGAAACTTTATCTAATCTTAGTCTTTGAAAAACTTTAAATAATATACGTGGATTCTATAACAAATAAAAATTATAGATTTGGAAATCATACTAAAAGATGTGTGATTTGCTTTAGAATTGATTAGATTGATGGCTCACGTTTTGCCGTAAGCCAAGCCAATTTCTTTACAGCATAAAAAATGATGCTAAAGCGTTGTCATTGAATTTTAAAGAAAAAAAATCAACATCTTGACATAATAAAAAGAGAACTAAAAAAAAATTATGATTTTCAAACACCAAGAATCAAGCTACAAAAAATAATGATGAAATAAAAAAATCAGTGAAAAAAAATATTAAAAAACAAAGCACTAACAAAACCAAATGACGTTGTTAAAACCCGCAAGTAATAACATACAAACAAGATAATCCAATAGAAGTAAAAAAATATATATAACAAAGTTTAATTTTAAAAAGAATTTGAATTTTGAAGGACAAAATTAAAAAAAAGATAAAAAAAAACAACTTCTAAAAACAACCTAGGCTACTCGAAAAAACCTCTCATCTAGATCATGAGATAGGGATAACCTGATTGAAAAGAAAACTAAAGAAAATAATGAAGTTTATTTTTTAAAACTAACAACTTCGAAGGATGTAACTAAGAAAGAAAATGGCATTAACTCGTGTTAACTTTTCAAACCAATGACCGTAGTTAGTGACTAAATTGAAAGCACCACATCCGGAAAGCAACTATTTAAAAACTTGGATCCAATGAGTTGCCCCGTGTCCTAAGTGATCCTTATCTTTGATCGGCCCGAGTTTCAAAATAAATTAGGGGAGAATTGATCTAGAGTAATACTGTCAAAAACCTGGGCTAACCAATGTTTCGGTTACCCTGGAAAAATCCAGTTAAAACAGGGTCAAACTCGTTTACTATTTTTCTTATTTAGAAAAACAAATGGTATAATTTTGAATTTTTTATAAGAATCTAGAGTAATACGGTCAAAAACCTGGGTTGACCAATATTTCGGTTAACCCGAGAAAAATCCAATCAAAACAGGGTCAAACTCGTTTACTATTTTCCTTGTTAAGAAAAAATTGGTATAATTTTGAATTTTTAATAAAACAAAAAGATTTGATTAACTTAAGTTAACTCGACCCAACCCACTTGACCTGTGACCGATAATTATCCCAGATTGACTTTTGTGTTAGGGCTTAGAAACAATGGGAAAAAACAAGAAGACCAAATCCCAATAAATAAAATGTCGAATGATGAAATAAAAAAAATTAAAGGATAAAAAATAGAAATTAAGATACTAAGAACCTCATTTGAAAAAAAAATTGAGAGGATAAACTAAAATTTTGAAATGAAAGGCGAAATTGAAAAAAATCAAATTAACAAATGAATCGAAAATAAAAAATAAAAATAAGGAGAATGAGAATGAGGGTCACATTTCTACAAAAAAAAATCAAGATCATGAATCTAAAGAGAAGTTCAAAACAAATTAAAATTTGACAAAATGGCTAAGAATTAAAATTAAAAATCAAAACATTGAGAGTCAAACCTTAAATATGAAAAACTATTGAACTAAAGGGCAAAATCGAAAAGAAAAATCAAATTCACAAAAGAATCCGAAACAAAAAAACAAAAAAAACTAATTTCTAACGAACTCGATAATGATGAATGAAAATTTTAAAAATAATTAAAAATAACTGAAGCCAACGCGGTTCAATTTTTAGAATATGTGACATAGATTATGAAGCAGGATCATAAAGTAAAAGGCAAGTCCGAAAAAATAGTAATATAAAATTTAAACCAACCAAAATAATTAGGAATAAACTTGAAAAATCAAATTAAAGAAAAAGTAATTTGAAAAAAAAAACCAAATTTTACAAAAAAAATAAAACCAAATCATAAGGGATGAAATCAAAAAAATAATTTCAATTAAAAAAAAGATAAGAACAATTAAAAATAACAATAAAAAAATAATAACCATATACTTTGTATATGGAGAAGTTGGATAAATCATTTAGTTTTACTAACTCAAATTAAATGAATTTCAAAATTTTAAAACTAATTTCAATATATATATATATATATAAACTCAATCAAAATTACCTTGATTTTTAACATACCAAACCAATGGTATCTAACTACTTAAATTGAAACCATTTGGATGTATTTATAAAAAAATCAATACACCACTAATATCATTAAACCCCACCAAGTCATGGCGAAATATAAGTAGTTAGATACCATTGGTTTGGTATGTTAAAAATCAAGGTAATTTTGATTGAGTTTATATATATATATATATATATATTAATTTTTATTCATAATTTTAATAATACTAAACTTATTGAAGTGATCATTTAAGTTTTGTAAATCAAAATATGGTATAATAACATTCAATAAATGATGAAGTAAAGATGATGTGATGTAACACACTTGATGGTGGCAAAATATAATTTTTTATATACATGATTTTTTATTTAATTTTTCATGAAAGTTTTGATTTTATGTGTTTGAGATGTTTTATTTTTCATTTAAAATTTATATATTTTCTAACTTTTTTTATATATTTAAAATAAAATAAAACAAAATAGCTAGAATTCTTTAAAAACACCCATCATAGATAAACACAAATTCACGAAACATATACACACACACATTCAAACACACTTTTCAAAAGCAATTAAATGTTTAAAAATTATTTACAATCTTAAGTAAATAAAAAGGTAGCTAGAAAAAAAATATTAAAAAAGAAAAGACAACTTGAATAACTAAAAGATTTTAAAAATTTTATTTATTTATTTATTTTACTTTTAACAATATTAACAATATCAACTATTTGAATAACAAGTTATGTCTTTTATATATAACTAGATGATTACAATATGAGTCCAAGTTGTTTTTTTATATATATAAAAGATAAAACCTGAAATCTTTTGAAAAGAAAGCGCTATCAAGATTTTACAATTTACTGACAAAATATTTTGTCAATAATTAGACATTAATTTCGTCAGCCTGACTTTTACCGACGGGATCATGGATGGTTATTGTTCATCAATAAATCTTTCCTCGGTGATACCTGTTATGTTAGTAATATAATCACTAATGAATTTACATACGGAATAAGTGCACCAAACAAAACACTTGCCCGCATAATTCCAATGGTATTTCTATTGGTGACGATTGCATATCACCGATAAAAAGATCATTTGTAATTTCATCGGTGATTTATGTCTAAATTATTGATGGAATGAACCTATCGGTGAGTAAATAGTATGAGCGACATTTCAAGTAATTCTTTTCCAACTTTCTAGAATATATTAATGGACTTATTCTGTTGGTAAGCCCACCAATAACTTGTTTAATTCTTTTTTTAAAAATATATATAATAAACAGAGTAGAAAAACATTTAAAAAATTTAAAGTCAAATATTTATTATAAATTAAAAATTTATCAATTTAAATACAATTCATCTAGAATAGAAGGGTTGAAAAAGGAGGAGGAAGAGGTCAATCATCATTGAGACCATGGAGCCAATAAAAAAGAGCACATGTATCATTTATTTGTGATTTTAGCTCCATGTACAATCATTGGAGTTCAACCATCTCAACACACAGTTGTTTTATCTCAGTAATAAGATGGGTAATCTGAGCTTCAACTTGTTGGTTTAAAATCGTCTGAAATTTTCAAGATTGAGTGCTCGAAATCAATTAGGAGCATCCAATAGTAGATAAACTTTGGGTTGTCTGTAACTCCTCGGTTATAGTATTTGAGATATCATAAACTCAATTTCTATTGAATCCACCAGATGATCTTGCCTCCAACCACAAATCCGAATTGAGTTTCAGATATGTCGAAGGATCGTCGTCGTTTCTCTCCTACAATAAGGTGTTATATGTTTCTTCAGGAAAAAAAAAGTCATCTAATTCAAAAAAATTATAACTTAAGAAAATAAATTATTGAAATCCAACATACCATGAACTTTTGAGCTCAATTATCCACGAGATGTTGCACCCTTTTCGACGGTTAGCATTTCGCATGAGTTTCCACAAAAAGCTCCATCAATTTTGGTTCGTGTCCAAGAACTGTAGTCTGCAAAAGAAAATTATTTTTAGTTAAATATTTTCATATAAAAAAATTAAAAATATATGTAATAAAAAAGAATCTTACCATCCAATTCGCATGTAAAACAATAGAATAGATCCACCAGTTTGTATGATAATGGAATCAGGAATATCCATGTTCCAGTTCTCCGCACTAGACTGCTACCACCACACAAAATATTTGGACATCACATTCTGAATATATTCTACCTATATAACCTCTAAGATGTACGGAGGTTTGAAATCTCTTCAAACTGTCATGTCTCTCCAACTTAAAAGACCTCTTTCAGATTTCATCATCATCATCATCTTCTTCAATTTCATCATTATCATCTCCATCATAATCTTCTATATTGATTTCATAGCTATCATCATCTTCATTGACTTCTGTATATTCGTTGGTTCTCAAAACATCATTTAACTCCTCAATGTTAACATCAACAAAAGTATTCTTAGCGACGTGAAAACTTAAATTTTCCTCTATGTCGATAGATGAAGCAACTCAATATGGATCAACTAGCTCATCAAGTTGAGAAACATCATCTCCTGCAGTTACTTCAGCAGTACCATCCTGAACAACATGAACACGACTTTTAAGATTGGTTTTAACTATGGACAACCAATCAACCCTAGAACAATCTTTTTTAAAAGAAAGAAGTTTTTGTGTAATAAAATTATTGGCATTGCTTAAAAAGAACAATAACATCACTAACATTGTGATGTCTAGCCTTTGTATTGATTTTAACCAAACCATGATGAGGATTTACTTTGATTTCTTTGTTGGTGATATCATACCATTAACATTTTAATTAAAAAAAGAATTTATCGTGCTCACTATGATATTGCAATTCAATATCCTCTTCTAACTTTTCATAATAGCCAACTTCAAATTTATTAGAAGTCGATCCTTTAACATAAATCTCATTATTGTATGTTTTTCTGCTATGATCATACTCTTCAATATAAAAAACATGTTCATTGATGAAATAACCGTTATAGCATTTCACCTTTCTTTCAGGACCTAGTCATAATAAATTTAAAGTAACACTAACATTCCATCTCAATTGATAAACTTGGTACATGAATTACAACCATGAACATTTAATGAGAAATATGTAATGAATTTAAGTATTCCAAGATATAAGAATAATTATATGTGTTCTTAACTACGTGAAAAATTATTCATCTTGTAATTGAAAGATATGAGATTCGGTCAGTTGTGAATTTTTAGATAGTAAAAATTAATGATGTTGCCTACAATGAATTATTTAATCTACCAGTTTATGATAGTACGAGAGAAAAATTGTTCGGAAATAATGACATGTTAATTATTACACTTACTGAATAAAAGGTCTCAATTTATCGCAGTTAAATAACATATAATTATATACATGTCTGAATTCTATTTCTGTCAAATACCTTTCCCTCACAATATTTTTGGTACAGGTCATCCAAGATGAGAAAATACTAACAAGTTTCCACTCAAAAGAACTTCCCCGTCATCATTATGCATTGAAATGCGATTGATTTTTGTTCTTAAATGAGACTTGAAATAACACGAGATAAATATTGAGATCTTTCAACAATATAAGTCTTGCATATCAAAACCTCAATATGTGCTTTTTTTTTTTACTTTTCTTTTAAGATTCAACAAGTATTTGCATGGAATTAAATGAATGCTTTGAAATTTTTTTCAAAAAAGACAATATAAGTTAAATTACAATGCATGTGTAATCATCCCTAACCTCTCGAATAAATACATCTATCTATACTAGACAGGGCCTTCATCTTTTGACTTAAACATTAAATATATGGGTAAATGCTTTATTAAGTCGAAGAATGATGAAGAGAATATCATTTAAAGTTTGTAGATTTTCTGGACAATACTCATTTCAAGCCTCTCTATATGTTGGGTATGCAACTTGTTAGAGCATATATATCTAAAGAAGGAACCGATCTTCATGAGTGTATCCTATATCCCATTTGACAATAAATCCCAGTAAGCAAGTGGAATGAGTGTTTGTATAAATATGTGACAGTCATAACATTTTATTCTATATAATCTGTATTCCTCCAAATTAATTAATCTAGATATGTTCGAAGCATGTCTACGAGAAAAATACAGACTCTTAATATATTGGTGGACAAAGCTAGCTTTGGGCTTTGCAACCCGTGACCCTTCTTAAACCAACTTCATATTTTTATGGTGACAAAACAAAGGTATATTCATTCTAGCCTTCATGTTGCCTTTTTTCTTCCTTTTCATGTCCATAACCGTATCAAAGATATTTTCAAACACATTATTTTCAATGTGTATGACATCAAGATCATGACAGAAGAGGTTAGTTTTTCAATAAGGAAGCTTCCAGAAAATATTTCACTTTATCTGATTGTAGATCACACTAAAACTAGAAAACTTTTGCTAACCAATTTAAAATCCAAATATAATGTCATTGAACTGTGACACCACGTCAAACAATTCCTCACACGATGGTACCAGCAGTGCAACATCCCTTTCAACTTTACCAATAAAGAAGTCTTTTTTTTTTCTATACTTGTGATCTGTTGACAAGAACCGTCAATGACAATAAAAAAAGATGTTTTACCAATATTTGTTAATGTAAAGGTTTTGTTATTTTCCATATAGTATGGACATGCTAATTTTTCATGCGTGCTCCAACCAGAAACTATTCCATACATAGAAAAATCGTTAAAAGTCCATATCAAAGTCGCCTTCATGTGAAAATTTTGTTTCCTCAAGACATTATAAGTCAAAGTCATGGATGACCACAACTGCTTCAACTCATCAATCAATAGTCAAAGACAAACATTTATATTTTGACTTGGACTATTAGGATCGGTTGTGACTATAGATAGAAACATGAATTATGGCTTCACACGTATCTTATATGGCAAGTTGTAGACTGTGAGTATCACCAGCCAACAAGATTAAAGAGAAGCAAATGACCCAAATGGATTTAATCCGTTTGTACATAACTTAAGACGTATGTTCCTTGATTTCATTAAAAACTAAAGATGCACCCTATTAAAATGTTTCCAGGCTTCACCATCAGATGAGTGCACTATAACTTCATCCACCATATCATATAATGTTGTCATATCATATGCTCAACAGTCTTTGAAGACATGAATAACCTTTGTAGTCTAGGAGTGGTTAGGAAGTATCTAAGTTTTTTCATGTGTGACAAGATTTCTTCATCTGGCAATTCTGGGTTTATAACGAGCATGCTCACATAATTTGCACTCAATCAAAGTTGTATTTTCAAGGTAGTACAACATGTAGAAGTTTAGACACTTGTCAATTTTCTGGTATCCTAGACTTAGAAGTCTTTTATTCCTTTCAGGTAAAATACTTCTTGTCAATTCAATAATTTTGTTGTAACCAACTTTACTCAGCCCATGATCTGACTTGATGGTGAACACTTGTGCAATAACTGATAATTTACTGTGATTTGTGTACCCATCCCATAATGGTTCATTAGAATCTTACAAAAGATCAAAAAACTCAGTTGCATCTTCATTTGGTTCTTTATCTATGATGGAACATTCACCTGTATAACCTTTATTCATTCTCATTGCATCCATAATGATATTTCTATAAGGATTACTATTATCATCTACAACTCCATACACGTTGCTAGAAATATAAGTTGACCCAACCATCTTTTTTACCATGATTTTGTGAGGAACATATGTTTCTCTGTGTGCAAACCAACACAAATATTTCTCCATGAACTCTTTTTATAGAAGATGTATCATTAAACATCTAGAATGATAAACTTTTTTATTTTTACACCTTTTACATGGATATCTAATACCACCTCCACTAATATTTTTCCGATTAGATAGTGCATAATTAATAAAACCCTCAACTTGATTACAATAATCCATCTTACGTAATTTTTCAGGTGAATCTTGATACATCCATAAACAATAATCCATTATCTATATCAAACCTATATAGAATATTCATGACAACATGTATTCATTAATTATGTAAACTAAATAAATTAGCTAACATTGGTTTAACTCAAACTTATTAAATCTATTTTAATAGTACTCTTAAATCATTATCAATTATTTACAAAATTTCAAATTCATACACATTTATTAAATTTTCAATTCAACAATAAAATTGACAAAATATAAAACTTATCCATTAAATAAGCTATTTTTTATTTCATTACAAAACACCCAAATCATAAAATTGAAATCAATTTCATTAAATTACAAACAAATATAATTTTTTAAAATCTCAAATAAACCCTAACATGTAAGACTCATACATTCACACAATAAATTTCTATGTGAAAAAACTACAAAATAAGTAAACACACAAATAAATTGCATATATTACAAAAATATAAAATAAGAATTAAGATTTTAAAATTGAGTTCAAACAAAAAATGGATAGTTTTGCTTACTTGATATGGGGAATCTTAAAAAAAAAATGAATCAAAACAATGATGATGACAGACTAAGTGTTGGGGTGGCTAGATTTGTAGTAATGAGAGGTTGATTTGTGATAAAATGGAGGGGGGGTCAGCTATTTTTTGCAAAGAAAATGGAGGAAGAAGAAGAAGAAACAAGGGGAGGGGGTCAGCTATTTTTTGCAAAGAAAATGGAGGACGAAGAAGAAAAGGGGGAGGGGGGATCGCTTGTCGGGTCATAATTTAAATATTAATAATGGATTCACGGACGAATATTATAGAAGAGTTTATTCCATCAGTATTTTTGTTTGTAAAAATGACATATTATTGTATCTTTTTGCTTTTTTTAATTCCTTTCTTTTTCATTGTAGTTCCATCAGTATATGTCGATGGAAATTTTATGTGGTGTTTACCAATGGACATAGCAAGGAACCATTTCGTCGGTAAAGTTCACCGCAATATACCAATAAAAATTTTTCTATCAATATTTTCATATGTATTTACTAATTTTATAGTAGCGAAAGAACTATAATGTCCAAGTTGCAGAAAAGAGCAGATGATCAATTAGCATAATGTGCAAGTGAAATCATGATAGGATATTAAGATAATCGGATTGAGAATTGAACTATTTATTTATAAACAATCTAATGATTAGAATTCAATTTCTCACAACGTGTACCATTTGGCCAGTAAGGTAAAGTTGTTGATGCCTCGCCATCCAGTTTCTTGTATATGGGCTTAGCTTTCATAAACGGCATTCATGGAAGGGAGTCAATTATTTTCCTCTCGTTTTTCGTGTTCCATTGTTATAAATAGGATTATCTTGCAATAAAAAACATATTCTTTAATATAGAATTGTTCAGTGGTTCATGAACTTCTTCGTTTGATGGATGATGATAACATCAATTATTTAAATTACTAATAAGATACGTCTTTTAGTTTTTTATATACAAGTAAAAGACTACAATATTAAATCCAGATTATTTTTTTATACTAATTAATTGAGATTGAATATTTTTATTAAATGATCTAATTGAGAGATTTTTTTATATCAATTTAATATATTTAGAAAAATAAATTTTTTTAAAAGAAATGAGAAAATTTCTTAAAAGCCAATCCGTCGAGGTTTTGTACCATCAAGGACGAATCTATTGCTGCATGTGATTCTTGAAAAATCAATTATCTCCGATCAATCAATCTCTTGTGTTTGCTTTTTCGTGCATGAATATTGGCCCTTCATGTTTTGCTTGGATATTTCAACTCTCAGTCTGACTATTGACATGTGAACTAACTAAACTTTATTTATTGCTCCAGATGTGGAGCCATGTGTTTTTTAAACTTTATTTAGGTATTATGCAGTAGAGTATTTTTTAAACAATATTTTTAGTTTGAATATATATATAATTTCATTTTTTTTTATTTTTGATATTAACACCTCAAAACTATCAAGAAATAATAAAAAATCAATTTAATATTTTTTCAAGCTAAACACATTTTTAAAACGCATGCAATCAGTTTCAACCGCCAAGTTAAACAAACTCTTAAAATTTGCTTCTGTTTTTCGTAATCAAGATGTTTTAATTCAATATTTTTTAGGGATAATTATATAAAAAAAATCTTCTATACTTTGATATGTTTTTCGTTTTCAATCTAAGGTTTAAAAAGTTATGGTTAGATTTTGTGGCTAATAGAAAAAATTAAATTAGACAAAAAAATATTTTTATACTAGTATATGATAAATGTAAAATTGCATAATTTTTTCATAAATATTTTCTCTCTCTTTCAAATGTAATTTATCACTTCGTTGTCTCTTTTTTTCTTTTAAAATAACGACACACCTATACAAAAACACTAAATTAAAAGCAAAATCTTTGTTTTTTTATACTTAATATCTTCGTACTAGTATCAAAGCCAAAAATCACATGATGTTGTTTTATTCAACTTTTTTAAAATTATGAAAACCTCTAATTTGATAAATTAGGGTTATTATAGGCAATCACTGGATATTTCTAAGTTTAACAACTATGACGAGTTTCGTAGTGATCTTGCTTGCTTGTTAATTATTATTATTTTTATTATTAACTATTAACTAAATTGTGTGGGAAAAGAATTGTGTGCAATGTAGGATATAGAGTGTAATCATTGTGAATGGTATTGTAAACAACACTATGTACATACATATTTGTTTTAACTAATAAACTAAAAGCAATTCGTTGTGTATGCTTAACTATGGATTATAATAGTTCAATGACAATTATGCCCTTGAATATGTTAGATAACTTGGTGATTTAGAGAGGGTGTTTTGGGTTTTTTAATCTATTTTATTATTCTTTTTTTTTTTTGCCATGGCTCAATATTTGCCAAATTTATTTTTATTTGTCATCTAGTTTTTTTCACTAGAGATAAAAAGCTTTTTCCCTCTTTTGATTTCTATCTTCTCTTCTCTTTATAACCCTTCCTTTCCTTTCTTTATGCAGGGAATGAGAAGATAGGCAGAAAACTTGGGCTTTTGCGTACAAAAATCAGTGATGATTTTCTGTTTCTTCCTTTTCAAATTTGGGGTTTATAATTGAATTTATGTTTGTATTAATGATTTTGAATTTTTCTTTTAGAATTCCAATGTAATGTAGGAGAGTGTGTGGACGAGGAGGAAACCATGATGGAGAAAAAAGATCTGCAGAGAGACTAAGAGAGGGCTTTTCTTACATCACTGATGATGAGGGTGGTTGTGCTAATGGTGATTCTTCCACGATGGAGCTAGGTATGTCAAATAGAAAAGAAAAGAAGGTTTGTCATCTAAGATCCTTGCTCTCTTTTTTTATTTTTCAATTACCTCTTTCTTGCATTTCTGAGCCTATTGTCTCAGTTCTGTGCTACTCGAATATGCATGTTACATTCTTTTATGCTTTAGAACAACCAGTTTTTTATTTCTACCTTTTTACCATAGGGATTGATTATATTGTCTAGCTTGCTTAGTTTATTAAAAACTTTGAATCAACTTTTTTATTCTCAACTAACCCAACTCCTTTTCATTTGTGATTTTAATGTTGTCTTTGAATTTTTTAAACTTGATTATTTTTGTGGCTTTGATAGTCTGGGTCTTTCTTTTTCAGAAGGCTCATGCTTGCTTAAGCCCTTGATTCATCTTTGTCAAAGTTGTGTTTCATTCCTCAAGTGACTTCTTTTTGTCCTCTTGACTCATTTTATTTTTTTGATTTTTTTGCTATCCTTTTCCTTTTCCCTCTTCTTTTTGTTTTCTTTCGTCATTGTTTTCATCCTTTTTTTGGCTTAGCTAATATTCGTTATCTTGTTGTAACAATAATTTTTTTTTATTTTCCTTTTGATCTACTGGTTCCCCTTTTTACAAGAGTGCTTGAGAAAGTGCATACTAAGCTTGTTAAATGTTTACTAGCAGCTTGGGTTCGGGTTAGGTCTGCCCTTCTAGAATTGATGCCTTTGATTATATTCATGTGGTTTTTTGATATATTTGTTGTAACTAGATTCTTTTGGATGATTGGCCATGACTTTTTTTGTTGGTGTTCATTATTTTTTGTTGCTTTTTTGGTTTCCATTTTTCTTTTAATTATATGTCCACATTTTTTTTCCAATCTTGATGTTTCTAGGTTGTGTCTACTCTTCATATCTTTGTGTGGTTTCTTTCAGTATTGATTCTTGTTTTTTTTTCTTAGAAGAAGTTTGAGAGAAGTTTTTCTATACCTCAATATAACTTAAGTGTATAATATATAGGAGAAAAGTGTTAACCCTACAGTATATCAAAATAGAAAATACTTACTAGATAGGAAAGAAACCTACATTAAACTAGAAAAAAATAATCTATGGGATTTGGTTTAGCTAGTACCAGATTCTCCTTATTTAAACATATATTCTAAGATTTCCTAACTAATTTTAAAGGAGATTTCCACACTCCCCCTTAAGCTAGGTTGTATATGTTACACATGCCTAGCTTATGACTCAATTCTTTAAAATTAGTTCTAGGAAGTGCTTTAGTAAGTATGTTTGCAGTTTGAGCTTTAATAGGAGTGTAGATTAGATGGACAATTTTCTTTTCAATCTTTTCTGAGATGAAATGTTTATTTATTTCAATGTGATTTGTCATGTCATGATGCACTGGGTTTTTAGTTATACTTATGGCAGCTTGATTATCACAGAACATCTTGCTAGGGTTGAATAGTTTCACTTCAAATTCCTTGAATAATCTTTGTATCCACATTCCTTCACAGATGCCAAGGGTTAAAGCTCTAAACTTAGATCATGCACTACTTCTAGATACAACCTGTTGCTTCTTGCTTTTCCAAGTAACTAGATTTCCCCAAACATAGGAGCAATACCCAGAGGTAGATCTTCTATCTAGAATATCTTCTGCCTAGTCCGTATCTGAGTAGATTTCAACATTTTTATTGCCACCCTTCTTGTATAGCAGGCCTATTCCAAGGATCATTTTTAGATATCTCAGAATTCTATTAACTGCTTCCATATGCTCTTCTGTTGGATTGTTCATTAATTGAATTACAACATTGACAGAGAGGCCAATGTCTGGTCTGGTGTGTGAGAGATAGATGAGTCATCCTACCATTATTTGATATCTTTCTTTGTCAAGTAGTGTTATGTCCTCTCCTACTTCTATCTTCTTGGTTGAATCCATTGGAGTCTCTACAGGTTTACACCCAAGCATTCCTATTTCTTTTAATAGGTATAGGATATATTTTCTTTGAGAACATATATACCTTTCCTTGATCGTGCCACTTCCATACCAAGAAAGTATATGAGGTACCCAAGGTTTTTAATCTCAAATTCCTTGGCTAAGAGTTTCTTCAATTTCACTAGTTCTTTCCCATAGTCACCAGTTAGGATGATATCATTAGCATATATAATTAGTATTGCCTTTTTTATTTTCTGAAGAAGATTTGATAAACAAGGTATGGTCTGCTTAGCATTGAGAATACCCATTCTGGACTATTATCTTTGTAAATTTGTCAAACCATGCTCGTGGTGATTGCTTGAGTTCGTATAGTAATTTCTTCAGTTTACACACTTTGTTATAGTTGGAAGATGTTTCTAGTCCTGGAGGTATCTCCATGTAAACTTCTTCCAAATCTCCATTAAGAAATGCATTTTTGATGTCTAGTTGATGTAATGGTCAGTCTTGATTAGTTACTAAAGATAGAAGAATTCTGATAGTGTTGAGTTTGGCTATTGGAGCAAATGTTTCATGGTAATCTATCCCATAGGATTGAGTAAACCCTTTTACAACTAGTCGGGCCTTTAATCTTTCAATACTCCTATCAGCCTTGTGTTTGATAGTAAATATGCACTTGCACCCAACTAGTTTCTTGCCAAGTGGAACTTCAAACATTTCCCAAGTGTTATTCTTGTTCAATGCATTGATTTCTTCATTGACTGCCCTTCTCCATCTTGAATCTTTGAGATCTTCTTCAATAAACTTAGGAACCTGTACATTGTCAAAGGCTGAAACAAATGCATGGTAAGATGGTGACAACCCTTCATATAAAACAATTCTGTTGATGGGGTGACTTATTATCTAACACTTTTTCTTAAAGCAATTGAAATGTCTGAGTCATCAGGAAAGGAAGCAGTATTCTCACAATCTGAAATTTACATACTTGAGTGTATTTGAGCAGATCTTGGACTGGGTTCTGAATCTTGGTCTAATATAAGAGGTATTGCATGCTCTATCTTCTTTTCTGGTTTTTCCTCCTGGTATAGGTAAGAAGTTTAGGCTCAGGATTCTTAATTTATTTTGGTGCAGGATGGCTTTGTACAAGAGATTTAACTAGGACTGGTTAGATGGATTGAATTGAAACTAATGGACCTGGGACTATAGTTATTAGAGAATAACTTTGTGGGATGTCTTTTGCGTGAAGTATATCAGAATTTATATCCCGTTTTTGATATTCTTGTATGTTCTACTATTGAATATCAGACTTAGGGTAGTAAGCTTGATATTCAAAAAATATGACATCCATTGAGGTATAAAATTTTCTGTTGATGGGAGAATAACATCTGTACCATTTCTGATGTGGAGAGTATCCTAGAAAAATACACTTGATGGATTTAGAATCTAATTTGCTGCGATGGTGAGGATGGATATGGATAAAGACTAAGCACCCGAACACTTTAGGATCTAATGAAGAGAGTATTTTGGTGTCTGGGAAGGCTTGAAGGAGGACTTGACTACGAGTTTTGAATCTTAGAACTCTAGAAGGCATTCTGTTGATGAGGTATATGGCTATGAGTACAGCTTCTCCCCAGAATTGTTTTGAAACATGAGTGGAGAACATGAGAGATCTAGCAACTTCCAACAAGTGTCTATTTTTCCTTTCTACCATTCCATTTTGTTGTCAAGTGTCATCACAAAAGCTAATGTGGAGAATGCCTTAATTTAGACAATAAGTATTGAGTTCAGAATTGAAATATTCTTTGGCATTATCAGTTTTTAAGATCTGGATCTTAGTATGGAATTGAGTTTGTATCATGGAGTGGAAGTTTTGAAAGATTTGATGAACTTCATACTTTTCTTTCATGAGAAATAGCGATGTCAATCTGGTGTGGTCATCAACAAAGGATACAAACTAACGAGTTCCAATTATATTTTTTTACTTGTGAGGGACCCTATACATCATTAAGGATCATGACAAAAGGATGTGATGATTTATATGAGATAATGGGATAACTATTACGAGTATGCTTGGAAAGTTGACATACTTCACATTTGAAATACTCTGATTTTTTATTGGTAAATAAAGAAGAAACTAATTTCTCCAGGTACATGAAGTTTGGATGACCAAGATGATAGTGTCATAACATAACATCACTATCTTTATTGACATAGAAATTTAAAATTAAACGGCCCTTATAAGGTGCAATGATTCCATTCTAAGTTTGTTCTTTTTGAGGAGTGAAACCATTGAGAAGATAAAACCCTGAGCACATCTTAACACTGCCAATCTTCTTCCCCGTATCCAAATCCTGAAATACACAAGTTAGGAAAGAATTTAGCAACACAATTCAGATCACGAGTCAATTTACTAATTGAGATGAGGTTATAGTCTAGTTTAGGAACATGAAGAATGGAATTTAGGATCATGTCTCTTGAAATTTTGTTTAGGACTATTCCTTTCACTTGGGATGAAGATCCATCAGCTATACGGACTGTAGGATTCTTATTGCACTAATTGTATTCATTAAAAAGACTTGCATCTCTTATCATATAGTCTGAAGCTCTGAAGTCTATGATCCATAAACTTAAGTATCTTTTACTAATAATAAGAGCTTTTGAAAATTTACCTTTTTGAGCTAACAATCCATATCCAGAAACTGGCGTACTTAAGTGAGATAATGAATTTTGATTAAATAGTTTCTATAAGATCTCAAGTTGTTCCTTGGTGAAGCGACTTGTCTTGGTTGAAAGCTTGGTGTTCTTGTCTTGATTATCATCTAAGCTAATAGTATTGGCACGTCTATCTTTGTCATTTGTTAATCTTGATGACTTCCAATCAACAAGTTTGCTATGAATCTTCCAACAAGTTTCTTTGACATGTCCTGACCTGTTGCAGTGATCACACCAGGGTTTTCCTCTTTTCTATCGACTGTCATAATTGTTGTTTGGATATCCTCGAGTAGTAAAGGCAGATTCTTCCAATGTTAAGGCTGAATTTTGAGATCCCATCATTACTTTCTTTTTGCTTTCTTCACGCCTAACTTCAGAGAATGCTTCTCTGAGGTTTGGAAGGGGCTTTTTCCCCATTATTCTCGCTTTAACTTCATCTAGATTTTTGTTAAGACCAAGAAGAAATTTGAAAGTTCATTTCTTCTCTAAAATTCTTCTATACAGGGTTGTGTCTTTAGGGCATTTCCAAGTGACACGATCAAAGAGTTGATGTCTTATCCCAAGTGCAGGAGTGTCACAGTAATAAATAATCCGGCAAAACCGGGGTCGAACCACAGGGAGGTGAACTATATAAATTATAATAATAATAACAATAACAACAATAATAATAAGAATAATAAGAACAACAACAACAACAATGATTATGATGATTTAAAGAGGACTTTGAGATATAATATTATTAAAGAAGATTAAACAATGATAAAAACAAATGTCAAGGTTAAAGGGTTCACTAATTGTATTAAAGATAAGTAAAATATAAACTCTTTATAAATAATCAACATGATCATATTAATCATCTTATTTACATAATACCAAACTTACAAATTTTATCAAGCATTCATGATGCTAACTTATGTTAACAACAAATCAAGTTCCTCTCATAATAACGATGTCGGACGAAAACTATGAAGGATCAAGTATTTGATGTACCAAGTGTTATACAACACAAATCTAGATTAACCATTTAACAAGCAAGATATTAAGGATTGATAAAATAAAAAAAGACAAGACATGTTAATAGCAAATTGTTTAGGATTTAAGCATTGAAGTCCATGTTGAGTTCATATTATACTTCTTCTAACACCATTAGTGAAACCTTGTCACCTTGACATAATTAACTTAGCTAGACATAATAAAGAAGAAGAACATAAATAACAAGATAAGAACATAGTTAACTAAGTATAGTAAAGGAAATGAAAAGCATAAACAAGAGATTAATGAAAATAAAACTTAAGCATTAAAACAATAAAGAGAGAGCAAGAACATGATCTTGATCTTAGAACCAAGATTGCTAAATGAATGGAAAATGCCTCCTTTTATAGGCTAAAATTCAGAACTATTCATTTGGTAATTGATTATTGATGTAGT
>Ga0325414_1000167_pt1 | contig 44172 bp, 41 predicted proteins | sample PopdelMetagenome_8_FD_206183 | JGI IMG/M metagenome (GOLD analysis project Ga0325414, IMG submission 206183) | Populus deltoides microbial communities from Bellville, Georgia, United States - Leaf-PdKOR-R3 | ecosystem: Host-associated > Plants > Phyllosphere > Phylloplane/Leaf | place: USA... | reverse complement strand
AAAGTTACCATTTAACTCCGCTTTTGAGATTAAATCTTAAAGTTCTCTAGATTAATTTTTTCGTACCCTTGAAATTGTTATAAACACAAGTAAAAGAGGTGGAAAACTCCTTTACCCACGTATCAAGCATACCCTAATACATAACACTGGTTAAATCTTGACTTATATAACATTTCAAGTTAATGGCTAGGATTTTGCAAAATGAGAAATAATAGATGAGTACTATACTGAAAATAAATATATATATTATACGTGGAGCAGGTATAAAATCAAGTCCTCTTTCTAGTTTATTTTCTATATAAAGATTTATAATAACTTTTGAAAAATAAAAATAAAGCAAAACAAAATTAAATATTTTAAAAATCTTTCTATATTTATAATATTCTTATTACTTAGAGTTTTAACTTATAACAGATCAAGAGACCTAGTTTGAAAAGCATTTGAACATAAGGACTTCAAATGCTCTGGGCCATGGGTCGAGACTTGAGAGGTGGTTGGTTTCATAATGGCCCATCTTTCCTAAATCTCACACCAATTAAACAATCAAAATCAAACACTGCATGCAAGCAAGCAAGATCTTAAAACACATTTTCTTACGAACACAAACAAAATCTTTCCTTTTTAACAACATTTCACATACGACACAAGGTTCAATCCATCAGGGCATAGCAAGAATATAAATAAAGGATAGAACCAAAAAAACAAAAATCACTACCTGAAAATTGGTGAAAACTGACGGAATCTTTTCGTCCGTAATTTTTAACGACAGAAATAATTATGTCTCCAATTCTGTCGGTATATACCGACAGACGATACCTATCGACGATACGGTTGGTATATACCAAAGGAGTACGTCCGTCGGTATATATCGACGGTATTGCTGACAGATTATATAGTTTTTTTTAGAAAGTTGCAATGGCATGATGACGTGGATTTTTTCAGATGATTTTACCAACAGAATGACGAGGGATTCAAACTGGGATCTCCATACAATGACGTGACACTGTCACCGATGGGTATACCGACGGAATGTATCCGTTGATGATTCTATCGGCAAAAGTGAATATATACCCACTCCGCCGACACTCGTTTGCTCTATTTCTCCTTCCTCGTCCCACCTCTCCCCTCCCAAACTGCAGCCAACCACCCATCCCAACTCTCCCCTCTTCTCAACACAAGCACTCAAGTTTCTTATACTTTTGTACGTGGTCACAACATCCGTTCTTGTGGATTGTATCATTTTTTATAAGTAAATCTATCTTTTTTAGTTTTAACATTTAAATGTGAATTTTATTGTTTTTTTTAGTATATGTTTTTTTTGTTAACGTATGTACTTGTTTGATTGTTATTTGTCAAAGAAACTTGTAGTATGGATGTATAATTTTATAGTTGTTATAGTTTGTTTTAGATTTTGTCAAATTATATTTGTTTATAAATTGTTGAAACTTTGTTTGAATTACACCGAATTAGATGTGTTGTGATGAAATAAATAATAGCTTGTTTAACGGGTCCGTTTTAATTTTTATCAATTCTATTGCGAAGTTGTGATTTCCGTAAATTTATATATGTATAAATTTGTATGGATGGTGATAGTTGATAATTGATAATGAATATTTAACATAAGTGTTTTTTTAGTTTGTTGGATAATGTTGGGGCAAACCAATATTTTTGTTATGTTTATTTACATAACATAGTTAATTAATACATGTTGTCGTCATAATTTTATAGAGGTTTGATAGAAGTCATGGATGATCGTTCATGGATGTATCGGGACTCACCCTAAGGATTGCGAATGATGGATTATTATAACGGGGTTCAGGGTTTTATTAATTTCGCAACATTTATCTTGAGGAATTTTACTGATGGCGGTATTAGGTGTCCATGCAGGAAGTGTAAAATTAAAAGTTTCTGCATCAAGATGTTGTAACGATGCATCTTCTAACCAAAGGGTTCATGGAGGATTACATAAGTTGGTATGCACACAGAGAACTATTTGTTCCTAATGAGAGCATGATAGAAAGGGTGGTTGGGTCAACTTCTAGTGCTAGCAACATGCATGAAGTTGGAAATGACAACAGTAATCCTTACAGGAATATGGTTATGGATGCAATGAGAATGAGTGAAGGTAATTTCAGTGAATGTCCAATCGTAGAAGAAGAATCTAATGCAGATACAGCAGGGTTTTTTGATCTATTGAAAGATTCTGACGAACCATTATGGGATGGCTGCACGAACCACAGTAAATTATCGGTCATAGCACAGGTGTTCACCATCATGTCAGATCATAGGTTAAGTGAGGATGGTTATGACAAGATTATCGAATGGGTGAGAAGTATTTTACCTGAAGGGAACAGGCTGAAAGAGAACTTTTATGCTGCCAAGTCCATGATGAAACCCCTTAGTTTAGGATACCAGAAATTGACATGTGCCCTGACTTCTACATGTTATACTACCTTGAAAATGTTGAGTTGACCGAGTGCATGACATGTGGGCATTCCCGTTACAAACCCAAAACTGGCAGAGGAAAGACTCTCATGGCATATAAAAAACTTAGATACTTCCCAATCACACCTAGATTGCAAAGGTTATTCATGTCATCAAGGACTGCTGAGCACATGATATGGCACCAATCACATCATGCGGTTGATGGAGTGATGGTGCATCCTTTTGACGGCGAAGCATGGAAACACTTTAATAGTGTGCATCCTCACTTTTCAGCTGAATCGAGAAATGTGCGTCTTGGGTTGTGTACAAACAGATTCAACTTATTCGGGTCATTTGCTGCTCTTTATTCTTGTTGGCTGGTCATATTGACGGTTTATAACTTGCCACCGGGGATGTGTATAAGGCCAGAGTTCATATTTTTATCTATGGTCATACCAGGTCTGAGCAGTCCGGGGCAGAATATAGATGTTTGTCTTCGACCATTGATTGATGAATTGACGCAGTTGTGGTCCTCTAGAGCTTTGACTTATGATATCTCGAGGAAACAAAATTTTGTTATGAGAGCGGCTTTGATGTGGACTATCAATGATTTCCCAGCTTCTGGAATGGTTTCTGGTTGGAGCACGCATGGAAAACTAGCATGTCCATACTGTATAGAGAACAACAAGGCATTCATGCTAACAAACAAGGGTAAATCTTCTTTTTTTGACTGTCACCATCATTTCTTGTCATTGAATCACAGGTACAGAAAGAACAGAAATGATTTCTTTGTTGGCAAAGTTGAAAAGGATACCTCATTATGTATCTTCTCTGCTAGTACTAATATCTGTTATCTCTTGGTCTATGTTGATGATATTCTGCTTACGGGTAGTAACTCCCTCCTACTTCAACGCCTAATCCAGCTACAAAGCTTAGAATTTAAGCTTTGCGACCTGGGTCCTGTTTACTATTTTTTAGGTATTGAGGTTCAGTTTACTGGTATGGGTCTTCTGCTTCGACAATATAAATATACACTTGACATCCTCACTTGAGCTGGTATGTTATCTTACAAACCTGTTGATACTCCTATCTCTACATCCAAAGCTACCATACTACCAGATCCTTTGTTTTCTGATGCTACACGCTTTCGTCAAATTATGGGTGCTCTTCAATATCTCACTTTTATGAGACTGGATATTTGCTTCGCTATTAATAGAGTCTATCAATTTATGCATGCTCTTACAGATTCTCATTGGGCTACCGTTAAATGCATTCTGCGTTATCTTAGGGTACAGTAACACATGACCTCCATATTACTGGTAGTTTTTCCTTTGCCTTACATGGTTTTACATATACAGATTGGGCAGATAGTGTTGATGATAGAAAATCTACAGGTGATTATCTTGTGTTCTTTGATTAGACGCCGATTTTGTGGAAATCAAGTAAGCAACATACAGTTGCCCGTTCTTCTACTAGAGATGAGTTAGTCGATGGTACTGCTGAGATTATCTAGCTTTAGTATTTATTGGTAGATCTTCAAATTCCATCTGTTTTTGCTCCTACCATTTGGTGTGGTAATTTTGGTGCCACTTATTTGTTTGCGAATCATGTTTTCCATACTCGCATAAAATATATTAAGGTTAATTATCATTTTGTTCGAGATAGAGTAGCGAAGAACGAGATTCAGATTCATTTTATTTCCTCTCAGGATCAACTAGCAGATGTCTTTACTAAGCCACTTCCTACTGCCTCGTTTACTGCTTTTCATTTCAAGCTTCGGGTTGCTCTTCCACCCTCAGCTTAAGGGGGCATATTATAAAATGTACCTATATAGAAAATATTGTATATATGAAATATTATAGTCATACTCTTGTGTGGTAACCCCCACCATTCCTATTGTACATTGCCCTACACATATATAGAAAGGGTTGGCTAACCAATAGGTCAAACCCTAATTATTCTCAACTATGATATTCCTAAGACTGTAGTCCTCTCCGTAGTTTACCCCTCTAATCACAGAAGAGTTTCAAAATAATGCAACAAGTAGAGGAACAAGAAAAAATCTCTTTCCTTCAGTAACAACAAATAGAGGATATGGTAGGGCAATTTCTATCTAGAAGCCGAGTTATTCAAGATTCGATAGAGCAAAGAACCACAACTATGAACATCATTTAGGATGACATTGAGTTACATAAGAGAAGATTCCTTAACCCATAGCAATCTATTTTTAGAGCAGGACTTAACAATTTATAGAAGTTATAGAACTTGGCACAAATTATATTCCACAGAGCTAGATTCCACATACCAAATCAAGGTGCAAAACAATAAACTACAAAAAGTATAGCAAAACAAAACTTAGAAGTCCATAAGTAAATCAACTTAACCATAAGGCTGAGCTGAGTGACCATACACTACAAATCTTTCCAATAGCTAGACATAAGTAAGAGAACAACTCACTCCTCAACAACATTCAGTACAAATTCACTAAGTATAATAGACCCAATCACCTTCTGAAGTTAGAGAACTTACAAAAACTAGACAACACAAAATAGTAGCAAGTATCTATGCAGTCTTCGATGAAGTAAAACCACCTGTGTCGCCAATATGGATTGATGTAGAGAACTGCTGAAATTGTCATCACCACAATTATGTAACATACAACGAAACTGATGTAGAAAAAATCCATGTCTATGAAACCATCATCTTCTTGTTCATCATTAAGCATTGGCTGCAATGGTGATTCTTCTTCACTACAATTGTTTCGCAATGGAGGTCCACACAAGAAAGGATTACCTTCATAACTGCTTTCATCAAAGGTCCCAAACTGATATTTCCTCTCTGGAGTTTCACCTGACAAGTTATTGTGTGCCACACTGAAAACTTCTAGAGTGTTGAGTACAGTGAGTTGTGGAGGGATGACACCATTCAAGTTGTTGTAAGAAAGATCCAAGCTCTCTATCTGCTTTAAGTTTGAGAATGTTGCAGGGATAGATCCAGTGAGATAGTTGTGTGACAAGTTTAATGAATGTACCTCACTTAAGTTTCCCAGTTTAGGTGGTATTGCTCCGAAGAAATTGTTATTGGATAGATCAATGCCAGACATGAAACTAAGAATTTTTCCCTTGTAACTATAATACATGCTTTTAGTTGCAAATTCTATCACCTCTTCTATAGTGATGGGTAAATAACTGCTATCCAAGTTGAAGATACTCTCCACTAGTGGTGGACCCATTGTTTCATAATAAGCTTTTCTTATGGATCTTGATGAAAAAACAATTCCGAGATACACTAAGGCTTTCTTAGAACTTTCCTTGAAAGTAAGATTGCCCAAACAGGAAGGTAATGGACCAGAGAGCTGATTTTGTGAAACATCCAAAATGCTTAATTGTTCTAAAAAGCATAATTGAACAGGGAACTCACCGTCAAAGTGATTAGCCCTCAGAAGAAGAACATTCAATGTCGAAAGATTGCCAAACCAATTTGGAATGGTGCTGGTGAAGTTGTTATCTCGGAGATCCAATGTAACTAGAGAAGAGCTGTTATGAAATCCATATGTTAATGGACCGCTCAATCTATTTTTGGATAGATGCACATGGGTTATATTTGGTGGATTGAAACAAGATGGTATAGAACCAAACAACTTGTTCTCAGAAAGGTCCAAATATTTAAGACCGTCAAGCTTACAAAAGTCTATTGGAATTGGACCCTTAAAATGGTTTTTGGACAAATCAAGTGTGCGGAGTTGCGTGGAATTAACAAACCACCTAGGAAGCATGCCTGAAAATTGATTGTTACTCAAACCCAATGCAGCCCACTTTTTCTTTAACAATGATGGAAAATCTGTTATCTGACCCCAAAACTTATTACCGCTTAGGCAGAGATAATTCAGTGTAGTAGAATTGACCACTGAGACAGGTAATTGCCCATCCAAATTATTTTTTGACAGGTCAAGAAAAGTTAATGTTGTAAACTGTTCTAGTTTTACTGTAGACAATTGATTGCTGGATAAATCTAAATCTCTGAGAGAGCTAATATTTCCTAAACAAGAAGGAATACAACCAGTGATTCCATTTTTAGCCATCCTTAAAGTAACCAGATTTGGAAACATCAAACAAATATGTTTTGGAAATTGACCACGCATATTGTTGTTTGATATATCTAATATGGTCATATGCAGATTTGGGTGAACTTGCAATTGCAAAGTACCAACAAAAGAGTTCTCACTTAGAAATAGTTGCTCCAATCTTGTATTGTTCTTAAGCAACCACGATGGGAACATTCCACTGAAGTTGATGTGGGAGAGATCAAGGAATCTTAAGTTGTATTGGTTATAGAGAAAGCTGGAAATTTCTAAATTGAGTGCTTCTGATGTTGAACTATTTGACAAGCTGAAATAGACTAGTTGGAACTTTGGAATAAGATTATGAAAGGCAGTAGGTTCCGTTACTAGTCTGTTGTTGTCACTGGAGAAGAACTTGAGGCTTGAGTGGTTCATAAAAGGCTTCATTGAAATGGGAACTTCAAAGTGGTTATTTGATAGTGAGAGGAATTCAAGGGATATGATGTTGGTAAGAGGACCTGAGGTAAAATTTCCTGTAAATTGGTTTCCAGAGACATCTAATAGTTTTAAAGATGACAAGTTTTTTAAACAATCTGGGAGTGAACCCTCTAGATTATTTCCAGATAGATCTAACTGCTCCAGATTCTTCAATTCACAACAACCTGTAAAATTTATCTCTAATCATGTTAAACCTAGTGATGAAAATATCATTTAATTATTGTGGGTAGGAGGAGTTGTTAATTTACCTTGAGCAGGTAGGGTGCCATGGAGGTCACATTCACCAACAGATAAAACCTTAAGAGCAGGCAATGGTCCAATATTATGTAGAAAGTTTATTGGGAGAGCAGTATGATCTAGATACAATTCTTCAAGTATGGTCGAATTGAAGAAAGTCCCTGTGAAAAAGAAACAAAAAAATATTATGAAAAGGGTAGTGATACAGAGCAACCAATCCATTTTACATTATTATACTTATAGACGGCTTCAAAATTAATAATTAAGATTTTTAAATTAGTTTCTTGCTTAACCTTGACTTATTGATGTCCTGCTTAAATTAGTTTCCTGAAGAGAAAGGGTCTTTAGGGATGGCAATGTTCCCAATGACTGAAGTAAAAAACTTCCGATGATGGTGAGTTTGTCTAGACCAAGGACTTCCAGCTTCCTTAAGCCTGTGATATGTAGAATTGAAACCAAACAATCAAATAAGTAGTGAAATTAAGTATTTTGAAGAAAAAGTAGCAGTTATCTTGATTGAGTTTAGATGGTTGTTTTTAAACCTATGATAGAGAACTGCCAGTGAGTACATTTTAAATTTTTTGATTGAAATGATTTTTAAACAAAAACAACAAATTGTTTCAAAGATTTAAGCATTTCAAAAGGTTGCTAAAAAATGAGCTAAATAAGTTGGCATGTACCATCCCAAAAATAAATTTGGGTAAATTATGCTTAATTGGCTAGATGATACCAGGAAATATTCACAACTTTACCATTGATAGCCGTTGATCTTAACAAGATATTGCCTGATAGATTTAAAGACTTAAGAGAAGGAAATCCACATAGATTTGATAAAATGCTGTCGTTTAACTTATTATAGCTTAGGTCAAGGTTCTCTAGTTTCCTCAACTGTGATGATAGGATCTCCAAACCTGCAAGATAATTGTTGCAATATGTAAGTCGACATGATGCCCTAACGGTATCCAAAATAGACAGTAAAAATCATGCATTACCATTGATACTTGATCCAATCAACTTATTATATGAGAGATCCAAAGACTTGAGGGATGAAAGCCCACTTAGAATTGATAAGACGTTGTCGTTCAATTTATTGAAACTCAGGTCAAGGTTCTCTAGTTTCCTCAGCCACATCGGTTGGAATTGAAAAGCTACAAGATATATAATTATCAATTATACATGATATAATGATACATGAATGCATATTTAATTGAAAATAGTTTGTGTACACTTTAAAATATTAAGAAACAAGCTAGATGGTTTTATGCCTTGAGATTGTGTTTTTGTCATATGAAGATTGTGGGATATATTGAAAATATCAATTCTGTATATACTTATCCACTTGACAAAGAAATCCAATAAAAGAATAAAAGAATGTCATATAAATCAGTTAGGTAGGAATTATCTACAACTTACTATTGGCACCAGTAGATCCTGTCAACTGATTCTCTGATAGATATAAAGATTTGAGAGATGAAAACCCAGTTAAAGAAGAAAAAATGCTATCGTTGTATTGATTCCCGCTTAGGTGCAGGTTCTCCAGTTTCTTCAACCTTGATGACAAGACTTCAAAACCTGTAGCAAGAAAAAGATCATACAAAATATTCTTTTACATATCGAAAAATTTGAGAGATAAAAACCCAGTTAGAGATGAAAAAATGCTATCATTGTAGAGATTCCCCATTAGGTAAAGGTGCTCCAGTTTCTTTAAAGATGCTATGATATCAATTGTCATAGGGTTAATTCACATTGTAGTTCAGCCCCTTGCCTGGCTCAGCCTTCATTCTTTTTATCCACTCGTGTTTGATTAATAACTAAATGTTTCTTCTTATCTAGAGGTTTGTCCGCATTCTTTTCTGTTACAAGATTAGAAAATGAAACAACGTATACAAGTATACAAATTATTATACGAACCAATCCCAACTTTTATTAATTTCAAGGAAAAAAAAAACATAAATCCGTATGAGTGTGCGCTATGCACTGCAAGATGATTCTTAAAGACCTATGGAAAGGAAATAAAGGTATAGAAAAACTCATGCAAAAAGGAGAAAAGGAAAAGGTTATGAGCTAGATCATTAAATTGTTACCATTGAAGCCTCTTGATCCTTTCAACCGATTGGCTGATAAATCCAAAGACTTGAGAGATAAAAGCCCAGTCAAACATGATAAAATACTGTCATCATTAAATAGATTGAAGCTTAGGTCAAGGACATTCAGTTTCGTCAGTTTTGATGATAGGACTTCGAAGCCTGGAAGAGAAACATCAAAGCAAGATAATTGACATTAAACACCAGCCACTTCATCAGTATACGATTTACACAATGATATAAATTTATTTTATGATTATAAGAAGATAAACATTGAACCAACCTTGATTCTCAAAGCACCCAACTAATTCATTAGCCTTCAAATCAAGACTTTGCAATTCTTTAAAAGGCAGAAACAAAGATGCGTTGAGAACCCAATCGCCCAAACTCTGATCCCTTGCACCCCCAAGAGAGAGTTGGATCACTCGTCTTGTAGTGTTGTCACACTCGATCCCATCCCACCCACAACAATTAGCAATATCCTCTTGATCGACCATCCAGTCGCTCAATTGCCATTGAACGTTGTTTGGATCGATCAAAGCTTTGATCTCTAAGAGACCAATTCTCTCTTCCTCCAGACACCCGTGACAATGACCATACCATTGGCCAACGGAGGTCAATAATGTTAGCAACATCCAAGCCCACATTTTTTTCATCATCGTCTTAGATAATTCTACGAAGCACTACGATAGAATATTGTTGATTGTTATGTGTATTGGGGCAACAAAAGAAGTCCTACTTATACTGCACTTTGGTACGTACTCTTCGTGCATTCAATTGAATTTTCTTTGCTGAGCTGTGAATGATGGGTGCATTGTTGGAGAGACTTTGAAAAGTCACAATCTGGCCGCATTTAAAAATATTTAAAATTAAACTGTTGTACACCAATTATTATTTAGCCGTGTTTAGATGTGTATATATGATAGTATAAGTTATGCACAAATTTCACTCAAAGTCACAAAATATATATATATATATATATACATATATATATAAAATTAATTTTATCTATAAAAGAAGATGAATTGAGTTAATAAAAAAATGATTTTAGAGGTTGAACATTGAGGGTTTCTTCCACTGTTCTGTTTTGGTGTTCTTAGATGAATTTTATCTGTAAAAAAAGAAGAAAATGACTTGTTTTCATTTTTTTTTATTAGTTAAATTGAGTTAAAGCAGAAAATGTTGTGCATGCCGATGCTTGGCTTGCGGTGTGCCTTTTTTATTTACCATAGAAAAAAAAGCCATCATCAACGTTTCGTCATTTCAACTAATGCTGTTGATACTTCACATGCAATGTTGTTTATATTATTAGGCAGCGACACATAAAATAATTCAATTTATTTCCAATCAAAGTGTATTGATCAACATTTCAGTTTATAATGTTAGTTAATTAGAAAATTTAGCAAGAAAGTAGAGCAGTGACATTTCAAGCTAATTCAATTTGCAATTCTTAATTAATTAGACTGGCAACAATGTTTGAAAAAAAACATTGGAAGAATAATAGAAAATAAAAGATATTTTAACTGAAAAGGGAATTCTTAATTTGTGTAGTTCAAAACCCACTCAAATCAAACATTAAGATAAAATAAAAAGGATATAAAATTATGACATGGTTACTTTCCAGAACTTCACTATCAAATATCGAGGATTACAACAGCTAATTGAGTATACACAAACACAACCACATTTAACAGTTTTATTGGCAGAATTTTTTGTTGGTATTTACACTACCATTCCATTGACAAGAATTTTACTGATAGATTCATGGATGAAAACTATCTGTCGGTAAACCTTTCATCTGTAATTTTATTTCTGTCGGTAAAAAAAAAACCCTGATGGTTTTACAAATGGAAAATGCACACAAAAAAAATTACCCATTTTAATATACTGATGAAATAATTTCGTTGGTGAATGGTAGTGGCATTTATTGTAATTTTATTCCAACCTTATGTAAAACACCTACATAATTATTTCGTCGGTAATAGTGGCATATGAAGTAAATTGTTCCAAACTCTTTGGAATATACCGACGGATTGTGTCCGTCGGTATATTCATCTATAATAATTAAAAATATATTTTTAAAAAAATCTTTTGAACAAAAAAAGAAAATAATTAAAAAAATAAAATTGTATTCAAGTATGTAAAAATAAATTTGAATAATATAAATTCAAATATTCATTCAAATTTATATGTTCAAATAAAATTAAACTAGAACAATGATGACGTTGGAGGAGGAGGTTGGTCGTTCCCAGGACCAAACGGCCAAAAAAAGAGTGCACACGTACACCCATCTGTGATCTCATGTCCATGATCATGCGGCGGAGTTCTTCATAATCCGCTGAGAGTCATTTATATTTTTCGATGAGATTGACCGTATGTTCTTGCAAGGCTGTGACCTCCTGAGATTGGGTGCTCGATACCGATTGTGAGCTCCCAACGATGAAGACACTATGGGCCGTTTGCAAGTTCTTGGTCGTAGTGTTAGAGACTCCATACACCTGATTTTTATTGGGTCCACTAGATGATCCTGTCTCCATCTATAAATTCGGATCGAAATTCGGGTGAGTCGAAGGATCATCCTCGTATCTTTCCCTTAATCGGCTGTTATATATCTCCTGGAAATAAAAACTAAAATCAACAAATTAAATTTAAAAAAATAATAACTTACAAAAAAATAATTAAATAAACATACCATAAAGTGTTAAGCGCAGTTGTCAATGAACTGTTGCATCCTTTTTGGCGATCTTCACTTCGCATATGCACCTCCACAAAAAACCCAACCAATAAGATATCTACATGCATGTAAGACAGTTTCTGTGTGTGTGTGTGTGTGTGTGTGTGTGTGTGTGTGTAGAGAAGGAAAGAAAATGTATTGATTAAAACATGTGAGGGGTGCTCATCGTCCATAATATATACAGAAGATGTTCGTCACCCGTGGCTTAGTTAATAGAGTTTTTTATACACCACGGCATAGTCATGATTTTATTACTGCAATCTCAGTCTAGAGAACTACAGTATAAAAAACACTGTTTTTGCCCCTTTCCTTTTAGTTTATTTTTAATGTGGTTGGCCTTAGCGCTTACTTCGCTTACTTAGCTTCTTATGCGAAGAAATTGTTTTTTTTTTTTTTTTGCACCGCAGTCCTTCCCTCACGACTCGTCGATGAACAACTGATTTGATCCAAGGCTCCACAATCACTGTCACTAGTCAATTCCTCCAACATGTTGCGCAAACTACTTTGCTTTTTCTTCATATATAGACATGGAAAGTCAGGTGTGCTGAACAATTGATTTGATCTTGTGGAATAAAAATATTTCTTCCTCAAAACCTTTTTCATGGAATGAAGTGATTTGCCGATAGCTTCATCATCCACTTGCACTTCTTTTTCTCCGTAGACTTGTGAAGTCAAGATTCCCAATATATTATCAACATCATCAATTGTTGCTAATTTGGTGGAAGATGAAATATCTGTTGGGCTGATTTACTCCCATATTAATTATTATTTTTATTTATAATTAATAGAAATTAGCTAGGTAATATGGGTCTGTGCAAGTTTCAAACTCAAAGAGCTTTCACTTGAAAAAATATATTAGAAAATAATATAAATTATGTGTTGAAATCTTATTTAATAATTTAAAATATTGAATTGAAGTGATTTTTTGATAAAATAAACCCTTGAAATAATTGAAATCAAACACCAGCCACTTCATCAGCGTAATTTCAGTATAAGATTCACGCCATAATATAAATTTATTTTATGATTATAAGAACAGAAACATTGAACCAACCTTGATTCTCAAAGCAACCAACTAATGTATTGAAGCCCTAATCAAGACTCTGCAATTCTTTATTCTATAAACAACCCTTGTTAGACTGGGCTCGGAGTTAAGCAGGGATATGACTCGTGTCATTATTTTTTAGTTCACCATATTAACTTAGATCAACTCTAATATATATATATATATATATATCAAAATAATATTGTTTTTTATATAAAAATAAATTGTAGTTAAGTATTTATTCAAGCCAACTATTAACGGAGTCACTTGGATTTCTCCTTATGCATATTTAAGATTGTTAAAAAAAAAATATTTAGTTGAAGTTCGCATATAAGCTAATTCGATAACACTTTTTAATAAAAAACCAAAAAAAAGAGCCTATATATCGTCATCAACTTTATTTGGTTTCAATTTATGACGTTTGACATATAAATTCTGTTCAATTTAAATCAACTTTTCAATAAATAGTTAATGTTAATGAGCACAGTAGCGAGAACTAAGCAGTGTCGTGTGTATTTGGGACTGTGAATACTGTACACTTTGGCTCTCTTCATACAGTCAATTGACTTTGACACATAGTAAAAATTAAAAAAAATTACTCCGTGGATTTGTGATTAAACTACAATACTAAATATACCCACTGATCTGTGGATTTGTGATTAAACTTGGAAAAAAAACAACAATACTAAAAAAAGCCATATGTGGATTTGTGATTAAGAAAAATCATTTATTTTTTATTTTTTGACATTTTAGGTTCCACTAGATGCACCAAGTCAATGTGAGTGGTTGTCTTTTTTCTTATTTATGAGGATCCAATAGATGCATCATGTCTAGGGCTCCACAATCACTGTCAGTGACAGTCAATTCCTCCAACTTGTTGCGTAAACTACTTTGCCTTTTCTTCTTATATAGACATGGACAGTCATGTGTTCTGAACAATTGATTTGATCTTGTGGAATCAAAAAATTTCTTCCTCAACTTTTTTCATGGAATGAAGTGATTTGCCGATAGCTTCACCATCCACTTGCACTTCTTTTTCTTCGTAGACTTGTGAAGTCAAGATTCCCAATGAACTATCTGTTATGCTGATTTACTTCCATATTAATTATTGTTGAAATATTCATAATCTGAATGATATTAGTCCATTCAAAACAATTTCAATGGCTTGCAAAAAAAAAAGAAGTTTTATGTTAAATTTATCTGTATGTTAAATTACTTGATTAACTAAACTTAATCCTGTAACATTGAATTATTTGATGAAAACATTATCTAAAACATGATTAATTGACATATTTAAAGTCAAATAAAAAACAAACCCCGTTTATTTTTAATATTAAAAATTATTTTCCAACATAAATTTTTTAACATAAGAATTTAACAAAATTAAAATAAATTGTGATTACTGTTTGAGCAATTGATTTGATCTTGGGCCCACAATTATTTTCGTTAGTCTGTTAATGTTTTTCTTCAAGCGTGTGGAACGGGGTGTTCCTCCAGCTTGTAGTGTAAGCTACTTTGCTTTTTTTCTTTGTAGACTAGGGAAGTCATTTATTCGAACATTTGATTTTCTGACAAGTCAATCATCCACTGCATCAATCTCTATCCCATCAAAATGAATTTGGTGCAAGAAAAAAAATATCTGATTAGAGAATATACTCAAAGTGGTTGATGATGATAAATTGTTGATTCATTTCTTTCAAGACAGTTTAAGTGGCGCTGTCCTCACTTGGTATATGCAATTAAATAATACCAAAGTTAAAAAATGAGAGGATTTAGTTGATGCCGTCATGAGGCAATATAAGTTCAATATAGACGTGGGCCCTGATCGATTAAGCTTGCAAGCTATGGAGAAGAACAACAAGGAGTCCATAAGAGAATATAGTCAAAGGTGGCGTGAGGCCGCCGCATAGGTTAACCCTTCTTTGTTGGAAAAAGAGATGATCAACTTGTTTGTTAACACTTTCAAGGCCCCGTACTTTGAATACTTGGTTGGAAGCTCTGCGCAATATTTCACTGACCTGGTTGTTATAGCCGAGAGGATTGAACAAGCCATTGGGATAGGTAAGATTGCTGACCCAATTGAGAATAACAGTTTTGGCTGGAAAAAGGAAGAACACTGAAGGCGGTTGCCAAGTCACTTATCGTCCCTATAGCTAATTTCTTCACTCCAACTCCCAGAAATCAACTATCTTGAAGATAAAGCTATGGTGATGTTAGGTCGAGAATGGTCTACATATGACTTCAATTGATTGTTGAAAAGATGCTCTTGTCGAGGAGAATAAATGATTGAAAGATTCTAGAAATTCCAATCAATGATCATTAAATGTTTAACCCCTTTATGTGTTACCATACCAATATTCATAGCCCAAGATGTTGGCATAAGTTTTTTGTTGTTGAATTTCTTTTCCAAGGTTTCAATTAAATAATGAGTTTGTCATTCAATCGTGTTTACGACCAAACATTATTCATCTTCTTGAGAGAGTTTTCTTATAAGAACTCACGAATACACTGTGGAAGCCTTACGTGATCTCATAGACACAATTCATCTCTTTTATCAAAATCAGTTTCCCTATTGGAGTTTTGAAAATTTGATCTGGCATTTTGATTTCAAAAATAATTTGATGTTTATTCAAAAACGATTTTTGACATTCTACTTTTAGAATGACAAGTGAATCAAGTAACTCCATCATTGAGGTAACTAAATTATAAACCAAAAAAAAGAGAAAAAAAGAAATGAATAAACACCCTTGCCCCATGACTCTTGAATCATGTGTTTTTAAATGTATGAATAATGGTATGTTGTGAACTCGTTACTCATGACCCATGAAATGCATCTTTGCAAAGACCAAACCGTCACACTGGATGAGGTCAAAGTTTATTAATCTTAACTACTTGCGCTTGAAATGAGGAAAGACCATCTTTGTTATTCCTTTCACGTTCTGAAATAAATACATCCCTTGCGATCCCTTTTTTAGCCTAAATAATTTTTTTTTCATGAAAAAAAATCCCGACTATGATCACACCCCACACTGGGGGGCAAGAGAAAATTTCAATGAGAAAAGACAAAAAGCCATGAGAAAGCATAAAAAAAGGGGCATAATAGCTCAAGAAACTCAAATGCTAGGGGGCATGCCCAAATCACTAGAAAAGTGACATCTAAAATAAAGTGAGTGTGCTCTAGCAAAGCAATAAAAAAGAAGATGTAGCAAATCAAAGAAGAGCGGCAAAAGAAAATATGAATGACGTCAATAGTCAAACTGTTGATAGTGATTCTCAGTCTTTGAAACCCTGAAACACTCTTTGAGCCTTATGAATCCTTTTCTTTCATAGCCAAAAACCACAGCCTACGTTACGTGCCTCTAAAAGTCCTTTCTAATCAAGCAAGCAAGCAACCTAGAACAATAAACAATGCTCTTAAAGTGCAAAGAATACTTTTTCATAAGATTCATGGCATCAAGAATAAACTACTCATTATTATTCATGCTGATAAAGATGAATGTTCAAAAAGAGACAAATTTTTATCATACAAAACCTCGAGCTTTTTCTCGAGCCCTTCACTTTGAAACAAAAGGTCATCTCATGATGTATTTTCACCAAAGAACTCATTGTAAAACACAAGAGCAAATAATCTCTTTTCCAAGAAAGAAAATAACCAAGGAGTTGCAAGATTTCAAAAGCAAATTATTTTAGGCTCCCATCGAAACAATTTTTGTTTTCAAAATGCAAGATCAAAATTTCAAGTTTAATTCTCGACCCATATCCTTCACCAAACTGAAAAGGATAGAAATGAGAGAAGAGCCTTTTAAAACCATTATTTGTCTAAGTAGCTGACAGAGCACACTTGGGGGCAATAACCAATACATGGGGGCAACATTGTATTTAAGAAAAATCTATCTCTTCTAGAAAAAGAGAGGAACATTTCCTACAACAAGACAAGGGGGCATTTTGGTTTATGAAAGATAGTTTGATCCTTTCAGCAAGTGACACCGAATGTTTTTAGCATTGAGATGAAGAGTAATGAATGATCCTCTGAAATTATTTGACGAGACAGAAAATCTCTAGCAAGCAAGTGGGTCACAATGGGCACCACAAAGGCTGAGTTGTGCAAACAAATCTGAAAATGGACTTACATGGGCCGACTCGAGTGGGCTAGAAGCCAAGCGACAAAGAGGACCCAAATCAGAGGTAGCAAGTCCTCATTAGTCAAGCAATAAGAAGACTAAGAAGAAATGGGAGCCTATATTTCAAAACACGTAAAGATGCATGCATATCATCTAAACTTTGAGACATTAGACAATGCGTTTGCAAATTTCATATGAGAAAATTCCAACAAAATCCATCAAGTGGAAGGCCAACTTGAAATGGCCAAAGATCGAAATTGTTGTTGGAAATTTTTTATTTTTGAGAATTTTTCAACCTGGGCAGGCCGCCCATGAGAATTTGGCCACCTGAAAACTCTTACTTTTTCCACCACCTTTTTCTCAACCATCCAAGGTAGTGCGTTTCCTAACCCTACCTCTTTTTGAGCGCGCCTTTGAGCCCTCGCTTCCTTCTCGAGCGCGCCTTTAAGCCCTCACTTCCTTTCGAGCGTGCCTTGGAGCCCTCGCTTCCTTTTCAAGCGTACCTTGGAGCCCTCGCCTCCTTTTCGAGCATGCCTTGGAGCCCTCGCCTCCTTTCAAGTGCGCCTTCGAGCCCTCGCCTCCTTTCGAGTGCGCCTTCGAGCCCTCGCCTCCTTCGAGTGAGCCTTCAAGCCCTCATTTTCCTTCTTTTGTTTTACTTGGGTAGGTCACCCATCACAATGAGACCCTTTTCTTTGTATTTTCCCACCTGGATAGGTCACCCATTACAATGAGACCACTTCTAAAAAAAAAAATCTCTCTTTGTATTTTCAATATCGGGCAGGTCGCCTGGAACAATTAGACCACTTGCAAAACCCTTTTCGCGTTTCTTCTTCCTATCGGGCAGGTCACCTGGAATAATTAGACCACTCACAAAACCCTTTTCGCGTTTTATTCTTCATCGGGTACGTCGCCTGGAACAATTAGACCACTCGCGAAACCCTTTTCGCGTTTTATTCTTCGTATCGAGCTGGTCACCTAGAACAATTAGACCACTCGTGAAACCCTTTTTCGCGTTTTATTCTTCATCGGGCAGGTCGCCAGGAACAATTAAACCACTCGCGAAACCCTTTTTGCGTTTTATTCTTCCTATAGGGCAGGTCGACTTGAACAATTAAACCACTCGCGAAACCCTTTTCGCGTTTTATTCTTCCTATCAGGCAGGTCGCCTGGAACAATTAGACCGCTCGCGAAACCCTTTTCGCGTTTTATTCTTCATCGGGAAGGTTGCCTGGAACAATTAGACCACTCGCGAAACGCTTTTTGCGTTTTATTCTTCCTATCGGGCAGGTCGCCTGGAACAATTAGACCACTCGCGAAACCCTTGTCGCGTTTTATTCTTCATCGGGCAGGTCGCCTGGAAAAATTAGACCACTCGCGAAATTCTTCGCGTTCTTTTATCATCGGGTAGGTTGCCCCAAACAATTTGATCCATTTAAAAAAAAAAACAAAAACAAAACAAATAAAAAAGTGGGTCATCTTCCAAATGAGTTGCTTCTTGATTTCTACATCTCTTTGTAAAAGTCATATGTCAATCTACTATTTTTAAAGTTTTCAAGACTCTAAAAAGAAAAAGCAAAAGTTCTTTCTGTATCTACTTTTCTTTATAAATTTACTACACAAAGCTAAAAGAAAATGAAATTTTCTAATATCTTTGCATAGTAAATATTATAAAGAGTGGGCAACTGTCATAACTCAATTTTTGACCCTTTTATTTCATTGTTATTATTACTATTATTTTATTTACTGAAAAATGATAATAAAAAAATGAAAAAATGATTGTTGTTACCCATTTTTTAAAGCCATACGTGCTAATGGAGACCCCTTTTACCAATCAAATTGCTGCCAGTTTCTGTTCCTTAAAACAATTTTATCTCACTTCAAATTCTTCATTAAAGTTGTAGTTTTGGACGCATAGATGAATTTGGGCTTTCAAATCGCTTGATTTCAATATCAGGAGCTCAAGATATTCCTGTTTGAATATCTGACGAGAGCAAGATTTTGACCAGAGTCGCACTAAAAACTATGTTTCCGTCACTATTTTGCTGGTTGTTATTCTTAGGTTATACTCTCAGTCATATCGGGATGCTCGGCATTCGTCAGTTTTTAAATCAGATCAGGAGACCATTTTTTACCAATCAGATTGCGGCTCGAATCTATTCTGTAAAACAATTTTATCTCACCTCGAATCCTTCATGAAAGTTGTAGTCCTACATGTGTAGATGAATTTGGATTTTTGAATCGCTTGATTTTGATATCAGAAACTCAAGATATTCACGTTTGAATATTTAATGAGGAAGTGAAAATTCTGCTGCGAAAATTCTGCCTCAAAATTCTGCCGCAGGAAGGATTGTGCCCCCCGAGTCTGCAGGACTGAATTGAAGAAACTGAAATAAGGGAGTTAATTGCAGATAAAGACTGGAAGAGCTTGGCTGGGATTTGGGAAGAAATAGAAAAAACAGGGATAGGATTAGAAAATGACAGAAATTCTGCCACGAGGGGTTACGTTTCTGCTGCCTTTCTAAACGACACCGTCTCTGTCTTTTTTTAATTCACTTTGTCGCACGTCAGAAAATCCACACGGCGTCGGCTGGCGATCTTTTCGTTGTGTGGTTTGATTTGATTCGTTGGAGTCGCCACCTAGTAATTTATTGAAGGCTACTAGGAAACCGGATGTACTGGTCTTGTCAGAGATTCGCGAGTAAGGGACTGGTTGTGGTTAGGGAAGGTATAGAACCCCTAACGTACCCTACCTAAGGTTAGCTGCTTCGCGAATTTGATGTGTTTAAAGAAGTTTTAATAATTGTTTTTTCATTGGGTATTAGAAATACAACTTACATATAAGTTAATAATTCTTGACCGTGATCCAATCAAAATATTAAATTCTTTTTTAATCTTTACAATTTTATCATAAAAATATATATATAAAAAATAAAACAAGGACAAACACACATTCACTTTTACTATATTTGTTTCTTTTCTTTTCTTTTCTTTTTTCCTTTTTTTTTCTTCCATATTTACAAAATACAAATTACAAAAACTCAAAACTAAACAAAAATGACATTAAACAATTTAAAATTACAAAACAGCCCCCCAAAATCCATAACATTGCTGGGAAACCTTCTGGACCTGCATGAACAGTGGCGGCGCGTCCTCCCACGCGCCACCGCTACTGGCGGCGCGTGGAAAGGCCGGAAAACGGGTGGGTCTGGCTCAGCTTCCTTTCCTTTTCCCGTCCTCACCGGCGTGACCTGTAAAAAACAAAAAAAAGGCACACAGCAGTCGATTTTACTTTGTTTTCTGCTTTTTAGATCTGTTTCGGTCTTCTCCTTTTCAGATCTGCTTCACCGCAGATCCTTCTTTGGGTTTACATCTTCTTCTCCTTCGCTTCAAGTAGGGGTCCTGCTTGTGTGGGACGGCGTCTGTGGAGGAGGAGCTAGAGGAGGCAGGCGCTGCTGCACAGAGAGCGAGCCGTCGCTGCTGGTTGAAGAAGGCGGGCAGCTCTGGCGGATGAGGAAGGGACTATGGCGTCTGTGTTGATGAGGGAGACCGTGGCCGGTGGCCGGTGGCCGGTTGAAGAGGGAAGATCTGTCGGCGTGGGCTGGAAGGCGGTTCCGTCGGTGGCTGAGAGAAGACCTGGTGCGTGGCTGGTTTGTTGTGGTCTGAAGAGATGATGGGGATGGCACTGTGGGCGTTGTTGCGGCTGACAGAGAGGAGCTTGTCCGGTGTGTGCTGCGGCGGCTGACTTCTATGGGTGAAGAAGAAGAGCAAGCCGGCTGGGAGAGGAGAGGATATCGGGAGTGTTGGCTGTAGTGGAGGGAAATGGGGCTGCACGGGTTAGATGAAGGGGAGAGGTTGCTGGTTTTGTGAGATGGGAGGCTGTGAGTGGGGGAAGAGGAAGATGGTGAGCGGCGGCTTGGGGACAAAAAAAAAAGAAAGCCGGGGGGAGAGGGGCGGCAAGCTTGGTAGAGATAGAGTTTTAGGGTTAGGGTTAGGTTTAGGGTTTTTTTTTTGTGTTTTTTTTTTTAATTACTCCTTTTTTTGTGTGTGTTGAAGAGCAGTATTTATAGGCAAAAATGTTGCTAGGTTTTCAAACTTGGTCCCTCAACTTCTGTCTTTTTATAAATTTTAATTTTTCTTATTTTTTTGTATTTTTTTTGAAAATAAGCAATATCAACATCGACTCAATAAGGAAAATCAATGATTTTAAAAATAATGCGTTAAAAGTTGAACGCGTTCCAAACATCTTTGAAAATTTAAATTCTTTTAAGACGATGCTAAAAATGCTAAAAACGATGCAAATGTATTAAAAATATTAAAAATGTATTTTTTGGATTTTCAATGTTTTTCGCTATTTTTGAATTTTTCTGAAAATTTATCAAAACATGGATAAAAAATGAGGCAGCAACACACTTCTTTAGCTAAACGATGCCGTATGAGAGCAGCTCCATTTTGAATTAATAAGCATGGTACTGTACCCCCGTCTGCAACCGTTTCCCTCCTCTGCAGCTGTTTCTTGCCATTTTCTGTTTTTGGCATTTCTCCCATCCTTGCACTGCACAAAACAGTCCCCCTTTTTCATGCTAGGATGGCAGCTGCAAGAGGGAACGGCTTTGTACCTCCAGTGCCAGCTAGGGGAAGAGGACGCAGAGGGAGCCTCACACCATCGAAGGGCTGGGATTTCATCCCTAATACACACGGCTGGGAAGCCTGGGATGAGGAGGAGGAGGAGAGGGGCCTCCAAGTTTGGCTTGACTATATATACAAGCTGTGAAGAGAAAGCAAGGGGGAAAAAAGAGAAAAGTGGAGGGAAACAGAGAGAGTTTAAATACAAAGAGAAAAAAGAGAGAACAGAGAGAGGAGAGGGAGACGGAGAAGGAAACACAGACAGAAAAAAGAGAGGGAGGGAGACAGAGAGAGTTTAAAGACAGAGAAAAGGAAGAGACGGGGGAGGGAGGCCAAAAACAGAGAGAGTAGAGGGAGACGGAGAGAGTTAAGCACGCAGAAAAGAAGAAGAAGTAGAGACAGGGGAAAAGGAAAACATAAAGAAAAGGGAAAAGAGGGAACCGAGAGAACAAGTAGAAGTTGGGGTAGAAAATAGAGGGAAACAACGAAAGGGAGGGGAGTTTAACGTCAATATATTCTACTTCACCGGAAAGGAACTTAACAAAGCTCTAAAGAGTTTTTTTTGAAAAGTTCCTAACGGTGAAAGAGGGAGTTTTTCGTTGGATCATCAAGGGCAAACATGCAGGGACTGCCCACCGGTTTGTTCTCCCTTTTGCAAGCAATCTACTGTTTGTTTCCTTTGCTCTAGACGTTTGTTTTCTGTTGGGACAAAAGGTGGTATGTTTACCCATTATTCCATCCATAGCTCTGAGTTGGTTTCCTTTTGCTTATGTTAAAACTGCATATTTCTTTTCTGGTTCTTTTGCCGTGAGGGACCGTGAGTTTTAAAGGCCTTCACCATCCCTCCCCTCCTCGGCTCAGTTCCTCTTTGACTGGGATGTGTATTAGGAATGCCTTCCACATGGATTTAGTTTATCTATAAAGAAAAACGCAAGAGGGGTTCCTCTGCAGTTGAGGGTTTCTTTTAGGCAGTTTCTGTTGGTCGTTTTTTTCTTTCCTTCTTTGAAGGTGATTTAGTAGGCCAGTTGTTTTTTATTATGTAGTTCAGTTTTGAATATACGGGGTACAGAGGCATGCTTCCCAGGTTTCTTGCCTCTTGCATGAAACTAGCATGGCAGCGTCAGAGATTAGGAAAAGATGATAGGCGCTAGACCCGGTTGCTGTTTCTGTTTCTGTGTAAGGCTTTGAGTTCAATTTTGTTTTCTTGTGCATGCGGATGGGTGTTTCTCTTTTAAGACTAACGGATAGACTTATATTCAGGATTCAATTTTAAGGTGCTATATCAGGCTTTGCTTGATTTGGATTGTTTTGAGCTTCCAGTGAATTTTGAAATATAGATGTGTACGGCTTGTTTCTTTAATTGTGATACTTGATTTAATTGTATTGTATGTGTTTCGACAAAATATAAAATTTTTCTTGTGTGTTGCATACGGCCAATACTTTAATATATTTAAATTTTTTTTCTTCAAAAAAGCAAATATTTAAGGTTTCAAAAAATATGTTTTAGCATGGATTTCTTAAACACAAAAAATTATTTTCTTACATCTTGGATTTTACAACATGTTTGTAAATTCCAAAGGGTGTTGGCCAATATTTCAAAAATATAAAAATCTTATTTTTGGGAATTTGCTTTTATTTACTATTAATGTTTGGATAAAGAAATCCCAAAAGAGGTAAATATCCAAAATATTATTAGGAATAATTTGTTATTCATTAGTAATGTTTGGATAAAGAAATCCAAAAGGGGTTAATATCCAAAATATTATTAGGAATAATTTGTTATTATTCACTACAAATGTTTGGATAAAGAAATCCCAAAGGGGTTAATATTCAAAATATTATTAGGAATAATTTGTCATTGTTCATTGTTAATATTTGAATAAAGAAACTCCAAGTGGTAAATATCAAATTATTTTTTCTAGGAATAATAAGTCATTATCCCCTAATAATATAATAACAAATAAACCTATGAAAGGTAAATGTCAAAATATTGTTAATAGGAATACAATTTATTTATTTTTAACATAAGGGCAGATTTATGCCTAAAAATTTATTTAGAACAATTTAATTATGTATCCTTGAAAGAAGCCTCAATTATAATTGGGGACATTTCAAATTTTGATTCCATAATTTACGAGTCATGAAAGTATGAAATACTAAGGCAAAAATAGGCTTTTAAAGCACCTTGAATTTCCTTGGATTTCTAACTTAGTTTTTTTTCCTTGCGATTTACGAGTCGCGAACAATTGAAATACTAAGGGAAAAATGAGCTCTTAAGCACATTGAATCTCCTTGGATTTCTATCTTAGTTGTCTTTAAATTCATAAATTCTGAATTTATTTCAAACCAAGCATAGACTTCAAAAGGTCTGCACCGTTTCTCTTTGGCACTCTATCGACATATCTAAAGGTATGATCCATATTGGCCAAGGGTTCTTTCCCTTAAACTTTGAACACAAGTTCGTTCATCATAACAGACTTATCCTAGGAAACTGATGGAATTAGAGAACATCAACACCATAGCAATTATAGGCAAACCAAACACCAAGCAGCTTACCTTAGGTAGGGCGTACTAGGGGTGCTAAAACTTTCCCTTTACGCAACCAGTCCCTTGCCTTAGAATCTCTGAAAAACCAGTTAGGTTTCCTAGTGACCATAATACTAGGTGCATGGCGACTCCCTTTTTCACAAAACAAAGACCCCGACATCAATCCCTACTACCAGGAAGGGTCGCTGCGACGTCGAGCTCTCGCGAGGGTACGACAATGATGATAAAAAACAAATAAAAAAAATGAAGAATAAATTAAAATTTGGATTAAGGGCAACATGATTGGAAGTTTTGAGACTTAATTGAGCTTGAAATTAATTTAATTAATCAAATCAAGGATTTAATTGAAGAAAAACCAAAATTTGGGGTTTAACTGGGGTCCAAATTGCAAAAATTAAAATTCAAGGACTAGCTTGAAAATGGCGCGGAAATGCAAGGATCCAATTACATTTTAACCAAGGGGCTTGATTACAAAACTTCCAAAACTTCAATGAACAAAATGCAAATAGCCATTAACATTTTGTTGTTCATCTCCTCCATCCTGATTCAACAGAAACGACAGAGAACGTGGCAACGTCTTTCACCCACGATGTGCCATTAATAGATACCATCCCAGCGGTTGCATGATCACTCTAGGAGTTGCAAGGGCGTTCTCTTGCTTATAAATATCGAGCACAGCAGATGAACAGGGGAGGGGGGAAAATCAGAGGAAAACAGACCGAAAACCAGAGGAAAAACAGGGCATAAAAAAAAAGGCAATGATATAGGGGGAAAAAAAACCTAGGTTAGAGAGACAAGGAAAAAGAACCAAAGGGGGGAGACGGAAAAAAAAGACTGGGGGAAGAACTGGAAAAAACAAAAAGAGCAGAACCGAGAGGAGGAAGAGAGACCAGAGAACAAAACAGAGGGAAGAACTAGAAAAGGGAACAAACTAGGGGTACCGAGAGAGGGAGGACCGAAAACACAAACTAAGAAAAGGAGAGAGCAAAAGGCCAGCGTTCCCAGCTTTGCTTTCGTCCCCAAAACGCAAACAAATTGAACAAAAGGAAACAAAGAAAAAACAAGCAGAAAAAGAAGAACCACCAGAGAGCACCAGCATCATCGTCGGCTTCCCCTTCTCCAGCGCCAGCTTCCACAGCAAGAGGAAGAAGCTAAAAAGGGGAGAGGAACGAGCAACTGACAGAAGAAATACACCGACAGAAGGGAAACGAACAAACACAGGGATCTTGAGGCAAGGATAGACGACCAAGAAAGACTGAAAATCAGGATCGCCACTTCAGCACCAGGTAAGTCGCGTTTTCCCTTCTTGCATTTTAATTACAAGCTCCTGTAGCAGGCGTGCGTGAACTGCTCACGCACGCCTGCTGGTAAAAAACTAAAAAAAAACAATGGCCAGCCGGGTCAAGCCTGTGACCCGGCTAGGCCTGCTAGGTCCAGCCCAGCCACATGGGCTGAGATGGACCCTACCCAAAAAATATAAAAAATAAAATAAAAATAAAAATATATAAAAAATAAAAAAATATATATGCATATATTTAAATTTATTTTTATAGGTTTATTTAAAAAGATAGAGTAACCAACAACATTCAATTTTGTTTTGGGTTACGTAATACTTACCAACGCCAGAGTTGGAAGTATACGTAGTCGAATATTCACTGACGCCAGAGTCAGGAATATTATAAGCAAATCATCATAGCATAAACTAATAAACGTTTAGCAATTTAAGACAAAACCAGCAATGCAGTCTGCCTCAGGCAGAACGTTTAAGGAGTGATAATATTTTTCCTTTTACGTAATCAGTCCCGTATCATAGAATCTCTGTTGACCAGTAAGGGTTCCTAGTGACCATAATACTAGGTGGCGACTCCTTAAACAAGACATTTTTCCTTAAAAGAACTAGATGCCAGATATCTGTTCTTTTTCCAAAACCAATAGATTATTTTGTGGGCCGCCGCAATGTCGGGTGTGACACGGACATTCATATCGCTAATTTATAATGAATTGTAGCAGTGATTAGTGGATGGTTGGTAATTAATGGGTAGGGATATGTGACCTCCAAAATAGATAATGGGATTTTTTTAACATCCGAGCCACCGGAGGGTTTAGGTGGTGAAGGTTTCTTTCCCCGCATGCACTTGTTAAAAAGAGTAAGAGAATATTTAACGTTATGTACAGAAGGTAAGGCAAAGCTAATATAAAATATTTTAGGAATGACTATAAGGGCTAATTTGTAACCAACCCCAAGACTAATGGTCTAATTACCATTATCTTTGGGCAAAAGATTCTATGCTCATGGTGTATGAACAAATTGTTAGATTTAATTTAGTTCATACATTAATTTAAATTAATAATTAATAATTATTGTTTTACATATATTATGATTTATGGATAATGGGATTTTTTAGCATCCGAGCCCCCGGAGGCTTTAGGTGGTGAAGGTTTCTTTCCCCACATGCACTTGTTAAAAGAGTTCGAGAATATTTAACGTTATGTACAAGAGGTGAGACAAAGCTAACATAAAATATTTTAGGAATAACTATAATGGTTAAATTCTAACCAACCCCAAGACTAATGGTCTAATTACCAATATCTTTTGGCAAAAGATTCTATGCTCATGGTGTATGAACAAATTGTTAGATTTAATTTAGTTTATTTATTAATTATTGTTTTACATATATTATGATTTATGCATGAGTTTTTTGAACGTGGAGTTAGATGTACAAGTGTCCACTACCAGATTTTACAGTTTTACTGACAGAAATTCTCGTTGATATTTACACTCACATTCCATCGGTAAGTTTTTTTTATCGATGGGTTCATGGATTTGTGCAACCATCCCATAATAGTTAGCTAGAATCTTTTAAAAAATTAAAAAACTTGGTTGCGTCTGCATTAGATTCCTCATCTATTATTGAATATTGACCGACATAGCCTTGATTCATTCTTATCACATTCATAATCATATCCTTATAAGGATTACTATTGTCATCTACAACTCCATACTTGTTGCTAGCACTAGAAGTTAACTTAATCATCCTCTCTACCATGATATGTTGAGAAACTTATGGTTCTCCGTGTGCATACCAACACAAGTTTTTTTCTATGAACTCTTTTTGTAAAACATGAATCATTACAACATCTAAATTGATTTTTTTTATTCTTGCACCTCTTGCATGAACATTTAATACCCCCTCTACTAATATTTCTCAGGTTAGATAATGCATAATTAATAAAATCTTGAATCCCATTACAATAATTCATCATCTTCAACCCTTATAATTCATCTCGATCCATCCATTATTTATATCAAATCTATTTAAATATATAATGATAACAACGTTTATTAATTAACTATGTTAACTAAATAAATTTGCAAAAATATTGGTTTAGCTCAATTTTATTTAATCTATTTTAATAGTTCTCTTAATTCATTATCAAATATATATCTACATAAATTCAAATTTCTACACATTTATAAAAAAATTATAACTCTACAATAAAATTAGCAAAATATAAAATGATCCCATTAAATAAGCCATTATTTATTTCATCATAAAACACCGAAGTCACAAATTTAATATAAGCTTCATTAATTTACAAACAAATATAATATTACAAAATTTAAAACAAACAATAACATGTGCCATAGCCCAATTATTGAATTTTCAAAAAAAAAAATGAATGAATTGAAGATGGGGTTAAAACAACAAAAATTGAAAGTTTGGGGACTAATAAGGATCGAATTATAATTTTGGGAGTCAATTTGGTCAAAATTGAAAGAATTGAAAGTTTGAGGACTTAATTAAACTTTGATTTAATTAATTAACGCAATCAAGAGTTTAATTGAAAAAAATACCAAAGCTTAGGGTTGATTTGGGGTCTGACAATCAAAATGAATAGACAGTGATACTATAAGGGGATTTGGGGTCTGCTAATTTACCTTGACACATTGGCCAACAGACAATACTTTAAGAGTAGGCAATGTTCCAATGTTCTAGAGAAAGTTTAATGGGAGAGAAGTACAATCTAGATGCAATTCTTCAAGAGTGCTCGAATTGAAGAAAGTCCTTGTGAAAGAGAAAGAAGAAAAGGTACGATGAAAATAGTGGTGGTACAGAGTAGCCATTCCTTTCAATATTATTAATTAAGATTTTAAGAAACTAAACACTAATTTACGTTGACTTAAAGTAGTATCCTTGAGAGAAAGGGTCTTGAGGGATGGTTTTTATTCCTTAAGATTGCGTTTTTGTCAAGAAGGATAGATTGGAAGTATCCATTCTGTGTATTGTAATATAATCATCTGTTAAGCTTGGCTTAACAAAATGAAGCAGAAGGGTGAGAAGCAGGGGAGGAGAAGAAGGAAAACAGAGAATTGAGAGACTCTTACGTAATCCTCCTACCATTCATTATATTCTTACACGGTTTCTAGGTAGAAACTGTGTATCATTACCTGATCCTGTCAACTTATTTAATGATAGATACAAAGACTTGAGGGATGAAAGCCAACTCAGAATTGATAAGATGCTACTGTTCAATTGATTGGCACTCAGGTTAAGGTTCTCTAACTTTCCCAGCCTCATCGGTTGGAGTTGAAAACCTACAACATATATATATAATTCTCAAATAATACATCAAAAAAATATACAGTGCATAGATTAAGGAAGAAGATAGATTGCAAGTATCCGTTCTATACATCGTCACTCGTAATTTTTAATCATCCTAATTTTGGTCCAGCTCACTTTAATCTCTTCCTGTCTTATTAAAAAAACAATTTATGGATAAGTTGAAAGCTCCATAGATATAAATCTTCAGGGATGAAAGCTCAGTCAAACATGATGAAGTGCTATCATTATATTGATCGTTAAATAGATATAAAGTCCTCAATTTTCTTGATAAAGAAACCGTACAAGAGAATGCAACTTACTATTGATACCAGTAAATCCTGTCAACTGCAACTCATCAAAGCTAACATACTGTAAGATATTATAATCTCCACTGCAACTATACAAAGCTAACATACTGTAAGATAGCTAACATACAAAATATGTGCAGGGCTAACACAAATTCTTCCTAATTGAGTCCATCTTGGAGGTCAGAAGGCTGGAGTTCTACTAGAAGAAGATACCTCTGGAGAGAGTAATTAAGGAAGCCGGAACTGCTTAGATTTTAGTTACCGAAGCTTCAAGTTAAGATCATTTGGATGTTGAAATAATGATGGGATATGACAAATTAGGTTAACTATATTCTGAAAAAGGGTATATATGAAAGTTAAATCCTCTGTTCAAATGGATAAAGAACTTACTGGCAATTCAATTCAATTAAAAGTATCGAACTTTATGTTTGTTTATTTGCTTTTTACATGGATGAGGCAAACAGGACAGGAGAGGAGGTCTAAATACGAGCAATCAAGCACATTATTGCAAGGAAGACAGATTATGCCGTTGCCTTGTTTTAAGTTTAGACTTGTGTTCTTTCAGCAAACAAAATTATTGCTTTACCCATTCCACCTTGCTGGTATGATCCTTTGGTTCTATCAATTATTTTTTTAATTGAGAAAATACGATACTGTAAACTATTACAATTGTGAATAAATTCCATATTATTAGGGATATAGTAATCACAAGAAGCCAAGAAATATTGGTTGGTTGCTCATTCTCCAAATCTAAGACCAAAACGCCACATAATTAAGACATAACAAAGAAACAAACAAATATGGATACAAGCACAAGGACAAACACAAGTCATGTCAAAACAGAAAGGCTAAGCAACAAGAACCAGACACTTCGACAGAACACTTCTCACAGGCAAATTGCTAAACATGTTGTGAGCAACCATTGATTTGGAATGCGACTGCTTCCCCACAGAGGATTACAACAAATTCAGAAAGCAGTCCACACGCTTATGATAGATCCAATCACCTTCTGAATCTGGACAACTTGCGAAAGTTAATAGCCAAAAAGCAGTAGCAAGTGTCAATGCATTCTTCAATGAAGTAAAACCATCTGCGTCGCCAATGCGGATTTATGCACAGTACTGCTGCAATTGTCAACACCACAATTATGTAAAACACACCAAAGCTGGCATAGAAACTGTCAATGTCTATTAATCCATCATCTCCGTTGGAATCGTTAGGCACTCTCGCTGATGGTGATTCCATTTTGTCGCAACTGTTTTGCAATGGAGGTCCACAAAGAAGAGGATTCCCTTTATAACTGCTCTCCTCAAAGGTAGCAAATTGATATTTCATCTCCGGTGTTCTTCCTGACAAATTATTGTACGACACGTTGAAAACTGCTAGAGACTTCAGTTCAACGAGTTGTGCAGGAATTCTCCCATTCAAGTTGTTGTGAGAAAGATCCAAGCTCTCTATGTGCTTAAGATTGGAGAAAGATGAAGGGATCAATCCAGTGAGATTATTTTGTGACAGATTTAGAGCAAATATCCCACTTAAGTTTCCCCATTCTGTCGGGATTTCTCCAGTGAATCTGTTACAAGAGAGATCCAAAGCAGACATGTATCGAAGGATACCGCCTTCGTAAGTGTAGAAATTTTTCTTTGCTGTAAGCTCCACGGCTATTTTTACATCAATCTCTGGCCACAAAGGCCACAAAATTTTGTAATTAAGATAATTAAAACCAATGGATGCAAATATTTCTTCCAGGTTTCCATAATCTCGTGACGTCGTACCAGGTTCAACCGAAGTTTTTTCATATGATTCCGTAAAATTTAAATTGCTCAAACATGAGGGTAACGGACCAGAAAAATTATTTTCTGAAAGATCCAATATGCTTAATTTCCTTAACAAGCATAACTGATGAGGAAGTTTCCCATTGAATTGATTAGATTTGAGAACAAAAATGCTCAATTCCGAAAGGCTATCAATCCAATTTGGAATGGGCCCAGTTAAGTTGTTATCCGATATCAAATATAACCAACGAAGAGAGATTACAAAAAGCATATGGCAGTGGACCGCTCAATTGATTTCTGTAAAGGTGGATATAGCGTAAATCTGATGCATGGAAGCCCAACGGCAAAGACCCAGACAGATTGTTTTCAGAAAGATCTAAAAATTCAAGCCCATCAGAATTGAAATATTCTATTGGAATGGTACCTTCAAACTGATTTCTGGACAAATCAATTGCCTGGGCAAAGCGGTTTAGTGACGAGTTCCCAATTCCCCTTGGAAGCATGCCCGACAAAAGATTGTTACTGATATCAAACCACGAAAATGATGATGCAAGAGAAAAGGTACCAGATACCTGTCTTGCAAATTTGTTTCCATCGAGAAAGAGGTAAAGTAGGTCAGTCATGTTGAACACAGAGAGTGGTAATCGCCCTTTGAAATTGTTATTGGACAGCTTTAAGGACCACAACGAGGAGCCTACTGTTGGCAAATTATGCTCAAGCAGTTCACAAGACATGTGATTGAGGAATGCAACCTGTAAGGCTGTTGTTAGCCATCATGAAGTTCTTCAAACGTGGAAAAATCGAACATATGTTTCTTGCAAGTTGACCATGCATTCGTCGATCATTGTGATGTGACAGACACTGTAAAATACCGACGGATTATACCCGTCGGTAAATTGGTCGGTGAATCAATATATCCGTCTGTAAATTCATCGATAACTGTAGCAGCTACTGTCAAATGCTGACAGATATATTCCATCGATAAAACCCTCTATGATTATTTTTAAATATATTTTTAAAATATTATTTAGAATATATAATATAAAATTATATAAATTAATGATAATTAAAACCAATTATGCAATTTTAATAAGTTAATAATTCTTGATTGTAAACAAACTAAAATATTAAATTCTTCTTTAATCTTTACAATTTTATCATAAATAATAATAATAAAAAAACATCCATAAAATAAATACTAACACACACATTCACTTTTACTATATTTTTTCTTTTTTCTTTTCTTTTCTTTTTTACATACACAATACAAACTGTAAAAATTCAACAACTAAACAAAAATTAAATCAAAAACTTTAAAAATTACAAAACAGATCCCCACAAATCCTTTACAGTGCAGGGAAACCTCCTGGACTCGTATGAACAGTTGCGGCGCGTGAACCAACAACGCCTGGAAATGGACGGATCTGGTCGGCTATCTTCTTCTCTTCCCTTCCCTGCCGGCTGTGAGGAACACCATTACCTGCAATAACAGAAAACGCACAACTCAGTTGATTTTAATTTTTTGTTTTTGTTTTGCAGATCTCCTTCGCTAGTTCGGTTTTTTTTCTGCAGCTCAGTGTTTTCTTTTCGTTTCCCCTTCTTCTCTGTTTTCAGGCGGTGGGCTGTGTGACCAAGGGGCTGTCGGCGGTTGTGCTTCTGTTGCGTCTAGCCGGCAAAGATGGAGGAGAATGAGGTGGTCTGATCGTCGGCTTCAGTTGTCTTTGCTGCTGTCGCCTGCGGCTGCTGGAGCTGCGGCGGAGATGGGAGAGGTTGTGTTCGGTCGTCCGGGGAAGAAAGGGTACTGTTGGGTCTGTCGGGTTAAATTTGGAAGAATGGTTGTTAAGAAGGAAGGGAATCAAGAATCCCAAAGGAAGGGGGGCGGCGCTGGCTGGTTCTGATGAGCTTTTGTTTTTTGTGCAGGGAGAGAGGGAAAGGAAATGGCATTTGGCAGGGGGAATGTGGGTATGGTCTGTGGGTAGCGACTGGTTCGGGGTTTGACTGGTTTTTCAGGTGAGAGAGGGAAGATTTGTGGCTTGGGGGAAGGGAGTGGCTGCTCCGGTTTGGTTTTGAAAGAGAGGGGGCTGTGGGTTTGTTGCCGGCTGCTGAGGGGAAGAAGAAAATCAAAGGGAAGGGGCAGCCGGCCTCTGTAAACAGGGAAAGGGAGGCTTGCGGTCGCCCCTACTCTCTCTGGTTTTTTGCTCAATGGGAAGGGGGCGCGCCGCTCCTTCAAAAAAAGATATATTTAGGGTTAGGGTTTTTTTTTTTTTGTATTTTTCTGATGTTTCAAAATTGATCCCCCCCGTTTTGTTTTGTGAGTTGAAGACCAGTATTTATAGGTAAAAATATTGTTAGGTTTCCAAACTTGATCCCTCAATTTTTTTTTTTGTAAATTTGATTTTTCTTGATTTTTTGAATTTTTTGAAAACGAGCAATATCAACGTCGACTCGATGAGGAAAATCAATGATTTTAAAAATGACGCGTGAAAAGTCGAACGCGTTCGAAAGACCCTTAAAAATTTAAATTTTTTTAGACGACGTTGAAAATGCTAAAATGACGAAAATATATTAAAAAACATATTTTTTTGAATTTTCGTTGTTTTTCTCTATTTTTTGGATTTTTCTGGAAATTTATCAAAACATGGGTCAAAAAATGGGTAGCAACACCGCTGATAGGTGGTCGAATTTTTCGGTGAGATGAGCCGTGTGTTGCTGCAAGGCCACGAACTCCTTAGATTGGGTGCTCGATACTGATTGGGAGCTTCTAATGGTTGAAACACTACGGGCCGCCCGCAAGTTATCGGTCGTAGTGTTAGAGAGCCCGTAAACCCGATTTTTATCGGGTCCACCAAACGATCCAACCTCCATCCACAAATCCGGATCGAATTCCGAATGAGTCAAAGGATCGTCCCTATATCTCTCCCTCAATCGGCTATTATAGGTTTCCTGAAAATAAAAAGAAGTAATCATCATATTCAATTCAATAAAAATAATAACTTACAAAATAAAATGGTTGAACAAACATACCACGAAGTGTTGAGCAAGGTTGTCAACGAACTTTTGCGCCCCCTTTTGGCTGTCTTGACTCCGCACATGCGTCTCCACAAACAACTCCATCGGGCTCGGCTTATGTCCAAGAGACATAGCATGAAAAAAGATTAATTAACAACAAAATAATTTAATAATATATTTCATTTAAATTAATCTTACCATCCATTTCGCATGTGCAGCAAATGGAATGGAGCCACCGGTGTGCGTTGTCACCGAGCCATGAATTGGCCGATTCCGGCTGCCAGTATCGGACTGTGAGCATCGTGTGAACCGCTCAGACATCACATGCTCAAGATAGTGCGGCTATATATCTTCCGGGATGTATATCGGTTTGAAATCCCTCCAAACCGCCACGTCGTTCCAGCCTTGGAGACCCCTATCTCTTGCGGTTTTTTTTGCCTTTTTTTTGTGATTCATACCAAAAATCACGCAACCTACTTCCATAGCGAGAAATTAGAAGTTGAAACATAAATTTTTTTTCTAAAAAAATCTTGTATTGTTTTCGATGTTACCTAGTTGCAGCGTGATTTTCCTACACCCTCCTCACAACTTTGTCATGCGCCCTGTCCCAGGCGAATTTGTGTTGTGTATACATAATTAGATAAATAAAAAAAATAATTTATTTACAATTATATTAATAAATTATTAGAAATAAGCTGGAAATTAGAAATTAACATCAACCTCAAATCTGTTAAACCATGCATCGATTTGAGGTATCCATTCAGAATGTATGGATACCTGACTCCATTGAAATAATAGAATCTCCATCGATGATTAAAATGCCGATGATATTACTCGAGCGGCCTCAATGTTTGTGAACATGAAAATAAATTAAATTAATCAAATAGTGATTAGTTGTTCATAAATTATGTTATAATTTAAAAGAAAAAACTAAAACCTTAACAAACTTACATTGGTGGTATCTCAAGTCTAAGGCTTCACAATCACTGTCACTAGTCAATTCCTCCAACTTGTTGTGTAAACTACTTTGGTTTTTCTTCTATATAGACATGGAAAGTCATGTGTTCTGAACAATTGATTTGATCTTGTGGAATACAAAAATTTCTTCCTCAACTTTTTTCATGGAATGAAGTGTTTTGCCGATAGCTTCACCATCCACTTGCACTTCTTTTTCTTCGTAGACTTGTGAAGTCCAGATTCCCAATGAACTATCTGTTAGGCTGATTTACTTCCATATTAATTATTGTTTGAATATTCTTAATCTGAATGATATTAGTCCATTCAAAACAAATTCATTTTCTTTTTTATAAATATATTTATATAACTACCAAAGAAGAAAATGCATTGATTAAAATATTATTGATGTGTTTGAATGAAGAAAGTTAGGGCAGAGATGACCATCATGGACACCGTGGGGGCCAATCAAATTGAAAACGAAAGACAATATCAATGGCTTGCACAAAAAAAAAAAAATTATGTTAGACAGTTTTTTTTTATATATCAAAAATTATTTTCCAACATAAATTCTACATGCATGTCAGACAGTTTCCATATACATAAAAAAGAAGGAAGAAGGAAGAAAATGCATTGATTAAAACATGGACTCGTTAGAATGGAGAAATTTAGGGCAGAGATGACTTATATAGACAGAGTCTGCCAAAACACTATCAATGGCTTAAAAAACAAGAACAAATAAAATCATTAGTTTTGAGCTTCAGGAGACAATTTTAGCCTTTTTTTTTTTTGTCTTAAACTCGTTACAAAAACCCTTGTCATTTGAGATTTCATGCTTGTAATGTTTCTGTTTTCAATTAGTATTTTTGTCAGATTACTGTTGAACTTGATAAGAACTTTGAGCAAATTCCAATTTAATTTTTGTAGCGAATTATATCACTTAATTCGCCTCAGACTGTCTTCATGGCTCAAAGTTGGATACTCTGCTTCTACGTTACAAAGTCAAAGGGTGGGTTTACCCTTTTGTTCTAATAACAAAACGAGTTACCCTTTCTTTACGAGGGTTGGTTTTCCCAACCCACCCATTCCAACCACAGAGATACTGGAGAGCTTTTCTTCTCCTTCTACAAGCCACGAAACCAGTAGATGTTTTGGGTTCTCAATTCCCACGACATCAGCTTCATCCAAGTAAAGAGCAGCTAACTGGGGATCATGCCATTTCTCTACGGTAGCACCGGAGGTTGATGGCATGTCTATCCTATTCAAAGAAAATGCATTTCTTCTCTCAGAAATGGCTTTCACCCTTGCTTTAATGCTTTGTAACTGGACTGCCAGCCGGTGCCGTGCACTTAATTTACGGATGGAACGATATGAATTGCGAAGATAATGGATAAAACCACTCCCGTGAGATGGAGCAAACCGGAGCATGAACTCTTCAAGAATGTCCTCAGCATCATAAGCCACATCTCTCACTTGTTTGACCCAGGCTCTCAGTCCTTGATCACTCTCACTCCCTTCTTCCGCATCCTGAAGGAAAGATTTCATGCTATACAAATCATCCTGTAGTTCAACGATTCCCCCTCTAACTCCTCCCAAGAACCGTGTTTCTTCTGCTACAAAGGAAGCCAGTTTCTCGAGCGCCACCTGCACTGCGATCATGGCCATGGCTACTTGCTCCAGAATCACCAATCCTGATCTCTTTTCTCTCGTCAAAAATTTGAAGAACGGAAAAACAAAAACCCTTGATGCAGTTTCTATCTCAGATGTTAGCTACAGGGTTCCAAGCTTAATTAACAATTCCTTCTACTGATTCATTGCGCATGATAAGCCAGATATAAACAGCTCCTCTGTCACGTAAATATTGCTATGCATGTATCTGTTATAACTGACTTTCAGTTATAATAGATATTAAGTTACAACAGCTGTAACTAGTAACTGACATTCAGTTACAACAACTGTGCAGTGTAATATATATATATATATATATATATATATATATATATATATATATATATATCGTAGCTCCCCTGTAAATCAATAATAAGAAAAGAGAGAAGTTGTGTTGGCTTTCTCAATTTCTCTTGGTATCAGAGCTTATTCAATCAAAGATCCAGTAATGGCTTTTACTTCCACTCAGTCTTCTTCAGCTGCTGGTTCTCTTGGTTCTACACAAACCACAACAATGGCACCCATTCCTTCTTATCAAATGCTTAATCACACACTGCCTGTAAAGCTTGATCGCACCAATTACATTCTGTGGAGGTCTCAAGTTGACAATGTGGTCTTTGCCAATGGATTTGAAGATTTCATAGATGGATCTTCTGTCTGTCCAGAGAAGGAACTAAGTCCAGGGGTGCTTAATCCAGCTTTTATTGTCTAGAGACGGCAGGATCGCACAATTCTTAGCTGGATATACTCTTCTCTCACCCCAGCAATCATGGCACACATCATAGGTCACAATTCTTCTCACTGTGCGTGGAAAGCATTGGAGAAAACCTTCTCATCATCCTCAAGAGCCAGGATAATGCAATTAAGACTGGAACTATAATCCACGAAGAAAGGATCTATGACTATGATAGATTACATCATGAAAGTTAAAGCAGCTGCAGACAGTTTAGCTGCTATTGGAGAACCTGTCTTTGAGCAGGACCAAGTTATGAACCTCCTTGGAGGTCTTGGATCAGACTACAATGCAGTTGTTACTGCAATTAACATTAGAGATGACAAAATCTCTATTGAAGCTGTTCAAAGGTCTAGCCTTTGAACATCGCCTTGAGCAACAAAGCTCAATTGAGCAAATTTCAACTATGACTGCCAATTATGCATCCTCCTCTAATAACAGAGATGGTGGAAGAGCATACACTAGCAGTCGAGGCCAACACTATACTCCTAACATTAGTAACTACAGAGGTCGTAGTAGAGGAGGAAGATATTGACAAACTGGAAGGTATAATTCGAACAATTCTGAGAAACCACAATGCCAGTTATGTGGCAAATTTGGTCATACAGCTCAGGCCTGCTACCACAGATTTGATATGTCCTATCAGAGTTCTCAGAGTAGTGGCACCTCTTCTTTGAATACTGGTAATCAAACTTCTATTCCTGCTGTGGTGGCTTCTTTTAATAATGTTGCAGATGACACTTGGTATCTTGATTCTGGCGCAAGTCATCATCTAACTCAGAATGGAGATAATCTCACTGAGTCCTCACCTTACAATGGGAAAGATAAGATCACAATCGGGAATGGTAAGCATCTATCCATTTCCAACACTGGTTCCACTCGTCTGTTTTCTAATTCTCATACCTTTCAACTCAAGAAGGTGTTTCACGTTCCATTTATCTTTGCAAATTTAATCAGTGTTGCTAAGTTCTGCTCAGACAATAATGCTTTAATTGAGTTTCGATCTAATAGCTTCTTTGTGAAGGATCTACATACGATGAAGGTGCTGACTCGAGGCAGACTTGAGAATGGTCTTTACAGGTTTCCAGTATTGAAGAACAAGAAATTAGCTTATGTTGGTTTTCATAAGCCTTCTGCTGTTCATTCCTATAATTTTCGTCCCGTTGATAATAAGGTGGTGATATGGCATCACAGACTAGGACATGTTACTACTGAGATTGTAACCAAAGTCCTGCAAAGGTGTAATATCTCTTGTGGAAAGAATAAAGCTACTGTTTGCTCTTCCTGACAACTTGCTAAAAGTCATAGGTTACCCACTCATCTTTTATTTTCTCGTGCATCCAAACTATTGGAACTTGTTCACACTGACATCTGGGGACCTGCTTCTGTCAAGGCCACATCTGGTGCCAAATATTTCATCTTGTTTCTAGATGACTACTCCCGATACACTTGGTTCTATCCTTTACACACAAAAGATCAAGCCCTGTCTACCTTCAAGCAGTTCAAACTGCAAGTTGAAAATCAGTTTGATACTAGGATCAAACGCATACAGTCTGATAATGGTGGTGAGTTCAAGTGTTTTATGTCATTTCTTCAGCAATTTGGCATACTCCATCGTTTTTCTTGTCCTTATCAGCTTAAAATGGATGAGTTGAGAGAAAGCATAGGCACGTTGTTGAGACTGGGTTGGCTTTGTTGGCTTATGCTTCCTTACCAATGCCATTTTGGCAATATGCTTTCCAGACAGCTACGTTTCTCATCAACAGAATGCCTAGCCAGGTACTCAATCATGCCTCACCATATTTCACTCTTTTTCACAAAGAACCTGACTACAGATTTCTTAGAGTCTTTGGCTGTTTGTGTTATCCATTCATCCGTCCTTACAACAATCACAAGTTGCAGTATCGATCTGTCCAGTGCACTTTTCTTGGCTATAGTTTCAATCACAAAGGCTATTTATGTCTTGATTCTGCCACTGGACGAGTCTACATTACTCCTCATGTTGTGTTTGATGAACACAAATTCCCTCTTGCTAAATCTTCTCCTTCAACAAATGACATCTCAGACGAGTTTTTTCCCCAGCAATTATAAATGCTTCTATTTCTTCTCCTTCCTGTTCTGTTGATCCCCCTCCACCTCCATCATCTACTTTGCCAGACATAAGTACCAGTTCTCATTCTACAAGCAGTCCTGAGCTCCCTCCTGACTCTAGTATTCTCCCTGAATTGTTTCATACCACTCCTCCTTCATCTTCTTCCCCAGCTCCACGCATGACAACAAGGTTGATGCATGGTATCACCAAGAAAAAGCCAATTTTTGATCTCTTTGTTGTAAAAATCTCAGAACCTTCCACTCTCAAACAAGCTCTCAATTATCCAAACTGGACTCAAGCTATGGACCTGGAGATGGCTGCCTTACATCGCAATCAAACTTGGGATCTTGTCTAACAGCCTTCAGGTGTTAATGTCATTGGCTTTAAATGGGTGTATAAACTAAAACACAAGTCTGATGGGAGCATAAACAGGTATAAAGCTAGGCTTGTGGCTAAAGGGTATAATCAAACTCATGATCTTGATTATTTTGAAACTTTTAGCCCTGTTGTTAAAGCTGCCACTATTAGAATTATCCTGACTATTGCTCTAAGTTTTAAGTGGGAACTGTGCCAACTTGATGTGCACAATGCGTTCCTAAATGGTGATCTTCAGGAGCAGGTCTATATGACTCAGCCTTCTGGATACATAGACACTGCATTTCCTACCAAAGTGTGTAGATTGAACAAAGCTTTATATGGTCTGAAACAAGCCCCGCGGGCGTGGTTTCAACGTCTGAGTTCTGCTCTTCTCCAATGGGGTTTCAGTAGTTCCAAAACTGATAGTTCCATGTTTATTCACTTTGGTCAATCCTCAACTCTAACTGTGCTTATCTATGTTGATGATATCATCCTCACCGACAGTTCATCCTCACAGATCTCGTCCCTCATTACTAAGCTTAATTCTGTCTTTGCGTTGAGAGATTTAGGAAAGCTATCCTACTTTCTTGGTATTGAGGTTACTCATCATGATGGCTCTATGACTCTCAGTCAAAGCAAATATGTTTCTGATCTACTCCATCGAACTACCATGTTTGATACCAAACCAGCACACACACCTGGTGCTGTTGGGCAGAACTTATCCAAGTTTGATGGTGATCCTTTGACAGATGTTACTCAATATCGGAGTGTAGTGGGGGCCCTTCAGTATCTTACAATGACTAGGCCTGACATTGCCTTTGCTGTTAACAAGGCGTGTCAATTCATGCAACATCCCACTTCTGCACACTGGCTTTCTGTCAAACGAATTCTTCGTTATCTCAAGGGTACTCTGCATGATGGGTTATTATTGAGTCCTTCCAGTCACTTGACACTAGAGGCTTCACTGATGCTGATTGGGGTGGTTAACCTGATGATAGGCGAAGTACCAGTGGCTATCTGGTTTATCTAGGGGGCAACTTAGTCTCGTGGTCCTCATCCAACCAAAAGGTGGTATCATGTAGCAGTGCAGAGTCAGAATATCGTGGTCTTGCTTTTGCTAAAGCTGAAATGATTTGGATGCAAGCCCTGTTGAAAGAACTCTGCATGTCCATTCCTGCCATTCCTCTTCTTTGGTATGATAATATCAGTGCTTATCATATGGCAAAGAATCCTGTGTTTCATGCCAGAACGAAACATATAGAAATCGATCTTCATTTCATCCGTGATCAAGTTACCAAAGGCAAGATTTAGTTGCAGTTCATCCCTATTACAGAGCAACCTGCTGATCTGTTGACAAAAGCATCTCACAAGTTCAAAGTTCTTATCTCTCAAAAATCAACTTTGTATAGTTCCCACACCTTTTCACTTGAGGGGGATGATAAGCCAGATATAAACAACTTCTCTGTCACTTAAATATTGATATGCATGTATCTGTTATAACTGACTTTCAGTTATAACAAATATTCAATTACAACAGCTGTAACTAGTAACTGACATTCAGTTACAACAACTGTGCAGTGTAATATATATATATCGTAGCTCCCTGTAAATCAATAATAAGAAAAGAGAGAAGCTGTGTTCGCTTTCTCAATTTCTCTGCGCATGAAAGATAACATTTTTTTCATTTAAGAAAATTATTATGTGGACCATATGGCCCTAGGCAAATTAAGGCCTCACATATAGCCAGCTGTAGCATGGGATAGCCAGTGGTACCATTCGTCATTTTTATAAGTTAGGAGGCTGATATGGTATTTAAAAATGATGATTTTTTTTTAATTTTAAATCTTAAGACTAATATCTAACTAAAAATTCCTTCTGCTGATTCATTGTTCATGTGATAATGTGCTTGGCATGTGTCCAACAACACATGTCATATTTCTTCTTTTTTTTTTTTTTTTTATTTACGTGGGGTGTCCGGGCCAGCTTACGCGCACCACGACTATTCCCCACGGCCCGCTGGACATCCTGCAAGCCCAGGAGCAGGTAAGGCACCGCGAGGGTGACAGGCGTGCACATAGAGGGTCGAATCCGGGACGGAGGCGGAACAAGTTACACGATTGACCACAGCAGCTAGGCCCTCAAGTGCCTGTCGTTCTTGTGTTTTCACATGGGCAGGAAGCTACCTAAACCTCTGATATATGTGATTTACTCCTGGTTTTATATATTAGAAAGTGTAAATTGTAAAACCCAACCAATAAGATATCTGCATGCATGTTATCAGTGAGTGTAAATTGTAGATTAATATTTTTCACCAGTAAGTTATCCTAGTGCTTGCTTGGACTTGCTCAACAAACAGATTAAAAAAATGAAGTTTCACCGATCAGTCATCAGAGTCTGTAAATGTTACAGATGATTTAAGTTCGTTTACTAAATTTTTCAAGAACATGGTTGTCTTTGGTAGCTTATTGTCATAGCTGTGAACTCTGAAGAAAATTGATCTAAGAAACCAAAGTCCTGCAATGTAATTCCATTTTGTTCTAGATTGTACATGCATACAGGCTTGGTGATTATGCCCAAGAAGAAAACTAAAGAAATAGTAGATGAGTAGTGTACTGAAAATAAATATTTTTTTGGTATGTAAGAAGAAATATTATGTATTTTCATCATATTACATAGATTGGGTATGGAGTGTATCCTCTGTTGGGGTCAGTTTACACCTCAGATCTAAAACAATAGCACACAGGAATTAAAAAAGAGGAGGGATCGCTAGGGATACAAGATTTGCAACCAAAAATATGAACTGACATGTTGAGGAAACAGAAAGGATGTGTTTTTTAAAACACAAGGCAGATTTTTATGATTTTCTTCCTTTTGGTCATTGAATTTTTAAAACAATTCTGCGACCACTCATAACTTCTCGTTGCTCCCCTGTTCCGATTAGAAACAGAGATTCAAGAAGCTATGCTACGTCCTGAGAGAAGAGTTCCAACGAAATCTACTGTAAGTTCCCAAGACACTCTTTTTCCAGAAAATCATTCCTCTGCTTTGCATAAAGTGATCCATGAATCTGTAGAAGAGGAACCTGTATGGTTAGGACATTGTCTTCTTGGGTCAATTAAAGAGGGTGTGAATTAACGTGGGCCTGGTTTCACTATGTAATAGAGACAATGAAGATAAAGCAGGAAGAGGAAAAGAAGCCTCAATTGCTCAACATGGCAAATTCAGTTGAAGTGACTCGACTCAAAGAAACCAAATTCAGTTGCTTATATTTGCTTTGGAAGCATGGCAAACTTCACTGCCTCTCAGCTTAAGGAGATTGCAGCAGGTCTTGAAGCTTCTGGGCATCAATTTATCTGGGTAGTCTGAAGAAGCAAAAAGGGTCAAGAAGACAAGGAAGATTGTTTACCTGAAGGATTTGAGGGAAGAATGGAAGGCAAAGGCCTAATTATTAGAGGATGGGCACTCCAAGTTTTGATTCTTGATCATGAAGCAATAGGTGCATTTGTGACTCATTGAGGATGGTGACCGATGTTTTGCTGAGCAATTCCATAATGAAAAATTGGTGACCGATGTTTTAAAAACTGGAGTTGGTGTTGGAGTTAAGGAATGGCTTACAGTGCATGGAAATCATGTTAAAAGTGAAGCTGTAGAGAAGCAGAGGAAATGAGGAGCAGAACAAAGAAGCTAGAAGAAACGACCAGGAATGCTGTTGAAGAAGGTGGATCTTCTTGCTCCAATTTCAGTGCTTTGATTGAATAGCTGGGGTGGGGTCGCCCTTGATACAAATGCAGATATAAGTGTTGTCACACATGCATAGAATATTTTGTTTGTACTTAGTAGTGATTTTGGCAATTTACAGTATTATCATTCCCTTTATACAACTTAATCAAGTCCTCTCTCCTCGAAAAAAAAATCAACTACAAATTAACAAAGTTGCGAGAATGAGAGTTGAATGCAGACGCAGGTCACTTTTCATTTTATTTTTAGACATGCAGCTACGCAGTTTTGAGAGTTGAAAGAGTAATCTATGCAGCTTACATTTTTAGCCCAAATAACTAATCAAACAAAAAGGTTGAGCTTAGAGACAGTACACTATAAAGCATGCACTAGATAGACATGCAGGACAAACAATCATCACAAACTAGGAACAATCGTCTCCCCAGTAACAAATTCACCACAAAATAATTGCAAGAATCTATGCAGTTTTCAATGAAGTAAAACCACCTGCGTCGCCAATATGAATTGATGTAAAGAATTGCTAGAAGCGTCATCACCACAACTATATAACATATACCAAAA
>Ga0325414_1000166_pt1 | contig 44237 bp, 28 predicted proteins | sample PopdelMetagenome_8_FD_206183 | JGI IMG/M metagenome (GOLD analysis project Ga0325414, IMG submission 206183) | Populus deltoides microbial communities from Bellville, Georgia, United States - Leaf-PdKOR-R3 | ecosystem: Host-associated > Plants > Phyllosphere > Phylloplane/Leaf | place: USA... | reverse complement strand
GTTTCGTAGCCAGCGAGTATGTGTCAGTCCCTCCACGCAGTACCATCTTATTTTATTATCCCCCCTGCACTAATTAATATTTTTAATTCTGTTTTTCCAGAAACCTAGATTTATTTTCATCTTCTCTTATATATATATATTCACACACACCCCTGACATTTTGCCCTGCATAACTTAAGATGATCATCATTCTATTTCCTTGAAAATTTTAAGATAATATTTTAAAAAACAAATATTGAGAAAACAACATATTATATCAATTTAGGTTAATTTAAGTTAATATGTAAAATCTATAATTAAGGTAATGAGACTATAATAATCTCATAAAAAACAAAGTAAAAAATATTTTGAAACCTAATTCTCAATCAATCTAATGTTGAAGGATGAAATTTAAAAAAAAAAACTTTAGTCAACATTGGTTAACCTATCAAATTTGGGTTATGAGACCGAGATAACCCAATATAAAAAATATTATGAAGCTCAATTTCTAATCAATTTAATTTTGAATGATGAAATTAAAAAAAAAATCAATTAGAAAAGAAGACAAAAAAAGACCTGAGTCAACCCGTCAAACCTATGACTTGAGCCATGAGTATGAGATAAGCTCATAAAAAACCAACCAAAAAGAAACCATGAAGATTAATTCATAATCAACCCAATATTGAAGGATAAAATTAAAAAAAAATTCAATTACAAAAATAGACAAAAAAACTTGAGTTAACCGGTTAACCTATAAAAGAAGTATCATAAGTCATGAGACTGAGATAACCCCTTAGAAAAGAAAACTAAAATAAATTATGAAGTTTAATTCCTAATAAATTTAATGTTGGAGGATGAAATTTAAAAAACAATAAAATTAAAAGAAAACACAAAAAGAAAGTATTGTTTCCATGAACAATACTTTATAAAGATAAAAATAGTGATTTCTTCTCCTCAATTAGTTTATGTTAATGATATCTAACAATTATTGATTTGAGATACTTCAATGGATTTATAGTTCACACACACACACATGTATGTTAAAATATTATTTTTAGTCATTTACTTTTTTATCTTATATTGAGAATTAGTCGCTAATGATGAGGCAAGCCCAAACCGAAAACTTATCTAACCAATCATGATTTGAATATCACACATTTTTTAATGGAGAAAACATGAAAGAAAATAGCAGATTCTTTCTATCTAACAAAATGTCTATGTTTTTTTAAAAGAAATTCCCTGCAAAAAACAAAGAAAAAAGAAAAAGTTGAGCCAATTAAATTACATAATTTTCTCTAATTTAATTTCTTAGTTGTGAGTTATATTGTTCAATTTTATTCAAATAAAACATTTTATAAACACCATTTAACAAGGTAAGTTATAGTTATCAAATATTTACACTAAAATATCTTAAACCTATTTAATTTTTCTAGTATTTTTTATAAATATGTTCTAGTAAACACACAAAATCATTGGTTTGTAGTAATTTAAGGTGATTGACAATTTGAAAAGAAAAACATTTCCCTCACCTAAAACTAAATTAGATTAAACTTAAAAGATTAAATTATACTTTATTAGCTTGGGGTCCACATCATAATCATATAGTCCATGTCCTAGTACTCAAAACATGATTTGTAAGAGATACAACTCTAAAGGCATGATGAGTCATGAAACTTACTCGGGCATCCAAGGCCCAAACAAAGCTCACACTTATATGGATTCAAGCACATAACATGACCTAATGCTTTTCCTGAATAGGGGTCGTTGATTTTGCACCCTTAAGAATCGTAATACCTAACATATCTGAAGCATACATTATCAAATTGGAATTGATGTATCCAAAGGGATTAAAATGATGATATCTTAGGATAAAAGGCTCTTAAAGACCCATGCACATCAAACTCTATATGGAATTGTTAAGAAATAATAGGATTGTTACACTTGAATGTAATACCCCTTGGTCAAACTTAGTTTACTTGTCACCAACCACAGAGACATAATATATATTTATTAAATGATGACACATCTCTTAGTCATGTGTCCCTAGATATTGATCTTGTTATCATCTTTATCAATAGTACATAACCTATAAGACCTATAATGAGGACTCCTTTTGTAGTGGTCAATTGTCAATCTAGACCTTTATCCTCTAGTAATGTAAAAATGTAGGTTGCAAGCACATCAACCATCCTACTCTTGTATGGACACACCTATATAGGTTCAAGACTCTATAAAAAAAACTTGATCCCCAAGTTAAGTAATATTCTCCTTGAAAACATCTTCCTCTCCTTCATAAGAAAAAATACATATAATACAATTTCTTAAGGTCTTCTTTCACCATCATTAGTGATAACTTAAGCTAAGGAGGAATTAGTGAATCTTCTTAATGAAGTCCTTTATGCCAATATAAACCTAGAAAGTCCTCAATGAAGGAAACCCTATTTCTCCTCTCTTATGATATAAAGGCGATGATACTAGTAAAGATTAGGTGTTTGAGTCACAAAGCATTGAACTATTAAACTCAGGGTAAACCTGGATTTCTCAAAAAGACTATGCTAATAGTCGTATTATGAAATAAGGTGTATAGACGAAAGACTCTTGGTCATATAGGCAACCTAGACAAGATTCTACTAGTCCAATATTCTCTAAGACACTAAGAGCCTAGTAAAAAAAGTGATAAATATCAATGATTCACTTTTGTAGCTTGCTAATGCAAAAGTTTTTTTGGGAAAATAAATATTTTTCTTAGTTTTTTTTATTTGTATTTTTATTTTTCTATTCTATATTATTATGCTTTTTTAGTCTTTGGTATTTGAAAAGAATAGTTTTCATATTTTATTTTTCCTACTCAATATTTCTAGAATTTTTTTAATTCTTTATATATAAAGGATTGTAATAGTCTTTTAATTAGCAAGTAAGAATATGATGAATAAAAATTATTTTAGGTGTCTCCTTATAGTTCTAGTGTTCTTGGTCTTTGAGAGTTTTGATTTGTAACAAATTTTGTTATCATTTTCTTCCAGTTTGAGTTAATTGGTATTGATGCCAAATCACTCCTAGCAATTGTTTTTTATGTGCTATTGAATCTTCATGTTTAGAGGCTATAAAGGATGTTTTCATGATGGAGGATGGTTTTTTATTGGGGAAGTTTTACTCGAAGAACATTATATTTGATATTTTTATGGTCGAGGCAGTTTATGATCGAGAAGGTTTTGCTTAAAGAACAATATGTTGGATGTTTTGACGGATAATTTGAATTTGAGTATGAGTTCCATCCAACCTAAAAAGATTAATGTTGGAGAAATTTTAGAAACTTTTATAATTTAATGTTTCCTATTTAGTTTAGGAATTTCTATTTTACCTCATTAATTATTTTCTAGGATTTGTTTTTCTTTAAAGACTAGGGTTTAGACATGGATGAATAAATCAAGTATTTTGGTATATCATCATAGTTATAGATTTGCTTGGTCTTTGAGGTTTTAATTTTATGTGTAACAAACTCTGTTGATTTTTTAGGGGTTTGACTAGTAACAAGTCTCATTACCATTCGTTTTTTATTTATATCACTCCCAACTCTCAATAAAAATGCCAGTTATTGCTCATCTTAAGCCTTCTCTTAGTGGGGAATGAACATTTTGGGATCGTTTCCCAAAGACTTTAGGAAGATATAATTTATCTTAGTGGTAGTAGAATACTTCAACAAGTAGGTGAAGCTTTGGTTAAAATAATTGCCAACAAGTTCATTTCATTTACATGAAAAAATATCATTTGTTTGTTTCGGCTACTTAAAGTCCTAATGACAATTAATGAAATCTAATTTGACACTTAAAAGAAAAGGAAGCATTGCTAGAGACTACACATAGAATACATGTTTTTCTTCATGTCTCATTCTTAGACCAACGATAAACAAAGCTTATAAATAGAATACTTCGAAATTGGCTTTAAATATTTTTAAAAAAGTTAACAAGAAATGGAAAAATATTATTAAATAAATAATTTAGGCACTATTAACCTAAAAGGAATGAAGGAAAACTCAAGATAAACCTTTATTTGCTAAAAGAGACCCGACTAATAGCCTTAGTGAGAAATAAGGCTTATAAAAAAAATAGCATAATATCATTATATCAAGGTGAAGAATATGTGCTTTAATATGAGAGATTTGGTCATTAGAAAGATGTAATAAAACAACAATCCAGAAAGGAACATTTACTCCAGATCACTTGTGTGAAAAAAAAAACATTTATCATCTCCAAGATATCAACAAGAAGAATTTTTCATGCGCATGACACTTAGATCATTTAAAAATATATCACTATTAAGAAAAGTCATTTGCATGTACTCTAATATTTTGATAAGAAATGTAAGAAATGTACACTTTCTTACATATATTTGTCTATATGAATCATCCACCTTATCTATTTATAAAGGAAATTTCTCTTCGAGCCTATGGCTTTTTCTTTGGCCTAAGTATAAAGACTATATCCCTCTAAATATAAGAAATTATCTTGCTCATGTATATAGAAACCTACCTTACCAAAAACTAAAAACAATTGTTATTCGATCATGAAAAATCACCTTACCTACATGGAGGGCAACACTTTGTATATGTATAAAGGCAATCACCCTCTAAGCCTGGTAAAATAACCTTGCTCAGGTATAAAGGATAAGTTTTCCTTGCAGGAGATTTTAGAGAAATTGAGTTGTCAAATGCAAAGTTGATGGTGTTGAACTAACCTTAACAAAGTAGATATGCATAAGGATGGTAGAAAACAATAGTCTAGGATGATTTTGGTATTTTTTGCACTCTTTAATATTTCATCTATAACTTTTTATCAAAGTGTTAAAATGATTCAAATTATCTTGATTTAGAAAGCTCATTTAAAGGCACACATTATAAGCAAATAAATACATTTAATTACTTTTTGTAAACCTTAAATTCTAGCACACAATATAAGCAAATAAATATACTTGATTGCTTTTTGCAAACCCTAAATTCCTTCTTTTAGGTCTTTGTTTCTCTATTTTTTTTTTAATTTTTTTGCTAATCTTTTGAGACTTTACTTTATGGTTTTTTTATTCTTGTTTTTGCTTAAAATTTATGAATTTTCTTGTTTTAGTTTTAATATCCTGAATAATCAAAATTTGTACTTTTGGAAAATTTTCAACCCTGGCCATTTAAGCCTGACTTGTGAATTGTTTTGGGTATCTAAAACATTATTCAAAATTCTTATCTCTTTGTGCTATATTTGCATTAGTGTTTAGGATCCTTTCAAACTTTTCTAAATCTTCTATCTTTCAAATTTTCTATTTAAATATAATTTATTTATTTTAGGTTATGTCATCCTTTGAATATAAAGGGCACCCTGCTCTAGTATAAAGACACACATAACCTTTCTTATATATGACATAATTATTTTCTAAATATTGTGTTTATGAAGCCAATTTGTCAAAAAGAGGTCCAACAAGAATGGATTGAACACAAATAAGATGATACTCAGAATGAACCCATTCGAACCTAAGATATCTTCGTTATCTCTACAACAAAAAGATGTTGAATTCCACTCCCATTAAGGCATAAAGCATGCTAAGCCTAAAAAATCCTAAATGTTAGGATATTAGATCTTATTCCCTATCCAGGTTTGTTAATTATGAAAATTTCTTAAATGTTAAGACGTTCCATTCTTTTTTGGGAAACAAAAGAGGGGCATTGTACCTGAATAAGAAAAAATATAGAAAAAAACTCAAAAAAATAAAAAAAAAGTCATAAAAGCCTATAACCATGAAAATATTCAATACATATATTAGAGAGACTTTACAAGACTGAAGCCATATATACCTACCCTACTATCTAATCCTTCATCTGCATCCCTCAATGCTTTATCATCATTCTTTTTAGGGACATTTACTAAGTACTCATTTTAAGTAGTAGTGGTAGCATGTTTCAAAAAGATCTCTCCAAAATCAGGCAAAGTATCAGGGTGAAAAGTGTTAAAGAATTCCACTACCACACCCTTAGACAAATTAAAAAAATAAAGATTGCTTATCACTTCAACCCATTTACACTTCGTGACCTTCTTTAAGGCACAAGTTCCATTAAAAATTCTTAAGAACTCATTTGGTAAATCATTAACAATGCAAAGATGGAAAAACTTTGCCCGAGCCTTAAAGGTTTTGTATATAGCTGTCACTAAGGCCAACTCCAGCTCCTTAATCCTTTATTAGCACATTTACAAGTTCTAGTTTCCCTTTAAATAAGACTTTTTAATTGTCTAAAGCTTCATAACTAATGTATCCTTTTTTAGAGAGGTTTTGTAAGAATTTCACAGGTAAACATCAATTGGTAATCCAAGTTTTCCTAAGAGTTCTATATAGCCTACACCTTTTCTCTCAAAACTTAGAGAGTTTGGTTATCTATAGTGGCCATCTTAATGATCCTAATCATTTTTTAATGCTTGAATTCCTATCACTCAATGTTATGAAAATAAAGTTAGGCTATATGAACATAAAAATTATTATGATAACATAACATGAGCAAAATGATAGTGAAAATGTACTTGGAGAAAAATCCATTTATATTTTTTATCATTTGAACAATGTCCTTATATGGGTAGATAAGTTGTCCTAAATTTACCCATCAACTTTTTAATAAAATTGACATATTCACTCTAGTACCTAGACATAGGATAGACCTTAGTTTTGTTAGAAGGTGAGAGCTCCATTAAATAAATTATGTTATTCTTGTTCCTCTTTTAAGGTAAAGGACAACACAGGTGGTAGAGCATTATCCCACTCATCTCCGTTTATAGATGATGCAGTTTTATTACCATACCAATACAAGCTTTAGGAAAGGCCATTAAGAAGAAGGAGGAAGTCATCTGAGTGTCCCTTATAAGAGTGACTATTTAAAGCTAGGTTTGATGGAAGTGGTGTTAACCCTTGTCCAAAGTTTAGGGTGATTGGTTATTTAGGGGAAGATGAAGGAGCCTCCATAACTATCTCTTGCATTGTTTTCCTCTTCCTTTTTTTTCTTTAATTTGGTAGTCATCCTTGTTACGGCTCTTTAGAAATCCACAGGTTCGGGTATAATGAATTGGTTGTCTCTAGAGGTTTAGTTTTCTCCCTAAAAAAGAGTAATCACCTCCTTAATGGACTAAGAGGATCTTGTATTTTTGTTAAATGAGGTTATTGAGTCCCTAAGTAAAATATATAAAGTGACATTTCTTTTTTGAGGTTTTTTCTTTGGTCCAGATCCCCTATAATAACAATAAAAACGAAGGATGCAACTAGGCCAAGGGGTTAATAAAAATAAATTGTTAAGAAAAAATAAAAATAAAAATAAAAAATCTTATGTATTACCCATTAAGGTCTCATTTAAAGTACACCACTAGGCCAAGGGGTTAATCTTGCACTAAAAAATAAAAGCCTGCAACTTTCTATATAATGACTTATTAATTGAGGTCCATGTAGGCTTATTGTTCCATAGCCTAACTAGGTCCTCTAAAATCCAAAATATCCTCAAATCTTTTAAGGGCTAACTGTAGGAATTTTCCTTTAAAGGCAATATGAGCAATTCACTCCTCCACTCAATTACATGGATTTTCTTCTGCTCGATTACTACTTTAATAAGATTTTTTTGCTTAAAGAGAAAAGGTGCAAGACCATGCCATTTCTCAAGTCTTATTAAACATGTTCCTAATTAGTAGCAGTGTCTGGATACCTTTAAGGAGGGCTCTTCACCATGTTGCTTCATGTAATTTTTTAGAGCAGTCGGGGAGGCCACCCTATTTGGATGTAGTTGATTGGCACAAAGGTCAAAATTGTGAAGAACCTTGTACATAAATCCTAACAAGGAGAATGTGTAATTGTGTTTGATTATGTAAAAGGGGGCTATAATTTCTTTCCCCAATGCTTGGGCTCTAATAGACTAGGCACTGATTCTCTTCATCCATGAGGGTTATTTTTTTATGCACCATCTCTATAACTAAGATTAGGATTCTTCTACTTAAGTCGATGACACCTTACATGGGTATATATCCACTAGCTAGTCTCGAGGTTTCCTTATCTCTCTATGGTTTCCTAGTCTCGACCATAGGTCTAGTTGATTGGCCTAAGATTCTTTTGCATTATCTATGTGGCTTTGAAAATAGGCCTTGTCATAATGAATGTTTGGGAAAATAAAACGACAAGATATTTTGAAGAACGACTAATCGTGATTAGATGATCGATGTAAAAAGATTCATGAAAATAGCCCCATTTAGACACGATCGAGGTAATGGATTTGTGCCTGTTTGGGTGTATGGTTGCGATTGCTTTTCAAAGTGCTTTTCGTGTCGAAATGCATCAAAATGATGTTTTTTTCATTAAAAAAAAATTATTTTTAAGATCAGCGCATCAAAATGATCCAAAACATACAAAAAAATATATTTTTTAGCAAAAAAAATTAATTTTTTATGGAACGCAGTTTGTACCGCGTTCCCAAACGGTTAAGCATGTTTGAGATTGTGGTAGATATTGCTTTTTAAAGTGTTTTTCTCTTAAAAATACATCAAAATAATATATTTTTTTTACATAAGCACATTAAAACAATCCAAACACATTAAAAAATAATTTAAAGCAATTTTTTTTTTTTTTAGCAAAAGCATTATCCAACAACAAAAACAAATGTTATCTTGGTCTTCTAGATTATTTTTATTTTCTTCCCATGGGGTCTTGCTATTGTTTTTCTTTCGAACCATGACATTAATGTTGCTATTATCATAATCAATTAGTAGTGAAAAAGGAAATAATTTGAATAAATAGTTTATAGTAACTTTGTACTTCGTAAATTTACAGTTTTTTTTTTATATTTAATTAAAATGATGGGGGGAGGGGTACATCAAAGTTGACTGGTCAAAAGTGCAAAGCTAGCTATGATAGCACACCATGTTCTTGTCGAAACCAGAAGCACACCGCCACACGTGGTGTCTCGGAGGCCGTAGCGTTACACCGACCCGGTTCCGCGGTAAAGATATGTTTGTTTTGCTATAGTAAGTACAATATTGTATACATTTATCTCGGCTGCTTTAGTATTTTATATTATATTGCTTAAAGCTTGTTGTATTATACGGCTTACACACAAAGAGCCTCAAGTGAGGTCATTGGCGGTTGAAGTAAAAAAATCTGCTCCTTGTCTTCTGGACAGACTACGGTGTATTGTAAACTTAGGAACACCATTTCCATTCTTAAGTTCTGTATTATCAAATCATTTACTGCCATCTGTTAGCAGCTCCGTCATGAGGAGAGGTCTCAGATGTGTAAATATGATTTTATGTGTCAACTGTCAGCAAACAAAAGGCATAATCTGATACTTAAGGTGGCTTAACTAGTTTGTCGGCAAACTAAAAGCATAAAAATACTTCCTTGTGAACACAGGAGGTGTTGTCAGAGTGTAACTAGTTTATTATGAATTGAATTGCTCACTTAATTTAGTGTAAATTACTTCTTGAACCCAATTGAGCTTAACTCTACAATCATTTAGTTTTACACACAATTATCATTATTGATCCTCGACCATTTAGGTCTTTTTTAATGAAATAAGATATTTTAATTATATATAATATGATACGATATTATATAAAGTATGTAAAAAAAAAACCCACGAAGCAAACCCAATAATGTATATTCAAACCCAATAATGTATATTATTCTTATATAACACAAAAGATAGAGCAATAATTACATTATAAAGCAATAAAGAAAAACATATTAGATGTAAAATAATAAAATATATTTTTCATTTATTAATCCAAGACATGATCATCAATGGAAATATGAAAGCTGAAAAAAGAATTAAATGATGCAAGTAAAATCTCATCCATTGAAATATGATTTCTATAATAATTTAGATTCTAACACTCAAACTATGACTGATGTAGTTGCAAGTAGAGCATTGATGAGAAAAAACATGGTGAGGCTAATAAGATGGTGGAGGCGATGGCTTCAATTCATTATCGATGGAATTTCAAGAGACAAATGCCAAGGAAACTACTAGGTATTCATAAGGTAGATGTTATTACCTTTTTAAATGTACATATCAATTTGCCAATAAATGTATTGGAAAACTTAAGCATTAATGTTTTCTGTTAAAAAAGTTTGATTTGAGAGACATGTAGTGGACCATAAGCAATTGTTAACTGTCAATTTAGCAACCCTTTTATTATAGTCTTTTCAGAACAAGAACACATTGTGTCTAATTTTCAGACACAACACAAACTCCACTCCAACACTTATAACCTAAGCTGGAAAAATCATCCAAATTTCTCTTAGAGCAACAACCAAAATACATTGTAGCCCTAAAAGATATGAATTTGATACCTAACCTAGCAGTTCTATCACAACAAATAATAAACTAATAGACCTCCTAGTAACTAAACAAGACAATAATGAAAATAGGCATCGAAAAATATTTAATACTCAAAGCATAAATTCAATAATGAAAACAAATTAGATCTCATAGTTTCGTTGATTCTAAAACTTCTATTTTCTTTAACCAAATAAAAATTTAGTTATATAGTACTGTGATTGAAACTCGAAGGAGAAAAAGAAAATAGAGAAGAGGGAAGAAAGTGGAGAAAGGATAGAAATCTAATCTGATATCGTCCCACCTCTTTTACATGTTTTTCTCTCTCTCTTTAGAAGCCTATAAAATCTCCTAAAAATACTCTCAATATTATCCTTCAATAATAACAACCAAATTTGAATAGTTAATGAAATTATTAAATAATAAAATAGAGTCCTAATATAACTAGAAAAATGATGTCTTTAGCTGGAATTCATGCACCAAATCTAGAAACTTCTGAAAGTAAATCACATTGTAATAAATTTGCATGTCAGGGAACATTCTAGCACATTAGAAATATAAGTGCAGCGACATTATGTCTAATTATGGCCTAGATTCAGTCAGTATCTCTCAAAACTCAAAACATGAAAGTTGTATAGTTGTTTCTTAAGGTTCTACAACATTTTGAATTTTCTAAATTGGAGTTTAGATGAGAGAGTTATGCCTAGATTACAAAGCTATGTCAAAATTGTCTAGAATTGCCCAATTTGCTTCGTTTTGCCCGTAACCCCTCTATTTGCATCATAAATCGAAAAATAAATATGATGAGTACATTTAAGAACCAAATAAGTATAAAATACTAAACCTTAAGAAATAAAAATATGGCATTTAGCATTCTTATGACTAGGTATATTCCTTTAAGTTTTTAGTGTTATATATTGTATTTAAGGCTCTTATGGTAGCCTCCTCTCTTTGTCAAGTCCAACAAGTCATCAATCACTAGTTTATGTATACCTCTTTATTTCTACCATTTATTACTCTTATAGTTGTTTGTTTCTTTTATTTTTTTGGCATGATATACTTGTTATGGTGTATTTTTTAGTGTTAATACATGGTTGAGATTCCTATTGTCTTGTGATAAAGTTGAAAGTGCTTATGTAAATTGATAATTTTCTAGTTGTGGAATTTGGAATGGGGTTTACTAATTAAAGTCCACTTTTCTGTGAACTCGAATGAAAGTTTATGGTTGGTCCTAATAAACCTATCAGTGTTAGTAGTTCACCTTTAGTGAGCCATGGCTACTTGAATATGAATCTCAAACTCCTTATTTATAATTTACTGTAGTATATTTGAACATGTCATTTCCCCCTTTTTTTTATTTGTATTTGTGCGTGGTTTCAATATAGTGTGGATGATTTCTGTTTGAATGGGATGTTAGAATCTGCATTGAAATTCTATAAAAGTTTTTACTCTTTTGAGTCAGCCCTCGACTAACCAAGGTAGATCTTCAAAAAGATTTATATATTCCTAAGTCTGGTTGGTGCAAGAAGTAATCTTTCCAAAACTATATTTCAACACTGTATTTGGCTGAAACCCATTCAAACTCCCATCTTGTTTTGATAAGTTCCTTAGTCATATTATGCGTCTGTTTTGACTCGAAACCAATTTATTTTGGCTTAAATCTTGAAACTGTCAACGAAATTGTGGTTGATTGCTTTCATTTCATAATATAAAGCATTAAAATTACTCATTCATACATATTTGTCCTTGAAACAAGTTTGCAAGGCCCATTAGGTTTCAGCCCACAACCGAAAGGCCTATTAGGTCAATATTATATATTTCAAATCCAAAATATATTTATATTTTATTCAAAATATCACCTCCAATTGTTTTGGTTATTCACTCTAGTATTACAAAAGAGTAGCTTTTCCTTGGGTTTTCTAAAAATGCTTGGTTATTCACTTTTGGATGTTTAAAGTATATGGACTCTACATGGGTCGTGACTATGGATCTTAAAAGGAGCAATACTCTTCATCTTGTTTTTTAAAGTAATAAAATTATTATGAAGGTCTCTAAGTCTAATATTCACCAAATAGTTATGAGTATTGGTTTTTAGAATAAATTTAAAAAAAAAAAGCCGACAAACAAAATGAAAAGGAGATTGTCCACTTATTGTATATTAACACAAATAAGAGATAACAAAACAAGATAAATAAATTTATCAGGTGGATGTTAAATAGCACACCTCAAAACAATGAATCTAACATAGGTCCTTGTGAAGACTTTATCCAAAAAGGACCTTAGTGTTATTAGATTCTAAACTAGGTAGTTGAACTCATAAACAAACACTGCTTGAATATTAATGGGACTCACAAGCCTTCATTCAGCCATGGTGTTAGCGGATTTGGGTATTATAAGATAGATGAGCTTAAACAAAACATTGTCCATAAACCCTCTGTAGGATTTAGGCATGGGTATTACAAGATAAATGGTTGTCATAACCCAATTTTTATTTTTCAAAATAATAATAATAAATAAATAAATAAATTGAGAATTGGGTCAAAACCACAAATTGAAGGTTCAGGGACTAATAAGGAGGAAATTATAAATTTAAAAGACAGTTTGGCCAAAAATTTGAAGAATTGACAAGTTTAGGGACTTAATTAAACTTTGAATTAGTTTAATTAATGAAATTAGAAGCTCAATGGAAGAAATATCAAAGTTCGAGGTCAATTTGGGTTAAAATTGCAAGAAATTAAATTCCAATGACCAAATTTGATAGGTGGTAATATTATAGGGAGGTTAATTGATTTTTTTAGGGGTAATTTTGAAAAAATTTAAAGTTGAGGAGTCAATTAAGGACTGAATTGATTAAATTTGAAACTAAAAACTGTTTTGTAAATGATGTTGAAGTCCAAGGATCCAATTGCAATTGATCGAGGGGAAAATTCAAAGATAAGGGTTTCATTTTAAGATTTCGGAGCTTCAAGGGGGAAATTGAAAATGCCTAATTTCAGCCCAAAACAACATCGTTCCTAAGGCAACTGTTCACTTTCGGGTAAGCAGGATTCCTCACCAAATCTACTAGTTGCCTAATATCCCTCACCCAATTAGTGCTTCTCTAAATGCCAGGATGGGTCGTCACCAACAGTCTTGCAATGGCAGGACTGTTGGTCCGCCGTTTTCCTCAAACACGGACGAACGTGCCAAACATGCCTTTTTAGATATTAGAAAATTTTGAATTTATTTATGGGTCATTTGTAATTTTGTTTTGAATAACTTCACTTAGTATTGGACTATAGACTTATATTGTGAAATGTGAATCTAATATGCAATACATATCTGTCTTTTCTCTTTTTTTTTTCTTCTAAAAAAATATAATAAAAAAATATGTTTTGCTTTCAATTCAAATTTTACTGGTTTATTCACCGGCGCCAGAGTCAGGAATACCATACTTTTTTGGGTTACGTAATATTTACCAATATCATAGTTGCAAGTATTTATAGTTGGATATTCATCGACACCAGAGTCAGGAATATTATAAGCAGACCATTAAAAACAGAATAAAACAAACCCTTAGCAATTTAAGACAAAATCAACAATGCAGGTTACCTTAGGTAGAACGCTTAAGGGGTTATGATATCTTCCCTTTTCGCATAAGCAGTCACGTACCATAGAATCTCTATTGACCAGTTAGAGTTCCTAGTGACTATAATATTAGGTAGCAACTCCTTAAACCAGATCTTTTCTCCTCTAAGAATAAGATACCAGATATTTATTCTTTCTCCTAGAAAATTTTAAAGATCGCCACGATATCGGGTGAGACAATGGTTACAGGTTATGATCAAGAGTAACTAGTTATAGACATGTTAATTCATTAGTTGTTATCAAAAGGTAATAACTAGGAGTGATAAAAATAAACTAGACTTTAGAATGGTTAGGATTAAGCCGACCGCCCATGATTTAACTCATAATAGACCCACTATCAATGTTTTTAGACAAACCAATGGTAAAATAAGCACGATACACTAATAAGAATATAGAACAAGTAGCAATGCAACTTATTTTAGATAAGATGTTTTAAGGTGATTGTATATTCCCTTTTAGCATAGTTAGTCTCTCATCTTAGACTCTATAGACTAGTTAGGGTTTTTTAATTACCATAATACCAGGTAACAATTTTTTTTTTACATAAAACCTTTTTCCTACAAAACTATAAGGAAAGGATCCTCTCTTTGTTGCAATGTTGGGTATGACACTTGACATGAAGACGGACCATAAAATCTTCCTTATTCTTGGAAATGAGGAGAACATTGATTGATGTTCAACAATGTAAATTGATTTTACAAGTGTAAGAGGAACAAGTAATATTTAATGTATTAAAGATTATAAATGTTTCAATTTATTTATGACTCATATTTTTAAATGGATATTATTGACAAGTTGATCATCAAAATTTTCAAAGAAGAGAATCTAAAGATGGCTCTTAAAACATGTCTCACTAGCTCTCAATTTATTCATGTTGGGCAAGCTTTAATTAGGAAATGTAACTAATACTTGGAAGCTATTTCACCACTTCTTCAAGTAAAGGAGCTACTGTAAAAGAGCTTGAAGCCAACATTAAAAAGATACATTCAAGATCCATCCAATAAGGAATTTAATTCATTACCATTCCATCTAAGGTATGCTTACTTTAGTGAATCTTCATCTCTTTCGATTATAATCTCATTATCATCTTTGAGTGCTTTGGAAGAAAAAAAAGTTGCTTGGGGTTTTAAGAAAGCACAATAAAGTATTGATAAGAACCACAACTGATGACATCAAATGCTAAAATTATTAGAGCTAAGATCATTTATATAATCTCTTATATCCTTTGGTTATGTCTGGTGTAAGATGTGCTATAGAAAGGTGGAAATAGAATGGTAAAGAATAATAACAATGAGTTAAACGTTCATGGAACGATGGGTATGTTTTGACCATCAAAATCTTAACGATACAACCCAAAAGAATCATTTATAACTGTTTTTAATTTGATTAGATGTTGGAAAGAATTTTTTGCCATGCTTGCTATTATTTTCTAGATGGTTATTTCGAGTATAACCACATTTTCTATAGCTCTTGGAGATTAAGATAAGACCATTTTCATCTATCTATATGGTACATTTTTATATATAATGATATTGTTTGGATTATGCAATGCATTTTCCACCTTCTAATGTTGCATGATGTCAATTTTTGTGACATGGAAACATTTATAAAAACTATTATGGATGATTTTTCTATTTTTTGTTCTTTTTTTATGATTATTTGATTAACCTTGCTTTAGTTTTGAGTTGGGAAAATTTTCTATTTCCATACTACGAGAAGGAAAACTAGTATTTGCACCTATTATTGTTGCTCTTGATCAGGCATTAACTTTTGAATTTTTGTATGCTGGGTAGTGATTAAGCTACAGGGGCTACTTGAGGGGAAAAACAACAAATATTTTCATATGATTCATTATGCAAATAGAACTTTGACAAATGCATAATTTAATTATGCTTCTATTGAAATTAAAAATTATTGGCAATTGCTTTTGCATTTGACAAGTTTCATTTTTATTTGACAGGCTCTGAAGGCATCATCAACATAGACCATACAACCTCGAATCGTTTCTTACAAAGAAACATGCAAATACGAGTCTACAAGAGTTTGATTTGGATATATGGGATAAAAAGGGAAATGAGAGCCTAATAGTTGACCATTTGTCTAAAATTGACCGAAATATGAATGGTGGAGTAGAGAAGGTGCTCATTAATGAAAAATTTATCGATGAGCACCTCTACTCCATGCACATTGATGCAACACATTAGTATACTGACTTGCCCAATTACCTAGCAAGCAACGTCATCAATCCTGATTTCTCTTATTAATAAAGGAAAAGGCTCATCTAATTTCATGCACTGCCTTTGCGAGGATCCATTATCGCTCTTAAAATTAGGAGTCATTTTGGTGTCATAAAGGTAACTCCAAAATTTCTTCAATTAGGTTTTTAATGTCCTTTTTTAAGATGCTTATACTTTTTTAGCTGCTTGTGATCAATGTTAAAGTATTCAAAATATTTCTTGAAATAATGAAATTCCTTTAAACATTATTCTTATAATGGAATTTTTTTAACTTTTGGGTATAGATTTCATGGAGTCATTCCGTATTTCCTTCTCAAATTAATACATCTTGGTATATATGGATATGTTTCTAAATAGGTAGTGTTTATAGCCCTACCAGTTAATGACTCTAAAATAGTGTAGATCTTTTTGAAAAATTATATTTATACTAGTTTTGGCAACCCATGAGAAATTATTAGTGATGGAGGGAAACAATTTTGCAACTCTTAGTTTGATGCACTCATCAACAAGTATGGAGCCCGTTGCCATATGCATACTTTTTTCATCCACAAATGAGAGGCCAAGTATCCAACCAAGAATCGAAGAGGATCCATGAGAATATAATAAATCTCTTATGAAAACTTTACTCAAGAAAGTTGATGATGCACTTTGGGTATACCAAACAACAATCAAAACTCTGATGAGGATATCTCCCTATCATCTTGTGTTCAAAAAAGCTTGCCATCTATTAGTGGGAACAAGAACATAGAGTCTATTAGGAAATAAAGACATTGAACTTTGACAATTAAGTAGTAGGAGAGAAACGACTTCTCCAAATTAATGAGATGGATGATTTCTGAATGATGCTTATGAGAATAACTATATATATAAAGAATTTACCAAAAGATGGAATGACAAAAATATTTTGAGTGAATTTGATCTTAGGTAAGAAATACTTATCTACAAAACTCATCTTCAACTTTTCCTTAATAAGTTATGTTCAAAATGACTTAGAGTGTTCATTGTAACCCACACATTTTCTATGAAGTCCTTGAAGTGCACCATGAAACGAAAGGCACGTTGAAAGTAAATAGGCAATGGTTAAAGCCTTATATACATGGAGATTTTAAAAAGAAAAAGCATTCCATCAAGCTTACTATGTCAAAAGAGAACCAAAATAAATCTTGTTATTATATATGTCTTGTAGCTAGTCGATTAATTATACATGATATTGATTTTGTTTATACAAAACATATTTATTTTTAATAAATACCTTTTTATTTTTAATATTTATTTCTATGTGATGAATGAGTATAAAGTAAAGATAAAGTTCTTAGGATAAAATGTTCTGCAAAGAAAATGATAAAGTGATTATATTTATTTCTAAATATTTATGGTTAATGCTTTATGTAAATGTCATTTTGTTGGCTTAGATTAGTGAACATCTTTTTATAGTTGATAAAAAGATAATCTAGCTAAGATAAAAGTTTATTCAGATTAGTTAGCATTATCTTCTTTGTAATTATCTGATTAGTTTAGATTTTTTAAGAAATAAGTTCAGATAGAGTATCCGATGATAACCTTATCAATGTTTTTGTAAAACACATTACAAGTTTGTTACCAATATGAAGATTATCTTTATCCTTATCATATAAGACATGTATATAAGAAAAGTTAAGTTTGAAGAAAAGTGTGCTTCGTGTGCTTCATAAGAGAGTTTTAAAATGTTAAAAGCATCAAATACATTGAAGCAAGTGTGTCAATCAACTAAGGAGTTCACACAGAGTTTCATAGCACATATTATTGACACATGAGGAGTATGTAGAAAATTTTTTAGGAGAATTTGTCCCTAAAGAATTGGAGAGCCTATAGACTCCTAGCGGGAGTTCCTATATGAATTGTTAGCAACTAAAGGTTTTAGTTAGGATGACATAGTTTAAAGATCATCAGATGTACTGGCAAGCTACTACAGTAGGAGAAATAACATGGTTCATTATCTCATCAAATAAGGTAGTATAGTCATAAAGGGTTTTGTTTATAGATACTTCTTTTGTAATCTTTCAAGCTAGTGAAAAAATTATTTATCTTGAGTTTGGCTGTCCTGAAGGGTTTTTTTTTTTTAATCTTTTGAAGAGTTCTTCAAAAGGTTTTTCCCTTTATAACCAAATACCTTATGCATTTAAGTTTTCTTCATTCTTTATTTATTTGGTTGATCAGTGTTTGCAAAGTGTTATCATATCATCTGTTAATACATGGTAAACATGAAAAGAGACTTTCAAGTGGTATCAGAGTACACTCAATAGGAGTGAGATCTATTTTTCTTGATTAAAAAAGATATCGACACTGAATTCACCACTATTATTTAATGATGAGAACTATGCCTACTAGAAGGTCAGAATGAGAGTCTTTCTAAAATCACTATATGAGAAAGTGTGGCACTTAGTAAAGCAAATGTGGATCAAACCTGAAACTCCTTTTGCAAAATGGAATAAAGATAATGCTGCTACTTGTAATTGGAATAACAAAGGCTTGAACGTTATATTTATGACGGTTTCTCTAATAAGTTTAAAATAATATGTATGTGTGAAATAGCTAAGGAAGCTTGTGATATTCTTAAAGTTACTTATGAGGGAACTAAATCAATGAAAATTTTGAAATTACAAATGTTAACCTCAAAGTTTAAGGAAATTAAAATGTCAGAAGATTAATCTTTTAATGAGTTTTATGCAAAACTTAATGACATTGTGAATTTCAGGTTCAATCTAGGAGACAATATGGAGGACACATGAATTGTAACGAAGATCTTAAGATCCTTACCTTAAAGATTTTGGCCAAGGGTAACAGCTATTGAAGAAAGAAAGGATCTTGATACTTTACGTGTTGAAGAACTAGTAGGTTCCTTACAAACATATGAATCTACATTGCCTTATTAAAGAAAAGGTAAGTCCATTGCACTTAAATCTTATAGGGAAAAACATAACTACTCTTCTGATGATGATCTTAATAATGATGATATAGCTCTCAAAGCTGTGTAATTCAGAAAAATCATGTTTAAGAAGAAGAAAATTGATAAAGGCAAAAAGGTACATGATTTTGTCAAAAGAAATAAATTGAAAAATAAAAGTAAAATTAAGACTGAATCTAGGAAAAAAGTTAAGTGTTTTAAATGTTCAAGATATGGTCACTTGAGAAGTGAATGTTTTAATTTCAAAAGAAATAAAGGTAAAGCTCTTAATGTCATTTTAAGTGATGAATCTGACTCTGAAAAATCTAATTCATCATTTGATAATGAATTTGTTTTTGTTGCTCTTTCTAACATTGTTAATGGATCTACTGTCATGAAACAAACTGTTGAGATATCGTGTGATTTTGACACAAATCAGACTGTCAGTAATTATAGTGATTCAGATATTACTTCTGTTATTATCGATTGCACTAAGCTTGTAAGAAGCTTATGACAACTTGTGTGAAGAAGTAGTGAAAGTGAAGAAGTTGTTTAATAAACTGATAGATGTGGAGAACAATCTGGCAGAAGCCCTAAAGATTTCAGAAGTAGAGATATGTAGATCTCTTGGGAAAGTTAAAGCACTTGAAAATGAGTTGATTATATGTAAACAATTATAAGAACCGTCAACAACACATAAACTTGATGAGTTGTTGAAAGCTCAAAGGGTTAAGATACATAACACATGGAAACTCCATCAATAATATATTTGTATCTTCCTTCTCCAAATGGATTACCTTTGTAAAGGGTAAGGAACCTTTCATGCTAAAAGACTTTCACTACTTCTTCACATTGTCCAAAATGGTAAGTTAAAAGGTAAGTTTATTCCTACTTGTCACCATTACGGAATTGAAGAACAAGTAAAAAGAATATGTTTTGTAAGTAAAAATCAAAATCTAGAGTACAGAGTTGACTTAGTCTTAAATCAATTATGTACTATAGAAAAGAAAATTGATAAGTTAGCAGGTTGTGAAAAATCTAATGAGACTGAAAGTTCTAACATAACAAAAATGAAAAATCAATGTGTAGTTAAGAAAAAGAAAATATGTTTAGTAGTACACACTTAACTAACAACTATGAATAAAAATTTATGGTATTTAGATAGTGATTGTTCTAGACATATGTTAGTAGATAAAAGTTGATTTAAGAAATTTGAATTCATGAATGATCATTCAGTGACCTTTAAAGATGGAAGTATCTACCATTAAAGGCAAAGGAAATGTTGAAATTCCTGGTTTTCCTATCTTTCATGATCTTTTGTTTGTAAATGGCCTTAAAACTAACCTACTAAGCATAAGCTAGTTTTATGATGAGAATCGTAGTGGGCAGTTTTCTAAGGAAGAATGCAACATCTACAATTGTCCTAGCAAGTTAATCATTATAGGTACCAGAACTTTAGACAATTGTTATGGAATTTCTACCTTGACTGCCTTAGGATGTCACAAGGAAACATGTGATAATCTTGATCTTTGGCATCAATGCCTTGGTCATATCAATTTTAGAGATCTGTCAAAAATTTCTAAAATGAAAGTTGTATGAAGACTATCAAATATGCAAACAGTTAAGTCAATGATGTGTGAAGCATGTCAAAAAGGAAAACAAACTAAAGCTCAACACAAAAAGACTATTGATATTTTGACATCAAAACCACTTGAATTATTGCACGTAGATCTAATAGGTCCAACTCAAACCGTGAGTATTGGTGGAAAGAAGTATATCATGATCATTATAGATGATTATTCAAAATATACTTGGGTTATACTATTAAGAGATAAATTTGAATCTTTTGATCTTGCTAGAAAATTGTTCAGAAGATTGCAAACAAAAAGAATCTCTATATCTATAGAACCTGTAGTGATTATGGGAAAGAATTTAAAAATACTAATTTTTCATTATTTTATGATGAAAAGGGTATACATCAAGAATTCTCTACTTCAATCACTCTTTAATAAAATAATGTAGTAGAGAGGAAGAATAAAGTTGTACAATAAATGGCTCAGACAATGTTGAATGGCAAGAAAGTTGCAATGCATTTCTAGGGGGAAGCTATCAACATAAATGTCCATATTTTAAATCATGTTATATTTAAACAAGGTATAAAACTCACCTTTTATGAGTTGTGGAATCACAAAAGGCCCACAATAAGATACTTCAGAGTAGTTGGAAGTTCTTGCTACATGTTAAGAGATGGAGAAAACTTATATAAGTTTGATAGCAAGAGTTATGAATGAATTTTTCTTGGATATTTAACACATAATAAAGCCTATAGAGTTTACAATTTACGAACACAAAATGTCATGGAAACAATCAATGTGGTCATTGATGACAATCTAAAGGACACTGTCATAGACAATCTTGATGACATGTTTGAAGCAACAAAAGAAACCTCATCTAAACAAGATGAATGCTATAGGGAAAGAAGTTCTATGCACAAGTTTAAACAGTCCCAAGAAAAATAACCTTCCTCAAGGATAAGCACAATCATCCAAAGGAGAACATCATTAGAAATTAGATGACAATATGAGGTTGAGAAAAAGAATTATTAACCAAGTCTTATATGTGTGTTACTTGTCATAGGTTGAACCTAAAAAGGTTGAAGAAGCTCTACAAGATGAAAGTTGGATCAATGTCATGTATAAGGAACTAAATCAGTTCACTAGAAATGATGTATGGGAGCCGATTCCACGTCCTAATGGTCACAACATAATTGGAACCAAGAGGATCTTCAAGAACAAATCAGATGAGCATGGAATATTTATCAGAAACAAAGTAAGACTGGTGGCATAAGGATACTCCCAAGTTGAAGGAATCAATTTTGATGAAACATTTGCACCAATAACTCATATGGAGTCTGTTCATATATTGCTTGCATTTGCTTATCATGAAAACTTTAAACTATACCAAAGGATATGAAGAGTGTTTTCTTGAATGAGATTCTATAAGAAGAGGTACATGTAGAACAACCTAAATGTTTCATTAATCATTTGTTTCCTGATCATGTATACAGATTGAAGAAAGCCTTTTATAGTTTAAAGCAAGCATTACGAGCATGGTATGAACGGTTAATAAAATATTTGTTAGATAATTGTTTTTAAAGTGGTCATGCTGACAAGACACTCTTTATAAGAAAAACACGTAAGAAAACACTCATTGTTCATATTTATGTTAATGACATTATGTTTAGAGCCACTCATGGTTCACTTTCTCATAAGTTTGCTAACGAGATGAAATCTGAATTTGAGATGAGTATGATGGGTGAGTTAAACTTCTTTCTTGGCATATAAGTTAAGAAATATGATAATGGAATTTTTATTTCTCAATCAAATTATGCATGAGATATAGTTAAGAAGTTTGGTATAGAAGGTAAGAGTCATGCTTGAACCTCTATGAGCACTTCTGTCAAATAGGGTTGCCTCCTTTTCTCCCTCTCACGACGTGGATTCGAACCACACTAGCCACTTTCCTGTCTAGTGGATCATGATTGGTCTGTCGTCCTCCTCATTATAGTCCTCCTACATCCAATTCTCCAAGAATTATCATATAGTGATGTTCAAAATCGCTCTTGTGGACTGTAAGGTTTTGGGCATCGTATGAACCCTCGTCGAAGGTTCCTCTATCAATTCAAACCCTACAGGTAAGTGTGTTGATTCCATACTTTATAGAAGCATGATAAGAAGTTTGCTCTACATAACTACAACCATACTTTTTTTTTTTTATCAAATGTAAGAAATTTATAGATCAATGAAACAAAAATGGAGAACTAGGCTACAAATATAAACAGAGAAAGGGAACAGGCTCCCTTAAACATAGGGGGAATAAACTTCCATATAGGCTACAAACAGCCTAATCTAAAGAAAAGAAAACTAAAATTAGAAACCCATATTGACTGCAGCATAAGCAAGAGCCAGCAGAGCAAACAGCCTAACCAAAATAGCAAAAGAACAAGCAAGGGTTCTGAAACCAAAACCCAACCACCAAGAATAGAACCAACAAGCAAAACTGCACCAGAAATAACAAACCCAGCAGCATGACTACATAATAGTAGCACAACCAGCTACAACAGCAATACCAAGCAGAGACTCTGCACTAAGGAAGACCAAACAGTAAGGCAAGCAAGTAGGGAGCCAACTCAAAGTTGCACTAAATAGGGCAGCCCAACCTGCAACAACAGTAAAAGCAAACAAAAATTCTGCACTAAAAGAAACCAAGCAGTAAAGCAAGCAAGCAGGGATCCTGCATAAGGAAAAAAAGAGCCAGCTAACACAACAACAACGAGCCAACATATAGGCTAGGAAAAAACAAAAGGGCAATTTTGGTCCTTTTGCAACCAAGAGATTTAGGCCTCGTTTCACCAGCTGTGATAGCTTCAGTGAACATACGATTAAGTGGAGGATCTACAAAGGGGACTGCACTATAGGGTTGTTGCTTCTCGACAACAGCAGTCTCTGCAGATGGACTGGAATTGCCAAAACAAGTAGGAGCTTCATGAGCATGTTTCTTACGTTTTGAACTGGTTCCTTTATAGCATGTGGAAACAGAATGTCCTAACACCCGACATTGCTTGCAAAAATAGGGAAGAGATTCATACATAACCTGCTGGGATAGAGATACGCCATTGGACAGAACCACATTTACAGAAGTTGGCAAGTCTAAGAGCAGGTCGACCTCGATAAGGACTCTAACATACGAAAGTCAGGTCATATTTGCAGTAGGAGCATCATAGTGGATTGGCTTCCCAATCATACTAGCAAGCTTTGAAAGGCAGATTAGAGTCCAGCATCTTAGAGGCAAATTTGGGAATCTTACCCAAGTCGATATTTTTGTCATATCAGTGTCTTGAAAATCAAAAACATCTAACATAACTTTCAAGATGAGAGGTCGGCCAAACACATAGTATGGACCTCCGCCTAGAATATCCAACATTTCCATTTCAGAGGGGAAAGCAAAAATTAACCAACCAGAATCATGCATTGTAAAATTGGCTTTATATTTCTAGTTTTTGCTGATGAAATTCAACAGAGATGCAAAGCCAAAAAATTTCCCAACAACATAACCAATCAAACAGAAATGCAACATATCAACGGGTTCACTAATATCAGTTTCCTTAAGATGACAGATGAAGAGGATGCATATTCAGGGAAATGGACAAGTGCAAGAGATTATGAGTTGGAAGTGCATGTTGGAGTGTTTGTGGCAGCACACCAGTAAATTCTAGATGGAGTCTTGTCTCTTACCAGGGATGGGAAAAAGGTAATTCCAGCAAGGGGGAGAGACGCCAGAAGGATGAGGAGTAGAGAGGCCCCTTTTAGAAGCTGGCAGGGGAGGAGAGTCCATACTTTGTCCTGGGTTGGAGTTATCTGAACCTGGGTAAGAACCAATAGGGCTAGACCCGACCAAATGTTCACTCGGCATGATGCTAGGTCTGGAGCTGCTAGAGAAACCTTCATTGCAGTCACAAGGAGTAGGAGATATTGCCTTTAGTGTTGGTGTGTGCGCTAGATTTCAGTATAATCCAAAGAATCACACCTTACTATAGTCAAGATAATCTTGAAATACTTAAGTGTCACATCTAATCATGGTATTTGGTATTCAAAAGACTCAAATTTGAGTTTGGTAGGTTACTCAAATGTTGACTAGGCTGGTAATGTTAATGACAAAAAAAGCACAACAGGAAGTTTTTATATCGGTGGAAATTTGGCAGCATGGATGAACAAGAAACAAAATTCAAGTTCTTTGTCCATTGCTGTAGTCGAATACATTATTACTAGAAGTTGTTGCACATAACTTCTTTAGATGAAAAAGATTTTACAAGATTATGGTTTTACTCAAGATACAATGATTGTTTATTGTGATGATTTTAGTGCCATTAGTATCTTTAAGAACCATGTGCAACATTCATGAACCAAGTATATTGACATAAGGCATCATTTCATTCGAGACTTGGTTGAATAAAAAATTGTGACATTAGAACATGTTAAGACTTAATATTAATTGGATGACCTTTTCACAAAACCTTTGGATGGTCTTAGGTTTGAGTTTTTTAGAAAATCCATTGGTATATGCAACATGCCATGATTTTTTTAAGATAATGTCCTTGTATATATTTTTAAAAAATTGTTTTTGTTTTCTTAATTTTTTTTCTTTGTCTCACAATTAACAACTTGCTGACACTAAAACAAAGAAAGAAACTTGCAGGTATACCCAATATATGTCTTTGAACTCCACAAATATCATTTTGATAGGATCGAGGTGACTCTTACTTTGAAGGTCTTCATTTTGTAAAGGGTATTTTCTTGTGCACTGTGAGATGTCATCATTCTAATTGTTAGCAAACAAAAATTTTGTTTATGAATATAGATATGCTGATAGTAAGGGGGAGTATATGCCTTGAATTATCTTCCCCACATCAGTAGACGGCCCCACCCTGTCTTGTAAAAAAAGAGAGAACCAAAGCCACCCGGCAATTCCCTTCTCCTCTTATCTATAGCCAACCCGAAACCACAGGCCAATCCTTCACCCTGACAAAAGCCTCACACTCATCTTGTCTTCTTCAAACATCAACTGCTCCCGTCTCCCATTTCCCTCTCAACAATCGTTCCACCATCGTCTCTCTCCCTCTCAGCCACAAGACAACCACCACATACTCTTTTCTCCTGTCACAACCCCATCTCTCTTTTCACAGACCTTCCCCTTTCCTCAGCAAAGTTTTCCCTTCCTGTCAGTCTAAAAAAACAGCCCATAGCCGCTTATCAACACAAATTTTCAGACTTTCTCTTGACCATCCACCTTCAGCCGCACACTGCCCTTTCCATCTCCATTCTCAAAACCGTAACACATCTTTCCTATATCACCCGAACAGCAAGAAAACCAAAGCCTCGTCCTCTCCTTCTTTTTTTTTTTGGCTTCTCGCCATCACCACCAAATTCTCCCCCACGGTCCAACAACCTCTCTTAAGATCACCCAAAACCGTGAGCCATAAGTAGCGTCAGCAGCTTGGCTTCACATTCCAAACAGACAGTTCTTCTCTGAGTTCAGCACCAGAATGCAGCTGTCTCCAGCTTCAACAGCGGCATCGTCTTCAGCCCCGGCAGCCATCGCTGACTCACAGCCCCTCAACCACTAGAAGCAGGTGCTAGCCGCAGCAACAATCCAGTACGTAATGCGACCAGTCTCGTCTCTGCACCAACAGCTGGTCCCAATCGTCTCCCTCGCCAATCTCTTCCCCATCGCAAGCAGTAGCTGTATTTTCTTCTCTGAACCGGGAGCGAGAAGCAGCAGGGGTGCACAGTCATCGCCAGTCATTACAATTCTTCAGCCGTTTTTTAGCACGCAAGCCAGCAGCAGCAGAGGGGATTTTCACTTCTGCCATAGTTTGCTCCTCTAGCAGCATCTTTCTCTTCCCTGCAAAGGCTGCACTGGTCGTAGTAACATCGAAGGGCCATCATTGAGACAATCATCTTTCAGCCAACAAACTTGTCTCCACCGGGAAAAGCAAGGAGGGTCGTCCTTCGTTAGCAATGCCCGACCGTCTCCCTCCACTTCTCCTCCAGCTGCTGCCTCGCCAGGTAAGCCGTCTCTCTTCTCTTTCAGTTTTTTTTACGTAAAGGATTTAGCACTGTGTGAAGGTAAATTAATTACCTTTGCACTGTGCAGTGCATGCGTGAGTAATTCACGCATACAAGCTGCAACAGTGCCCAGCCGGGACCGTGGTTTGGGCCAGTGACCCGGCTAGGCTTGCTGGGTTCAGTCCTGTCACATAGGTCGAGCTGGACCCAGCCAAAAAAAAAAACGAGTAATATTGTTGGTTTTCTCGTGTATTTAGTTTATGGTTTTTGTTATTTTTTTATATTGTAGAAATACAAATCTAGTATTAAAATACCTGGTTTTTTCCACGAAAGGTTGCAAATATATATATATATATATATATATATATATATATATATATATATGTCTGAAAAACAAAAAAAATATTTTCTTGTATGTTGCATACGGCCAATACCCTAACATATTCTGAATTTCCTTTTTTATATATAAAAAACAAATATTTGAAGTTTCGAAAATGTATTTTCGTATGGATTTCTTAAACACAACAAAAAATTATTTTCTTGCATTTCTGGATTTTACAACATGTTTGTAAAACTCCATAGGGTATTGGCCAATATTCCAAAAAATATAAAAATCTTATTTTGGGGGGAATTCATCTATTATTCACCGCTAATGTTTGGATAAAGAAATCCTGAAAGGACGAATATCCAAAATATTATTGGGAATAATTTGTTATTATTCACTGTTAATATTTGGATAAAGAAACCCTAAGTGGTAAATATCCAAAATAATTTTTTAGGAATAATAAGTCATCACACATTCTTGAAAGAAGCCTCAATTATAATTGAGGACATTTCAACTTTTTGACTCCACGGTTTACGAGCTGTGAAAGTATGAAAAACATTAAGGCAAAAGGAGGCTTTTAAAGCACTCTGAATTTCCTTAGATTTCTAAATCTTTGTCCTTCCTCCTTGTGATTTAAAATTCGTAAACTCTTGAAATACTAAGAGAAAAATGAGCTTTTAAAGCACATAGAATCTCCTTGGATTTCTATCTTAATAAATTTAGTTTGAATCAAACACAGATTTCAAGAGATCTGCATTGGTTCTCCTTGGTACTTTGTAGACATATCTAAGGGTGTGATCCACATTGACCAAGGGTTCTTTCTTTTTAGACTTTGAGTCCAAGTTTGTTCATCATAGCAAACCTATCCTAGAAAAACTGATGGGATTAGAAAACACCAACACCATAGCAATTATAAGACAAACCAAACACCAAGAAGCTTACCTTAGGTAGGGCGTACTAGGGGTGCTAATACCTTCCCTTTACGCAACCAGTCCTTTGCCTTAGAATCTCTGAAAGACCAGTTAGATTTCCTAGTGACCATAATACTAGGTGACGACTCCTTTTTACACAAAAAACTAAATAACCCAAAATCAATTGAGGATCACCGCGACGTCGCGCTCCGCCATAAGGGTGCAACAATCATTATGGAAATAGACAAGCAATTTCATAATAGATCATTTTTCTCTTTCTTTAACTCCTTCAACTCCTTTTTTCACTTTATTGCGAAAATAGACAAGAAATTTCATTATGTTTGTTAGGAATAATAAATGTTCATGTATCTAGGCCCTAGCATAAAGTTTGACTTTCAAGGTATGTTGTTGAAACCCTGTTACGCATATTTTATTAATGTATGAAGATGATCAAAGAAAGTTTTTTTTAATTAGAATGGTACGCTTATCTCACTCACATATTCATGTTTCTATTTAGTCAAATAAAGGGATAAGCTTTCATGAATGAAGATTGACCATTAAGGTAATTAGCTCTTTTAAAAATTATCAATTGTGAGTGTTTTTAGGCTAAAAATTAGCTTAACTTATAAAGGTCTATATCTTTGAATGACGTGGATATTTTTAATTTAGTGATCAGTGATTCAAATAAGGTTTTTTGGGTTTTAAAAAAGGTCTTTAAATAACCAAATGACATGTTTTAACAAGGAGAATCTAGTTGGACTAATCAATAAAAAAGAAAGAAACATAATTTGATATGATGGAGCCTTTGTCAAATATTTCATTATTATATCTATTTTCACCATAAGCTTCAATCAAATCAGTTCTTTTTTTTCTGTCATCTTGACTTAAAGTCCTTGTTTTGCCTATTTCCAAGGGAAAACCTTTTGTCTCTTTTCTCTTTTGATATCCCTAATAATCTCTTCAACACTTATTCAAAATCTTCTTTTCAATCTTGCATTCTACATCGTTCAAGACAAATGGTAAGAATATTATATCATGATGTAATAAGAGAACATGTTGTTGGATCTTGTGTAAGGTTGAAAAGCACAAATCTTGAAATTTCTTGAAAAAAATATGGATGAATGTTTTGTTAATTTAGATAGGGTCGGTATAAGATGAAAGCACAAGAGAAACTTGCACCACCTTCTTCAAGCTCCTCGAATGAACAAGAGCATGAGACCTCATCTCCTAAGAAAACCCTTATTCAGCCTTCCAATATTCAAAAGACTAAAGAGAAAGGCAAAATAGTGGTTAGTTCATCAAAACCTGAACCACATTCTACCAAGATGGAGCTTTTCACCTCACTAAAGGTAAAAAAAAAAAGGCATACAAGACCAACTTCTTAAGAAATACTAAGTTGGGAAAATGTGAGGTATCTATAAGTGATTTATTTGATACTGCCTTTGCTTTTATTAAAGAGATTTTTAGAAAAAAATAGGAAAAGTTGACTAAAGGGGCACTTGCTCTTTATATAAAAATTATGAGGGAATTCTATGTTAAGTATGATTCATTTGACTTAGATGAAAAGTCAATCACCTCCAAAGTGAGGGGTCAAACCCTGGCCCTGACCCCCTCTGTCATTAGAGACTTGTATGGCATGCCTAAGGTCAGTAATTCAAGTTTTCCTTTTAAAGGAATTAGGACAACATCCAAAACCCAAATGAGTAATCTATTTATAAGACCTATTGGACCTAAATGGATTGTCAATTCACAGAGGTACCTATAAAGTCAATGGTTGCACCCTATAAACTATTAGCAAAAATTGTTTTGACCAACTTATGGCCAATTGCTAGACACACATAACTGACTATTGAAAGGGCACAATTCATGTATGCCATTGTGGTTAATGTACCCATTGATCTTGCTACATATTTTATAGATGTTATTCATAAAGCTCTATATGACAAGAAATCAAGTTTTTCCTTTGGGGTCTAATCACTAGAGTAGTTATTATGGCTAAGGTTCCCTCGAGAGATGTTAAACCCACAGTGAAAATGTTTGGCAAAATTTCTCCTGTAACTGTTGTGAAATATGAAGTCGTGGTTAGCAAGAAAACACTTTTTGCTGACGAGTCCACTTTATCTCAACCAGAGTCACCCTCAACCAACCTGTTATTTTCACTTATCATGGAGCAATTATAGTTTTTAACCAACAAGTTTGATAGTTTTACAGAAAGGTAAGATCAAAAAGCTGAAGAAGTTGATAGTTTGCTCTTTGATATCCAACAGAATGTTGTACAAGTTACTGACAAGCTTGTATAATTAGGGTTGGATGTTGAGCAAATTCATCATATGGTTATGAAAGATGACGATGATGAGAGCCTTGATTAGTGCCAAATAAAGGGGGGAGATGCATGGATTATGGTGGTGTTGATATTTGCTACTCCTTTTATTATTTTATTCCTGCTATTTTTAAATCCTGAATTGATTTTAAATTGATTTTAATGGTCTATAATATTTGGGATAAGCATAGGAACTTTCATGTTATGGCTATATGCAATCTTTTAAATCTGAAGTTCATACATATGCACTATTATCTAAATAATTGTTTAAAATTTTTGCATGAAAGAATTTTTTGAGCATGTTATAAACTGTTAACATGATACATGTTATGAACTGTTAAGAACATTGATAATTGTTCTCATGTTAATTGATTGTGTTTGCAGGAATTTTTGTTTAATCTGAACTTAATGCTTACTAATCCATTTTTGTATGTTTTGTCACAAATCAGGCCAAAGAGGGAGATTGTAAATGTCTTTTTGTTGGCTTAGATTAGTGAAGATTTTTTTACGGTTTGTAAAAAAATAATTTGGCTAAGATAGAAGTATATCAAGATTAGTTAGCATTATCTTCTTTGTAATTATCTGATTAGTTTAAATTTCTTAATAGATAAGTTCAAATAGAGTAGAAAAGTTATCCAATGATAACTTTATCAATGTTTTTGTAAAACAAGTTAATAGTCTATTACCAACATGACAGACTAAGAAACTTTAAGATTATCCTTATCCTTATCCTTATACTTATCACATAAAACATGTCTATAAGGAAGGTTAAGTTTGAAGAAAGGCATGTTTCTTGTGCTTTATAAGAGAGTTTCAGAACATTAAAAGCATCAATTACATCAAAGCAAGTTTGCCAACCAGCTAAGAAGTTTACACAGAGTTTCACAACATGTACTCTTGACACAAGAGGAGTATTATCGAGGAGAATTTGACCCTAAAGAGTTGGAGAGCCTGCAGACTCCTAGAGGGAATTCTTGTATGAACTATTAACAACTAGAGGTTCCAGTTCGGATGATAACAGTTTGAAGATCATCAGATGTACTGGTAAACTACTGCAGTAGGAGACATAACATGGTTCACTATCTCATCAAGTAAGCTAGTAGAGACACAAAGGGTTATGTTTAGACATGCTCCTCTTGTAATCTTTAAAACTAGTGAAAAAATTGTTTATCCTGGGTTTAGCTGCCCCAAAGGGTTTTTTTTTTATCTTTTAAAGAGTTCTTCAAAAGGTTTTCCCTTCGTAACCAAATACCTTGTACATTTGTGTTTTCTGCATTCTTTATTTATTTGGTTACTAATCAGTGTTTGCAAAGTATTATCAAATCATCTTTTAACAGGTGGTAAATAGGAAAAAGGACTTTCACTTTATTAAGACTAGACCTTAATTAGAGTTGTTGAGACCAATACATATTATGGTTTTTCTTTTATGTAAGGAAATAGTTGTTCTTATAAGTTAAGGTATGATAAATACTTGGAACTAATATATAGGTGTTTTTCAAATGGAATGAGTATTGAACTGACTCATAAAAGGATTTCATATGTAGAGATCACACACGTCTATAGAAAAGCTCACGTGACAGTTATGTAAATGATTCTTATACTTGAGATCACTAAGTTATCTTATATAAAGAATTATATGCTTTGATCCTTACTATATATTGTCTTAATTAAGGGTAGCAAATGGGTAAATATTGGGTATATAAAGGTGAATTAGAGAAAATGTTTCACATATTTTCAAATAGTATTGGTTATAAAATTCTTGTGCATGGCGGAATGAGATTTAAAAATAGTGTCAAATCTTATTAAAAAAAAGTAATGACTATGGTGTTGAGAGCAAGTATAATTTTACAAAGTTTACACACTTTATGCTGAAATGTGTAGAACATTATTGATGAATGGATAATAATTTTATTAATAACATGATCACTAAAAGATTAAGTCAAACCACTTATTACTTTCAATGGTAACAAACAAGATAATATTTGGTCATGATATGTTGATAAACATTACACTTGATCTTTAAATATAAACAAATCAATTTATTAAATTGATAATAAGTTAAATTTTTGAACTTATTTAATCTTATTTTGATTAGGGTTGTGATTTATATTTAGGCTAACATATTAAATAATTTAATAGGTCGTACACATAAAGAACCATAAGTAAGAAATTAAACTACGATGATTAATCAAGTATGGTTTAACTGTAAATAAGTTTTAGAAATTAAGGACTATAATGTGATTTGTTGAGAGGATTATAGTTCTAGACACAGAAAAATCAAGTGGGACTTGATTACATAAATATTTATAATTATCTTGAAATAATATATGTGATATTATTTAAGAGGAAAGTAACATTTTACCATTAATAGGGTTATCAGTTTTTCTTCCCTATAAATAGAATAATATGCCTTATATATCTTTCAGTAGATGTCACACTCTACACATCATATACACCTATACAAATAGGTAGAGTAGAGAAAAGAAAGAGCTAGAACTTAAGGCATTGCAATCCCTCTTTTTTAAAAGGGTTTTAGAAGATTTCTTTCTGATGGTTCATATAGATTACTATTAGAGATCGAATAATTGGATGACTTGTAGTTAGCAATAACCCAGCCTTGAAAGGTTGATCAAATGTAGAAAGAAGAAATGTTCTTTAGGTAATCTTCTCAAACCCTAAATAACTATAGATTGTCTAATGGGACCCTCAAAACTCTTGAAAATTTTAAAAATTATTGTTTCCACTAAGTTTATGTATTTCAAGAAACCCAACAAGTCTACCTGAAGACTATAAAGTAGTACATAAGAAACAGGACTTTTTAAAAATCTTCTGGCATAATTCTATGCTTTACATCCCCTTAGAAGGAATTCTCAAAGCTTACTTGGCCCAAATATCATGAATTAGCACATTGATTACCTCTTTAATCCTTTAGGCTCTTGCCTTTATAATTGGTCCAATTGGAACATGCAATCTTCTTAAAAATTAGTATTGCTTGTTGATTCTCATAAGCATCTATTCAGAAACCTCTATATACTCAGAAATCCTTTTAACCTTTTACAACTAGTTTATGATCTTCTTTGCTTGTAAAGTTCCTGCAAATTCAAGGATCTTGATACAAAATCCAAAACCCCCTCTACTCCTACCTCTAGAATGGGTTTTTCATATTGGCCAGGGACCTATTGTCACTCTCATCCTAGCCTTGGTCTTATAGGTTTCTTTGTTTCAACCAACAAGTTAACTCTAAGATCTGACGTTGCATGTCCTTTATTATGAACCTCCCCATCCATTCCTATCTAACCGTGTCCTCCTTTGGCAGCATCTTCCAAACATGGTTGATTTAGGTAAAAGCAACATAAAGAAAGATGAAAGAAAATAAAGAAAGACAACAAACACAATAACACATAAAGAAATAAATTAGGATTATTGGGCTCTGATTTCAATTGATGCATCCAGGCAAAAGCAACATAAAAAAGTTAACAAACATAAAAACACAAACTTTTATTGAAAAGGGATCACATAAAAACTCTAATTCAAAATTTTATTATTGAATATTTTACCACACAAATATTATAATTAAAATTCTTCTAATCTTCTTATATACTAGAAAAAAGTCCTAAAAAACAAAAATAATAATAAAAAAAAGTTCTAACCCAAATAGAAAAAATAATCTTAAATCAATTATAAAAATATAGCAAATCTTGAATAGTAATTTATGAGCCTTAATTGAAGACCTTTCTAAACTTCGATTGATATGAATGCTAACCTTAAAGGAATTAAAGCCTCTAAAATCTTCTACCAAAGTTTTAGTCAATCTAATGGTTGAATCAAAATTTATGCCCATTAACATAAAATTATACTTTAGGAAAAAGTCTCCTACGTCATAATGCTTAGGAGGATGGAGCAATAAAAATCAAGATATATGAAACAATAACAAAATATGCTTGAATGTTATTAATATAGGAAAAGAGCCTAAGGCATAATATAATTTGAAAAGGTTGATAAACTATCATGTTTGAGTTTGTTTTAACTTTAGAAGTCCTAGAAACTTTTAAGAATGCTTAATGGTTGATTAAAAAAAAAGATAAAAGTGACAACAATTATCTAAAAACTGAAGTAGTGTATTTTTTATTTCTGGAATGAATGAAGTTTAGTTTATATCTCATTCTTTGAATTGATTGCTTATTAGAGATTCTTTGATAAAATTTTAAAATATATATTGATTTAAGCCCTTTTTTAAAAATAAACAAGCAAAGATTTTGGAGATATTGATGAGTTTAAAATATATAAATACCATGTACCTCATTTAAATTTGTTTAGTAGTTAGTTTTTTTTGTAAATTTCATGTATTTAGGCTTCTTTAATTTATTTTTTCTTTGTGTTATGTTTGAGTGAATAATAGAAAAAAGAAATCTTTTTGTAGCAAAATCATAAATCAATTAAAATTCTTAATAGAAATTAGACATAATCAAAAGAAATCAAAAGAAGATACATTTTTGGAAAAACATTCAATTTTTCTATTATGCTATTGGAAGTTTTCCTTCTTGGATTCTTAGAGTAGCCTTTATTGTTTTGGATATGACTTTTTTTCTTGTTAGGAAAATCAAGTGATTCTAGTGGAATTGAAAATCTAACTCAAAGGACTACAATTCATATGTTTATTACTTGGCCCAAACTAGCTTGCATCAAAGAGAAACTTGGACCACAAAACATTGACATGATATAATCATATATAAAAATAGTTATTTGTGTATTAAGATAACTCTACTAATTGAATTGAACATGCTAAGGAATAACCATGTGACATACCATATATGATTAAAAATACATAAAAGTGTAGTTTCTAGATAATTTCACGGTTCATGATTTTGAGTATAACACATCATCACTATATTTATCAATTGAAAAGGCAAACAAAACCTGCTTATTTACTTTTATTTCACCATCATCATTCAACCACTATAATTTATATGATATGGAATGTTTGGTAGTGTGCAAGTTTAACTTTTTCACCAATTTAGTACTAGCTATATTAGTGCAACTACCACCATCTATAATTAAGTTGTATACCTTATTATGAATATGACATCTCGTGTACAATATGTTCTCCCTCTGATATTTTGAATCATCTACCTTGACATATTCAGTGTTCTCCTCACCACAAGTGTCTCTCCCTCAACCAGATACTCAACATGAACATCATCAGCATCCTTCAATGGTGGCATTTTCTTCTCTTCATCCTCCTTATTGATCTCAACCTCGTTATTAGGTTTCATGACCATGACTTTTTTGTTTGGACACTATAAAGCAACATGACCAAAACCCAAACAATGAAAGTATTTATTTCCATGGTTATGAGAAGTAGGAGTAATATTGTTACTTTTAACAACGACTGGGGTGTCTTTCTTCTCTTTAGGGTATTCAACCTTGCCCTCCTTATTCTGCTGTGATGGACCACCCTAATGCTAGCCTTCCAATTGGGTTTCCAAGGTTTCGAGGGGCTTAATGGTTGGATTTGTCGAATGGTACCCTTTCATTTAAGTTATTTCTCCACCTTCACAACCATATGCATCATCTCCTCCATCTCCACATAATGATGCAACTCCATAATATAAGTTATATCATATTTAAGGTCATTCATGAATCTAGCCATAGTAGTTTCCCTATCCTCCTCAACATTAACTTGAATCATAGCAAGTTTCATCTCCTTAAAGTATATCATTAACACTCTTTATGCCTGGGCTCAAACTTTACAACCTTTGATACAATTCTCTATAATAGTGGTTAGGCACAAGTCTCCTTCTCATTAAGGATTTCATCTCATCCCAATTATCAACTTGCCTCTCATAATTCTTCATGCAGTTTGTCACTAATTGGTCCCACCACACAATGACATAGTCAATAAAAGCAAGCTTGATTTCTTAGGCACCAGATAATTATGACACTAAAAAATTCACTCCACCTTTTTCTCCCATTCTAAATAAACTTCAGGACCATTTTTCCCTTAAAAAACTAGTATTTTCAGCTTAATTGTACATAAATCTCAGTATGAGATCATTTGTTGGCACTTAAAAAGAAGGTTAGAAATGAATATAATAAATGTATCCTATCAAAATTCTTAAAAAATAATTTGGAAAGGAAGACCAGAATTCAAAATATGAAAAATAGTCCCTTAACTAGAAGGGTCTATAAGTTATTGTTAAAGTTCAAGAGGGAGGTAATATCACCAAGCTAACAAAGATAAGAAATTGCATTATCGATCAGTTAATGGTTGATATTTAAAAAATATTAAGTTGGTAGATGGTGTTACTAAAAGAACTAAGGGATTCACCTAGAAATTACAACAATAACATTACTCCAAAAAAATATCGATGGTATTTCAAGTATAATTAATTAGGCTTGAATTCCTGAATTGTTCAAATCTATGTTTCACTTTATAGCATGAGTTCAAACTATTAAACAATCAGTTAATATATAAAAAAAAAAGAACATTATTGTATGAATAAGATAGAAAAAAATTATGGTTGTATTTCACAAATATCTAGTACATAATAATTGTTTAGTTGAGAAACAACTAATGATCCTTGCTCTAAAAGATTCCAAAGATGAATGAACCCTATATAAGTCATTTGAAGCCTCTTTTTCGATGGTCTTTACTGCCTAAAAAGAATGAAGGTGGTGTTCTCTTACTTCTAGAAAGATATATTTTTTTACATGATTCATAACTTTAATCTCTCTAAAACTTAAATTAACCTTAGTCTTAGTAAACTCCTTCTCTACCCTATCTAGTTTTTCCCTTATAAAAACCACATTGGCTTCTTGAGAATGGACCTACAAGGGAACATCTTTAAAGGACTAGTTAACCTATTGGATAGTTGAATACTTATCTTCCTATTATTATCTCTATGCTATAAAAAAAGTCATGGATAGCCTCATAGTCTTGTAACATTTTCGTTATATATCTCTACTAGTAAATAGAGGATCAATATCCTTCCATAATTATACCAAGACTTTCTTAACATAATCATAGATAGTTGTTCTAACACCATGGCCTCTTCTTCTTCAACAATAGATGCAAAAGCATCAATATAGTGGTTCTAATGTTAATGAGGAAAAAAAACAGCTTTGGCCCTTAAAGACTCCTCAAAGGTATCAACCTTTGGACCATCAAAAAGATGATTGACTAATGAAATAAGCTGATCTCTCAAGATATTTTTAATATGGTCAACCTTTAAATTCACCTCATACCATTAAAGTGGGAGGATATGATCACTCATGATGTTAGTTAGTGGTGGGGCTTATAAGATAATAGGAGCAGTGATGTTGATATCCTTATTTTTTCCTTGTTTTTATCTACCTTTATTATCTTCTAAGCTAGAAAGGTACTTTTCTAGTAAAGCATTTACCCTAGTAAACATAGTTTCCTATAGGTTGCACTCACTTTTGACACAAATAGCACATACCTTGAGAAGTTTTATTATTGAAGACTTAGGAGTACTAACTCTAAAAATAGGTAGTGAAGGATTTTTGTTAGTAGTATTAAGACTTGGTTGAATCTTTTTTGAATGACCAATAATAGAATAAGGTAGTGTTTCAACACTTTTAACACCTTTAACACCTGGAACTTTAAGAGTTGCAACAACAATAGGAGGTATATTTTTTTTTAAAAAAAAAGAGTCTAATAGTCAATGATGTATGCATAACAAAACTCTAACATCTCTACAGGAAAGAGTAAAAAAGGAGGTGTAATTAAAGCAACTAACACCTATTCAACAAAAAAAAAAAAGATAAGTCAGGATGCTAAAATACTTATTAAAAGTTTATGCAGAGTTTAATAAGATATATTAACCTAGGCCTAGTTCTCAACTTAACAATGAGAGCTTTATCTACACTATCATTTTCTAGGATAAGAGGATTTTAGGGTTTTTTAAGGTCTATTATTAGTTTAAGTTGAGGAAGTAATAGAGGTTAAGAAGTTGGGAATGAGAAAGCGTCATAAAATATAAACAGATAACCAATTATGATCAAAATAATTAAAGATAAGTGTTCTTACATGAGACTTATTAAGTAGGCCATTTGCTTAGCCTTCTAACCAAAACGTTAAAGGTTTTCATGCTACTAACTTTAATAAAAGACTCCTTATCAAAGAAAAACCTTTCTACTATTTGTTTTATGGATCAAATATATAGTATATTTATAGTCTTCTTGTACAAAAAGGAAAATCTTAGACAATAACCCATGATAAGGGAGAAGTCTTGTATATTGAATCAAGCAAAATAGTGTTCAACCATTTTAGTAACTTCTTCAACTTTTTCTAAGCTATTAAAAGTTGTCATGTTTGAACCAGTCATGTTTAACATATAATATTTTAGGAAAAGGATACATTGGATGAATCTCATATGTATTTTTATAAAAAGAGGCTCGTAGGGTTCACAATAACAATAGTTGTTCTTTGACACTAAATCAATTTCTAGCCCAAAAGTTTAGATCTTGAATGTTAAAATATTTCTCTAAACTATTGTGTTTCCTTTTCATAATCCAACCTTTTATATTTGAGAAGTAAGGCCCGTAAAGATCTTGTCCTCATAGATGCAAGGATAGACATCAAATACCAATCCTCTTTGTAAGATATATAAAGGTTTTTATGAATCTTTTAAAATAAGGATTCTTAAATAAGTTTTTATAGATTATTTTCTATGCAAATAGAATTTGGGTTCAAGATTGCTTTAATATGGCTAAATTCTTCAAAATAGACAATAACCAAAGCATATATCCATCATAAGACTTTATAATTAATGTCTTCCATTATTAAAAGGTGATTTTCACATCTAGTTTGGCATTCTCTTAATGCCTTATAAATATGACTTAGTACGAAAGGTCTTAAGGCAACTATCCTACCTTTGGTTAAAGTTAGTGACATCTTTAGGTAAGCTTTAATTGGTTTCTTGGACTTAAAATAAATTAGTATTTGTATATCTAATGTAGCAAGAAGGGTATAATATTTATATTTCCTTTTTTTCATCAATGCATTTAATTCATAAGCACCTAGTAATATGCCCACGAAAGGACTTGTATAGGTTTGGGTAGAAGCATAATTCTCCTTACTTGCTAGTTATAGGCTTTTCATTAACAAAGTAATAATTCAAATCCTATACTTGAATAGGGAGATATTGTTGGACTTTAACCATGATAGAGGAAGAGTGGCTAATAGTTGTCTGTCAGGGTTTAGATTATTTATGATAGTTGAATAACATTAAATCTTTGTTGTAGCCTACCTAACCATGATATGCAATAGGCAAGGGAAAGGGCAGTACTTAGTCATATTGGAATTGGCTTCATTGTATTAAGATTTACATAATCATCTTTTAGGGGAATCCTTTCTTTTTTAATAACCTAAACAAAATGGTGGTATTCTTCTTCTTTTGGTAATTTTTCATAAAATAGGTTGAGATATTCTCTATCATGTCTCCTAGTGCAACACTAGCAATAGACTACTTGATATTTGGCAAGCAATGCACGTGGTTTTACTAATAGGGAAGAATCATGGATTTTGATGGAGAAGAGCTCGAGAATGCCATTATTATTTTTAAAAGGAAGGGAGATTGTTTAAGGTTCTTGATTAAATCTTTAATGAAAAATCTCTAAAGCTCTGAGGGAATATATGAATTTTTTGTTGAAGACGAAGAATTATATGTAATTTAAAAAACCTATAAATCATGCCTAAAAGCCAGAGCATGTGAAGTTTTTAAATTAAATTTGATTGACTAAAAAGTTTGACATATCATGTATGTTTTAAAAAGATCAACTAATTTATGGTGACCAACGTTATTATTTACCATATTATATTTGATTGATTTCATTAATCAATTTTAGTATAAGTGTGATTGGTTAATATTTCTTCATTTAAGAAATAAAGCAACTTGAAGGCATTTTTTACATCTAAAATAAACATACATAAATCAAACAATGACAACAATGATTATTCACCAGCAAACTAGGGAATAGAGTTGAAATCAATTGTGAATCAGAAGAGTTGAACGATTTGAAAGAGTTCTTAATCGATTAGGAGAGTGGAAAGAGTACTCAGCTAAGAGATCATATGTTATGATTAACCTAAAAAAGTGATAGATCAACAGATTTTAAACACACACACAACCAGAAGATATAATTCTATTTAGAGTAGAAGTCCTCAATAGAATAATTAATCAAAAGTCAGAGATTGGATCAGGATTCAAGTAAGTATCAATAGAAATAGAATTTAGCTTGTATTAGGATTTAATAAACCTTTTTATCTTTTAACAATATCTATATAAAATTAGAAATACCTATATAAGTAGGATTTAAACCTTGTAACATTACTAATAGTGTTAAATACTATTGTAAACGATGGTTAACCCCACTTATTCAAATTCCTATAATTTATTCTTTTTTCTCTTTAAATGGTTATATGTGTTTTAATTTCTTTATTGCTTTATCTATTTATCCTATAATTTCTTTTTAAACTCATGTGTTTCTTTCTATAGTGGTGATTTTAGAATAGATAACCCTTACAAAGGGTTCAAGATTTAAAGTCTCTATTTCATTTGATAGAGGTAGTTATCACCTTGTTACAAATTTTGTCCTAAATAAGCTTAAATAGAAGCAAATTTTAACATGTACCAATGCAATTTAATATTAGAAAAATACAAACACTAACATAATTTCTCTATCCAGTTACATTTTTCTTCAATTTGTATAAGTACATGTCTAAGATAATACATAGCATTTTCATGCCCAAAATCATTTTCTACTACTAACATATTGCTTCTTCTTCTACCATGAATATTTGGTTATAACTAGAATGACATCTATAAAACGAAGTATTTCATTGCTAGATGCTGAATCGATTAGTATATCAATAATTGTTAGAGTTTTTGACTTTACTTAGTTAATTTTACACAATGTGTTATTACTATTATAAAATTTAAAATCCTCATGTTGATGATGAAAAGATCCCTTAATTATCCAAAGTTTCTATCGAACAACATTAAAAATATTTCCACATAATATTTCAACATATTTTCATGTAAATTAAATTATTTAAAGATTCATTAAGTTCTTTGGTTTTCTCTACAATCTTGTTAATCGAGTTAAAATATCTCTAGCTTTCACTCAACTAATGGTGTTTAATCCTAAAAACTTTTAATATTAAATTACCTCTTAGTCCCATTATGATTCAATGGATCAAACAATAATTAGCTAGAAAATTATAAGTAATAAATCAAGGATAAACACTCAACATAAAAAAAATTAAAAATAAAATAACTTGAAATTTAAATTTTGTAATGAAAACTAGACTACATCAAAGCTTTAAAAAAATAACTTTAGCTCATAATGAATTTGAAATAAATCATGCTCTTATTAAAATACATCAAAGAAAAATTAAGAAGAAAAATTAAACTCTTTTGCTTAGAATTAGTTAACGAAGTAACAACATTTAGTTTTTTTTTTTTTTTTTTGTTATTCTCTCATCCACTCCTTCTCTCTTCTTTTTTTTTTTGGTAAAAGATCCTCATTTTTCTTGAGCTCTGTTCATGATCTCTTTCATTAATCTCCTTCTATTTTTTGTCCAAAATGTCTTTTTTATTTTTCTTTTAAAACTGGCAAATTCTAACTTCTTACTTTGACTTTTATTTTCACTTTCATAATGACTTATTATGAGAAATATATAAATATAAAAGTTGTAGATATCCATCTTAGATTTTTTTTCCCCGCTAAGATCATATAATTTGGATATTTGTATACAAAGTTATGATTGATTTATCAAGATGTGTTCCTAAAATTTTTGGTACAATTTTCTATTTCTACAATAAAAAAATTTCACTTTTCTACCTCTCTTCACATGTGCACAATCTCTTCGAGGTAAATTTCCTTATTTTATTGATTTATAAATATACGTCCATGAATTTATTAATAATAATTTCTACTAGCAAACCAAAGTAATTAATTGATAGCCAAATTTTCTGACATGCCCAGAATCAAAGGCATTTTTGCTCTACTAAGTTATGAGTTTGAAATTATATGCAAAAGATTTGGCAAATCTCCTTAATTAGCTTTGAAATTCTTTATTAATATATTTTTTAATCTCGTTACAAATAGATAGTGTAATGTTTGCATAGTTACGTTATACACAAAAGGATCATAAGTTGTCGGTAAAGATCTTTTAAAATGTTGTGATTTTATGACAAAAGTTACTTTACAATTTTTGTAACTTGTTAAACAGACATTACATTAAAATAATTGTAATAAAAATTTATAATAATTTTTATTAGTAAAAGAAAGTAACAAACTAAATGACAAACCAAGCATTCAAATGCACTTTTGCTTTGTTCAGTCATGAGTTCGAAATTGAAAAAGAAAAATAAATCAAGTAATATTGTTTTTAATTAATCTTGTGGTAAGTATATACATTTCAACTGTAATTTATATAGTCAAGTTATATATAAGAATATTATAAAAGTTTTATGATGATCTTTTAAATTTTGTGATTTTACTACAAGAATTTTAATTTTGAAACCGAATATATAGTACATTTAATATAAAATTTTAACAAAAATGATGTAATCCATCTAAAATCTGTTTTCACGTTCAGGGATTTAATTAATTAAATAATTTTGACTTCCTATACCCAAAATGTAATGTTTTAAGCAAAGAGGACTAAAATATATGTCTCTCAAAATAAATAATCAAGTTTTCAATAATTTTCTTCAATTTTTTCTCAAATTCAGCCGTCTCCAAACGTCAAAAACATTATTGTAGCTATCAAAATTCATTAGAGCTTCATGTTTAAACATCTCAAAAAAAAAAAAAACAAGAAAATTGAAATTTAATATTTTGAGGAGTTGTGTCATGAGGTATCAATGGCTTTGGACCATTTGGAATGCTGCTTTTGTGGTTTTGATGACCAAATTTCAGCAAGGACATTTAATAATTCAATAATTGTATCTGAAAAAGGATAGAAAATACAAAAGCCAGTGTGTGTGTGTGTTAAAGATGACTATAAAATGGTTCATAAAATCTTATTAAGTTTTTTTTATTAATATGGTTTTTTTAATATAATATAAAAATTTTATTGGAGTAATGTGTTAAAAAATAAATATAAAAATATTTTTAAAAATTCCTCTAATAAATTAAATACTTAAAATATTGCACTTCTTATTTAGAAATAATGTCAAGGTTGTTATAAAAAATATGGCAAAGTGACTGCCGTGAAAAAAAGGTATTCAAGAGGACAGCCCTAGTATTAGACGACATCGTTTAACTAAAAAGAAATGTGAATCTGTGCATACCATTTATTAATGTTTTATCTAATGATATAAGAAACACATCTTCCAGTATATTTGATATTATAATGACTTCTTGTTAAAACTTTTAATCATAATTATAATTTTAAGAGTGTAGCGTAGATTATGATTTTTTAAAACTTTAATTATAAAAGGCTATAATTTATAATTTTTTTAAAAAAATATTTATTTAAATCATAATAATAAAAACCATTACAATATCAAACATGTATCGATATTTATCAGATTTTATAGGTCTTTATGTATTTATTAAGATCAGAAAAACTACTAAATTGTCATATAATTTTAATGATTAAAATAATTTTGCAATAACCAAATATTTTTGCAATCTAGCATTCATCATATAATTTTATATATATATATATATATATATATATATATATATATATATATATATCTATATATATATATAAAATCCAGGATCTCTCTCTCTATCAATAATACACTACAAGACGTCAACGGCTTCCTCTATACCCAAATTATACCACTATGAATTATTTTTGTATTATTCTTATTGACTAGGACTTATACTCTCTCTCCCTCTCTCTCCATATACATGGCCACGTGAGGAACAAATTAAAAACTGTATATGGGTTGTCTCTACAAATTAA
>Ga0325414_1000165_pt1 | contig 44375 bp, 20 predicted proteins | sample PopdelMetagenome_8_FD_206183 | JGI IMG/M metagenome (GOLD analysis project Ga0325414, IMG submission 206183) | Populus deltoides microbial communities from Bellville, Georgia, United States - Leaf-PdKOR-R3 | ecosystem: Host-associated > Plants > Phyllosphere > Phylloplane/Leaf | place: USA... | reverse complement strand
GCATGTATCTAGTTGATGATCTAAATTAAAAAACGCCTTCATATAAACATAATATAATGAAATTTAAAATATTAGTACGGAATTGTTGGAATATTTTGTAAAGAATAATAGAAAAGAAGGTTGTCCCACGCTCAAAAAAGAAAAAGAAAGAAAGGAAAAGCACTCCTTGCAATTATTCATAAAGATGGGCTTCATCCATAATAGTCTAATAAGGTGGTGCTGGTGCTATGACTGGTGGATCCTCTTCCCGAGAGGCCAGCTGATAGGTCTGATGCTTATAGTATGACGGAATGTTACTTGTCACCGGGAGCTAAAATGATCTATCGGATTATTTATTTTATTTATAGGTGTGACTGTTGGAATTAATTAAATCGAATGGACACCATTTAATTTAATTAAGAACATAATTCTAATTCCATCCTGTTGTTTCAAGTCAATAAATAGTGTACAGAACACTGAATTCTTTCCTCTTGTCTTTCCAGTGTTTTGTGTAGACATTTTAGGGGGTATTTTTTTTTTTATATTTTGGAATAAATAAAGATCAAAATGGCATTCATGCATTTACTCCAAAACGCACGCATCACGCCATCATCAGTTCGACAAATAAAACAATATTATTCCAAGAACGTGTTGTTTCTGGTCGTCAAGATTGGCTGGCGAGCCTGCCTTGTGACGCACACAGGCGCGTTCAGGCGCCTGAAGAACAGTCGTAATACAAGAGGGATGATTGGCCATCAAGTTTCGAGGTTAGTTCATGAGCAGTGAACCCACTATAACGATCTTCATAGGCGGCAACACAGGCATCAATGACCTTCCTCGACATATGGTCTTCCTCGTAGAATGGCTGCCCCACAAATTCATCTAGTGGCATCCACTGATCGATCGCAAACCCAGAAGGGAAAAAAAAGAGATGTCAGCTCAACATATTTTCTCTAGTAAAATCAATCATATTACAATCACTATTAATGAAAAAATCAGATTATAATTAGTTTTATGAGACTGATTATTAACCACTGACCATTGCAGCTTGGATTTCTTTCTCATCGATTGCGATTTCATAAGATAATGGTCTCAGCATGCATACAAATAGTATATCTGATTTGTCGAACGCCAACATGTGAGCGTGCCTGCAATTATTCTTGTGGGTTAGTTAATTAGCATCAGCAATCATAAAAAAATTTATTTTTGTGTTCTAAAGGTGTTAAAATTTTTTGTGTTTTGTAGCATTAGAGTCATAAATAACCTTAAAAGAAAAAAGAAAAAAGAAAAAGACGGAAAGGGATGATTCGAGGTATCTTCCTCGGTCGTTTTCACCTCGTATTAATTGAACAGAAACAAGCAACACTGTGAAGAGTGCGTGTGCGTGTGTGTAAAATACATAAAAATCGAAGTACCTGAAAGCAACCATCTTAAGGAAACTTGTGTCGACCTGCAGACAGAGAGCAACTAGATGACAACAACAACCAGCAAGCTCTACTGATGATGTAAAACGATAAGAAAGAAAGACAACCAAGTATCTTGGCTTACTCCGGTCTCTTCTTTCACTTCTCTCATTGCTCCACAGAATATGTCTTCTGACTGAGACATTGATATTTATATATATTTATTAAGAAATTGAAACCAGACGTTGTTATTGGTTTTCAGGTAGAAGTGACTAAAAACAATTCACCTTGTTAATATATCCAGTAGGCATCTTCCACACGTTGGAGCAGCTGCAGGGGCATTTTTCCTTCACTGCTAGGACCTAATGACGTTAATGAGAAGCTGTAATCGAGTTGGAGGTGGAAATAATTAGAAATACTGGGGAATCAGATTCTTGCGAGCATACCTCCTTTTTGTCGTTAATCACAAATCCTCCAACACCGATTTGATGCGAAGGGCTGGTGGGGAGCATGCAGGGATAATCAGGAATCCAGTAAGTCAGCATAACATATCCTGGTTCGGCATGGTGGTACTGAAAACCCTCCTGGCAGGCAACCCATAGAGTATCAATTCCTCTACGATGTATGGGATCTTTGGGGTTTTTGTATACAATATTACAATAAAGAAATGAACTGATAACATATGGATTAAAAATTCACAGTTAATTGTTTACCTTAATCGCTATGGGAACAAGATCAACTTGTTCCGACAGTATTTTGAGCCATATTCCTTTTCTCCCCTGCATTACGATTAAATTCTGATCATTTGAGTGCCTTTTTGATCAAGCAGCTTCATAGTATTATAATTACTTGACATAGCGCGTGTGTTTTCGAGTACATATACGTGTGTGCATGCATAGATTTATGTCGTCAAACCTTCAACTTCCATTTGGACAAAGCAGCTCGGAGGGCAGAGGCAAAAGCATTAGCACTGGGAGGTAATTTGTTTGGATCGATAATGACTCCATCGTATTCATCGTCAAATGCCTCAAGAAATCCCACTGCAAATCCTGGTGAAGGTGATGATATATCCGGCGACACAACATGAATTCCTCCTCTATTCATGTTCCTGCTCGCATAACCATAATCTCCAACGTATGGCAGGGCAGAGGAGTTGAGCCCTGCAGTAGTCGGAGTTTTCGAATCAAGCGTACCAACCTTTAGGAAACCTATACAGTACCATAAAATTAATCAATGAGCCATCGGTCACAGGAAATTATCCTATTCTTAATTTCTGGTATAATTTATATATGTACACAGAATAATCATTTTGATCCCACTCGACTTCAAAATCACTCACCTCTTGATGTCAACGAGATTTCAGGCATCCTGGCATATTGCTTGCTATGAAATCCTGAACATTGCCAGCCATTGATTGTTGCTGTCATGCTCAGCATCCTTGTTGCAGCAAGTTATGGTGTTCCTGATCGATTTCTATTTGCGCATACATATATATATATATACATATATAGCCCGTTGTCAGGTGCCAAATGGGTCGTCTCTGATCAGCAGAATATTTAGGGGAATAGCATTCTGTTCGACAAGTTGAAAGATGGATGGAGATAGCGCCATCTCCATGATCAGGTTGTGTGCTCGAGTCCCCTTCCTCAATCCCTCATCATAACAAATTAAGAGTTCAGGGTAGCCATTTCATCACTTTTTAAGTGAAATTTCTTCAACCAAAAAGTGTAATTTCTTCAACTCAAGTCCAACCAAAAACGATATTAACCAAAGAACACGAGAAGAAAGCAGCAACTGCCACTTCCACCTGAAGTGAAAAGGGTGAGGATATACTCCTTATTTGTTTTTCAACTTATATGATTATTAATTTTAAGATTGATAAAATTAAACAAGATATCCACAAACTGATATAGACACTTATATTAATAATAATAATAAAAAAAATGGTGATGTTATATCTTCAACCTCAATCAATCATATAATATTAATGAAACCTGCTGCATCTCATTAATTTATCGCTTGTGTCTTGTTCATAGGCATAACGTTTCTCGAATAATCAATTTCTATATCACACAATTTGGGGATTAAAATGATTATAAATAATTAATATGCTCCCATCTAGTTGGAGCACAGAACATATTCGATGACTCATTTTCTTATAAGAAAATCCAAATTGCAGGTCAATATCAAGGTAGAAACACTTGATGAACAGGGAATGGAATCAATTCATGCTACCATGCATTAATATAGGGTAGAAGTAGGCTGTAGTAGGTCGTCGATTGGACTATTTTTTTTTAAATATATATATAAATACTAGAGAAAATGCATGCCGAAGTGGACTAGACTGATATAATGGGGGGCATGAGTCATGACAACCATGGGTTAATTTTAACAAAGGGAAATGGCAGAGGGTTTAATATTTTTTTCGAAATTTACAGTATTATAATTGTTGATTTTGAGTTTTCTATCAAATAAAATAAAATAAAATAATTATGATAGACTGACCCCTAATAAAGCAATAGGAAAATCTGGTTTGAGAGAAAACGTGGAGAAGTCGTGGCTTTCAATGTCAGACCGTTTCTTTGTATTTTTCCTGTATTGAATATTGCACACTTGTTTTTTTATATAAATATAACCCTAACTTTAAAGGATTTTACACAATGAATCCTAATACATTGACGGTGATTACTATATGGGTTTTTGAAATACGTATATGGACTAAAAACATTAATTTTAATTGTTTTTCAAGAGTCCAATGATTTTGATGGATAATCTAGAGTTTTTAGGATTTGAAAAATCAATTTTTTAGGTTTGGTCAACTCTGCAAGGTTGAGTTGTTGTAAATTACAAATCGTTCAATTATTCAGTCTTTAATAGTAATTTACACAAACTACCGGATCAAAAATCTTCCAAGATCTTTTTAGAAGGGATGAATTACTATACCTTGAGTACTAGCATTTTCTTTTGTATTTTAAGGTGTTTTTTGCACTATATATTTTGTAACATCTTTACAAAACAAATATGAGTTATAACCTTATCTATAGGAAGAGACTTTTTCAATAAAACTTGCGTGCGGGTACTTAAGTTGTTACCCACACGCAAGTCTTATATATGTGTGTGTGTGTGTGTATATATATATATATATATATATTATTTCAAGATAATTTTAAAATTTACTCAATCAAGTCCCAACTTAATTTTTCTAAGTCTAAAATTGTAATCTTTTGTATAAATTACATTCGAATCTTTAATTTGTAAAACTTCTTTACAATAAATTCCAACTTGATTAATCATTCGAGTTTAATCTCTTATCACTGATTCTTTATGTGTGTGACCCATTTGATCCAAATAAAAATCATAAACCTAAATAAAATAAGATTGAGTAAATTAAACAATTTAATTTATAACCAATTCAACAACTATTTGATTTATATTTGAAGATCACTTGCATCGTCTAGCAACATATCATAATTCACCAATTGCTTGATTTATAAGTGATTTGACTAAACCTTTTAATAATCAGTTTCTCAGTGCAATTATTATCCATTCATCAAGAATGTTTGGATTTGAACATTTAAGCATGGAGTGTGATGCAAACACCTCTCAAGATATGCTAAAATCTTGTTTGAATGGTTTGCAACTTGCTTCAAAGAAGCAAAGTTATACGCAATGATCACTCCCACCTCACGTCTATAAAGAAACACGAACGAGTAGTGTAAAATCACAACGAAGTTTATCAATCATTCAAAGAGTTTGCAAGTTCAATTAAGAACTTAGTATGAGAATCACTCAACCACAAAAGATAACAAGAATATTGATTTTTTACTAAAAAGTTTTTTTTCTTCCTAAAAGGTTTCTATAAAAAAAGTATTTATACTAAAAAGAATTCTAAGTCTAATATTATATCCCTAATGAATATAGACAAAACTAATAAATAATATAATAATAATACAATGAAATAAAATTTAAATAAAGACCCTAATATCTCTAAAATGCCTAATAATAGCTAAAAGATAAATAAAATAATAGCCCAACTACTTTAAATAAGACTAAAGTTATTTTCATAATTTGTTGACATAATCGAAACCCAACTTCAAACTTATGGTTTTCTCTCATTTAATGAATTATATGGTATGCCATATATCAATGTAAAACTATGGATTTCTAAATCACAATGAAATTATGTTCACATTAAAATTCCTCTAATAACTCCAGTTATGACCAAAATAGTAGCAAAAGATCAAAATTAACAAATTAAAATTTTTTTATTCTAATTTTTTTGTAATGTCTAAATGTCTACTTACAAGCCCTTTTTGAAAATGAATTAAATTAACAAGGACTTTTACTTTATTATTTAATATCTTCTTAAAGTCCACTTTAACCTATGTGTCTTAAAGAAGTCCATTAAAAATCACTTTAACCTTTTAACCCTAAGTCTTGTAATTGGACCAACTTAAACCTCTAACGGATCTCTTAATGTTGCTTGGATTGTATCATTCCCTCTCAACTCGAAAGGATTCATTCTCAAATCATCACCTACATCAAATAAAAAGAGATAAGAAACATTGAATACAACATTAACATCATACTCACTTGGTAGATTCAATTTGTATGTATTTTTATTAATCCTTTCTATGATATGAAAAGATCATTTTCTCAAAGCATCAATTTTGATCTTCTTTGTTCAGGAAACCTTTCATTCCTTATAAGCACCCAAAACTAATCTTTTGGATCAAACCTTACTAATTTGCGTCATCTATTAGCCTATGCATATTTCTTATTCTTTTTCTCTATCTGTTGTTATATCTTTGCATGTAAGTCTTTCACCATCTATGCTTTTTGATTACCATTAAGACTAACCCTTTCATCAACAAGTAAATGAATTAAATCTAATGGTGTTAAGGGATTATAACCATAAATAACATCAAATAATGAATAATCAATAGTAGAATGCACACTATGATTATATGTAAATTCAATAAATGACAAACAATCTTTCTAATTTTAAAGATTATTTTGAATGACACCTCTTAATAATTAAGTTAAAGTCCTATTTAGTACTTTAGTTTAATCATCTATTTGTGGATGAAAATTATTAGAAAATAAAAGTTTAGCTCCTAAATTACCCCACAAAACCTTTCAAAAGTAGAAAAAAAAACTTAACATCTAAAGCAGATATGATGCTTCTTGGAACACCATGTAACTAAACTACCTTCCTAAAGAATAAATCTGTTATATTCATTGCATCATCAGTTTTATAACAAGATATGAAATGTGTCATCTTAGAAAATCTATCTATAACAATAAATATAGAGTTTTTTCCTTACCTTGCCATGGGTAAACCCAAAATAAAGTCTATAGAAATATCAACCCAAGGTTCTTTAGGAACATGTAAAGGTGTATTCAACCCATGAGACATCACTTTAGACTTAGTTTGTTTACATGTTGTGCACCTATCACAAATTCTTTGCACATTTCTTTTCATGTTAGGCCAATAAAAAATATTTATGTAAAACTTCTAAAATCTTAATAACCCCAAAGTATCTCATTAATCCACCATCATGAGCTTCCCTTACAAGAAATTCATGCATTGAATAATTAGGCAAACATAATCTTTATCTTTGAATAAAAATCCATCATGCCTAAAAAACCCATTAGTTGCTGCAAATTCATATTGGAAATAAATTGCACCAAAATCAATATCATCATGATATAATTCTTTTACACATTCAAATTCTAAAAGTCTAGTATTCAAAGAATTAAGAAGAAAATATTTTCACGATAATGCATATGCAACTATATTTTCCTTACCTTGCTTGTATTTGATAACATATAAGAATGTTTCAATAAATTCCACTCACTTGGCATAACTACGATTCAACTTACCTTGACTTTCAAGTGTCTCAAATATTGGTGATCGATATGAATCACAAACTTCTTAGGCTTAAGACAATGTTGTCAAGTCTCCAAAATCCTCATTAATGCATATAACTCTTTATCATATGTTGGGTAGTTTAGAGTTGAACCATTAAGCTTTTCACTAAAATAGACCATAAACCTTTTATCTTGCATTAAAACAACTCCAATACCTATACCTAAAGCATCACATTTAATCTCAAAAGGTTTTGTAAAGTTCAGTAAAATAAGAAATGGGGTTGGAATAAGCTCTTTTTTTTATAACAAATTAAAACTTTTCTCTTGTATAATTTTTCATTTAAAACTTATTGTTTTTTTTATATATAATTTTAGTTAATGGATCAACTATTATCTAAAATCTTTCACAAATCTTTTATAGAAACTAGTCAATCCTTGAAAACTTCTTACCTCACTTACCATCTTAGGTGTAGACCACTCTTTCATAACCTTAACCTTAGCCTCATCCATCTCAATACTAGTTGTGCTAACAACATATCCAAGATAAAAAAAAATTTCCATGCAAAAATCATACTTCTTTAGATTATGATACAAAATTTCCTTTCTAAGTACATTAAATACTTGTCTTAAATGATCTATATACTCATCTAATCCCTTACTATAAATCTATATATCATCAAAATATACAATTGCAAACCTACCAATGAATGCACACAATATATAGTTTATCAATCTTATTAAAATTTTGGTCACATTAGTAAGTTTAAAAGGCATGATTACTCATACAAATTATATTTAGTTTTATAAGTAGTTTTCTATTCATCATATTTTTTCATTGTAATCTGATGATATCTACTTTTAAGATCAATTTTGAAAAACAAACAAGATCCATGTAATTCATCAAACATATCATCTAATCTAGGAATATGATTTTTTTTAGATAAATGTAATTGTATTAAAAGGAAAAAACTATACAAAAGTACGAGGGGTATACCTCAAGAAGCCTGTTACCTAGGTCAAACTTACCGAAAGAAACAAGAAAAAGAAGCAAAAGCTTTAGAAGCTCAAAAGTTTAAAAGTAGACTCTTTAGACAAAAAATTGGTTAACTAGTTGACTAGTTTCTAGAAAACCCAAAACTGATCCATTAGTGGTTCATATAGAAACCCATGAATTCAAATACACAGAAATTGGTCGATCGATTCTTGAAAATCACAGAACCAGTTAACCAATTCTATTAAACAATATAAGTGGTAAGTAGAAACGCAAAAAGCAATAAAAACAATGATACCACATGACTCTAGGAGGCATAAGATGGACTTGAGAGCAACTGAAATTTGATACCTTGGATCAAGCTCAACCAAACAAGACCTAATAAGCTCAAAAATCTCTTTCCAAACATCCTTATAAGATCAGTAAAATCAATGAAAAAATCAGTTATTTTTCTCATACCAGATGAATTAAACCATGGCTAAGAGAACCAATCGAGCAAGTAGATGGATAAACTCCCCTTTCTTTTTCAAGTGCATATATGCCTATTGAAGTAGAGGTCGCCATACCATAGAAGGCCAACCCGAAATGGTCTTGCTTGTGATAACACCCCAAACTACAACAGAAAAAAGGACATTGAAAGAACAAATGGTCATGTGTCTCAACCTACGACCCACAAGGAATACATATCAAAAAAAGCCAAAGGATAAACGAATGCCTTGGGACAAATCCTAGACACCAAAGAAGATGGTGTATAGAGTTTGTGGGTTTGGAATTTTTAAGAACATCCCATGCCGAGTTAATAGAGAACCTCTCTAAAGAATGTCTCTTAAGGTGGAAATTAACTAAGTTCTAAATAGGCTGAAGCTCCGGACTATCCGATGAAAAAGCCCAAGTACCTTTCTCAATAGCGTTTGACACCTTGACATCCTAAGGGATCCTAGTAGAAGTTAGTGCCCTGAAAGGCAATAAGTTGCAAAACTGTTGGCCATCTGACAACCAATAATTTAACCACAAAGAAGTTATAGTCTCATCACTAATATAGGAAACAAACTTCCCTCTACATTAATCTCTACTAAGAAAAATCTTCCTCCATGACTAAAAAGACACTGAAGAAGGCCTAGCATGCCATAAAGATCTACCTTTAAGTAAAATATTATAGACCCATCTAGACCAAATTGATGATCTATCTAAAAGAATTTTTCAAATATGGTTAAGAATGGCTACTTTATTCCAAATCTAAACCCTCTTAATTCCTAGGCCACCCTCTTTCAGGGGATAACAAACATAGGCCCTAGTGACCTTATCTCTTGAGTGGGAAAGAGAGCGATTTTTCCAAAGAAAGATGACCAAGATACCTTCAATCCTTTAAATAATAGAGCAAGAATGAATATTGAGGATCATTATACCTGGATGGAGAAGAGAACTAATTTGATAAGTTGAGGATGCCAAACATAAATAAGAGAAGCTAAGGTCCACAACTTGATCCTAAAGAGAATTTGCTCTACCAAAGGCATACAATTAATGTGTGTCAGTCTAGTAGATATCAATGGGACACCTGGGTACTTGATCAACAAAGAGCCTAGCCTAAAACCTAAAAGATTATGCAAAGAGATCACAAGCTCATTATTAACTCCTGATAAGAAGACATGACTTTTCTCTAGATTTGTAACAATTTCATACAACCCTATAATATCATCTAAAACACTTCTTATAATCTTGATCGAGTCTGTAGCTGCCCAAAAAAATAATAAGGTCATCTACAAAGCACAAATAAGTAATGATAGTATGTTGGCATTGTTAATGATATCATAACTTCGGGTTATGTGAAGCTTTTCTAAGAATGCCTCATAAGCCATTCATAGCCGTAATAAATAGGTAAGGAGTCAAAGGATCACCTTACTGAAGACCCATGAAAGATGGTAAGAAACCTTATCTCTCTCTATTCATGGCTATGGAGAAATGAGTTGCAGACATGCATACCTTTATCCATCTAACTATGACACCAGGAACTCCTATAGCCCTAAATTCATAAGGATAAATTCCTAACTAATCATATCAAAACCTTTTTTTAAGTCTATTTTCAAAGCATATCTAGGCATAGGACTAGCTGGGTGATAGTTATGAATGAGCTACTGAGTCAACAAGATAGCATCTAATATTTGCCTACCTAGAATAAAAACAATCTTAGCAGGACTAATAACATCTAAAAAAATCCTCTTTAATTAGATATGCATTTATACATCATGTTACAATGTAAGATAGGTCTAAAGTCATTTATAGTTATGGGTGTTGCAATTTAAGGAACTAAATCAATCCTAGTAGTATTAACACACCTAGGAAGAGTAGAGGAATTAAAGAAGTACCTTAGTAGCAATGAAGTCTCTACCAATAATGTCCTAATTTCTTTTGATGAACAAAAAGGTATAACCATCTAGACCGGAAGCTTTATAATCTGGGATGAAAAATTCTTAATCTCATCAACTGTGATGCATGACTCCAAAAGAGGAACAATGTCAGAAGTAGTTATATTAGAGAAGTACTAAATACATCCTCTGAAATGATAGTTGAGTGTGTAAAAAGTAGTTATTGGAAGTAACAGACTGCTAACTGACCTAGACCCTGCTGATCCTAAACTTGAGATCTTATCTCATCAGTCAACCAATGGATCTTGTTCTTAACCTGTCTATAAAGGAATGATATATGGAAGAACTTGGTGTTTTTATCTCCCATGTTTAACCACTGAATCTAAGACCTTTGTTTGTAAAACGTTTTCTCATCTTTTCTCAATTAAAAGAACTCATTAACAAGCTCTTTCTTTGCTACTTGATAGTAATTAATCCGATGAGAACCATCAAGAAGAGTCTATGTTGTGGCCTATTTAGTCTTTGCCTCAACCACATGACTAGTGATGTAGCTAATGTGTTAGTGATGTAAAGACTTCAACTTAAGCTTTAATAATCCAAGTCTCTTGATAAACCAGTATATAGGGTTACCATCCACAGGAATCTTTCATGTATCCACAACTAAACCCAAGAAATTATCCCTATCAGCCCATAGATTAAAAAATTTAAAAATGCTTTTAGCTTGGGAAGAGGAAAAACGATTGAAAAAACATAGCATTGTGATATGAGGAGTCTCTAGGTAAGAATTCATAATAAGTAGTTGTTCAAGTAAAGAACCAATACAAGTTGTCAAATATCCAACCTAGCTTCTCAAGAATAATACCCCTACCATGTTAACCATTGTGCCAAGTTTATCTTAGGCTTGAATAAGGAACTTTAACTAGTTTCACTGCCTGAATACATCTGCCAAAATCATCTAGGTGATCATGTCAAGTAAGATCACCCCCACACTTATTAATAGAGCTTAACATAACATTAAAATGTCCTAAAATAAGCAATGATGTTGACCAAAATACAGTAGCACGGAACCTCAAGCAATCCCATAAGTTTTAACACCTCTAAGGTGTAGTGAAGCTGTAAACAAAAATGACACTAAAGAAGCACCCACCAACCAAACTCCCTCACAAGTTATCCACTATTGAGAAGAAGGCAAGCAAACAATAATACATACCATCAGATCCTATCAAACTAGAATATGACAGTTAAAATTAACCAAGAATTAAAAAGAAACTGCCATAATGGAGGATTTATAGTTGCCTCAACCCCCTATATGGATAGATGCAATCTTAGTCTCAAGAATATCTACTACGCTAAGATTATAATTATTAACCTAAACCTTTATTGCTTTATGTTTTGGTGAGCCATTAAGACCCCTAATATTCCAACTTCCTATATTATACATGGACATAGAAAACATGATAACAAAACAAAAGAAAATAATTAGAGGGCCTTAGGCCCCCCTTGTCTTTTTCATACTTTGTCCAGTTTCTTGATTACTAAGAGGATCATCCTTACTTGTTTCACTTGGCTGAGAAGGTGTCGAGGTAGAAACTAAAGAACCCTTGGTCAGTGAAGTTAATTGGGGTTGGTCCCTCTCGATAAGCAATATATCATGATATGAGTTAGCTTCTAACCTATCATCATCATTAAATTTGACCCTCTCAAGATCATAAGGTTCAACTACTTTTATAGTAGCCTACATTTTTAACCGATCAATCGATTTCTTTAAAGTTTGAACTAGTGGACCATTTCTAGGGACAATAGCTCCCGAGAGCTTTGTTGTGTCTACCAGTCATCTAGTTCTTGGGATGGTTGAACTTGTCGACCGGTTCCAACAAAACTGTTTGTTTGAGTTACTGATTTCACTGTACCTGCAACAATCAAAAGGGATGCAGCCCTTCAGCAATAATAACTAGTGAGTTACATGCATATAGAGCACCTTTATTTTTTTTTAATCTTGAGTATGTCTTCTATCGATAAGGTTGGACCTTCAACCAATGTCTTGTATGAGTGGCTAAAAAATTTACAAATCTTACAAGCTCATGGCTTGCATTCATAATCAACCATAATTATGATAGGCTCCATAGATAACCTACATCGAAGCTGAAAAACATGGACCATGGGTAGCGAAGCATCCAATTCAACATAAATTCTAGTATAGTCAAGCTAAGTGCCATTAACTATTTATTCCTCACAAACCAATAGTCTCCCTACTATACTTGCGACCATGCCTAAGCCTATCTCATTCTAAAGAGGATAAGGTAAACCCTGAAAGCAAACCTATACAGGCACCTTTAAAATTTTATTCTAGTTAAGAAAAAAAATATTAGTTCTAAATTTGGAGGACAATGAATATCCCCACAAACATCCATAAGCCCTTCTCTATAAATAAGTGAGCAACATCCTTACTCTTGAATCAAAAAATCAAGAAACCTTTTTGTGTCATCATGACACCTATAAGGCCATAATTTTTCCATACTCGGAATGTAATAGAATTGGCTGCATGGTAAGGCATCTTATAACATAAAAGAATCCCACCAATTATTGGTTCCATTTCGATGCACTCTCATTAATGACATTATCTAGAATGTCTAAAATGATGTCAATCTCTTGCCGTTGAAAAAAAGGTTATCTTGGCACAGGTTATAGCATTTAAGACCTTTACTTTATCAACTTATGAAGTGTTAGAGATAGAGTTTAGGGTGGTGGTGTTCTTGTGAGTTGTGGTGAAAACTTGTGTGGGCATAAGTTGGGTTTTTTTTATGAGGTTGTTTAGGGATATTCTTGGTGTTTTGAGGAGGTTGGAGGATGGTTTTGGTGGTGGTTATGGTGTTTGAGGTATTGGTGGTGGTATTAAAGGCTTTTTTTGGTGGTTGTAGCGGGATTAGAAATAGGTCGTAGGGTTAACCGGTTTATAGGTGATTGATATTTATGTCTTGACAGCAACTGAAAACTGACAGAAGCTAGTCCAAGAAGTAAAAAACTTTCCAAGAATGTTGAAACCTAATCTCCACTGTTCAGAACAAAAAGGACATCTAGCCAAACCTTTTTAAGAAAAATAAAGTTGATCCAATAATGAAACAAGACAGATAGTTTACGTGGAAAAAAAATAATACATAAAGACATAAATGAGGGATAAAATTGTAATTAATGGTAAAATTGCCTTTAAAATAGCCTCGAGGCCTACCAGTCTAACTTAGAAAAAAAATATGAGAACTTTAGGTCCTTTCATCCAAACTTTTAAGAAAATTCACAAAATGGGTAAGATTAAAGAGAGTTTTATAAAGATTAAGATATTTCTAGCTTGTTCATCCAATAAAAAAAACAAACAAAATGAGAAACTAGAGAGAAAATCAACTAGAGAGAGAATGGAGAATTTGGAAAAGCCAACCTAAACAAGGCAATATAGTCCGATGGTTATATTTATGGCATCCATCTTTAGATTAGGCTGAGTTTTGGATATATTTTTCTTCTCGCCACCCTTAACAATCTTACTGGAGGGATTTGTAAGATCATTTTTTGTTTGAGAGAAATCATTATGAGAAATGTTTTGGAAAAACACCATATAGGGAAGTTTCAGTCGCCGGCCATGTTCTCTCATTACCATCGTTGGATCACATTTTGTTTTGGATATGTGGTGTGCCTGGATGGTTTCTTCACTCCGGATGACGAACATTAGAAACAATCATTCCAAAAAGTTTTTATTCATTTTGAAAAGTAGCTCACCAATTTTCAAGTCAACTTGGTTTTATTCCGATCTAGGAAGATATAATTGTTAGATCATTTTGGTTTTGAGATATATTGTGCGCGACTTCAATTTCTATATTTGGATTGTTGTTTTGAAAATATAATCTAAGCTTAATGACGTATTGCTTTTTGAAGTTGTTGCTATTTTTCACAAAATGTAGGAAACTTGAGTAAATACACGTTTTGATGAAATTAGAATTGTATGGGTATTAGGGTTTATGGAAGATATAGTGGTAGAATGTGTTCTTGTATTTAATATTGATGTAGATGAATTGTGTATTCATTGTATGAGGGAAATGATGATTATGGTGTAAGAATATGAAAGAACATTATTATATAAGCATGTTGAATGAATAAAAGGCTAACTTGTAGGTTGTGTGGATGTGAATGAGGTAGAACCATAAAGAAATTGGAATGAAAGAAATTTGAAAAATGAAACATATTTAAGGCTAGCCATAAAAACATTTTTGGGAAATTGATTAGTTGATGAATATTATCATTGATTGTAACTAGTAGGATGAAATTATTGTTGTGATAATTATATAAGAACATTAGTTGTTTAGGTTTGTTGCATATGTTTAATTTTATAAGGAGAAAGTGAAAAATAAAGGGTTCATTGTTTTTTTGTGTTAATAATGCTAAATAATGATATCAATATATGGAGTGAGTAAAAGAAATAAGAGAAATTCCACAGGGAGAAGTTTCTTTATTTTGGCTGAATCTTGCTAGAACTTGGTATGGACATTACGAGTTCTTTGAGTTTATTAATGCTCCAACAATATTTATGGATTTAATAAACTAAATCTTTCACCCTTGGTTGGATAAACATACAATTGTATTAATAGATGATATCCTTATTTATTCTAGCTCTTTTTTAGAGCATGAACAACACTTAAGAGTTATGTTGCAAACCTTAAGAGATCACTGGTTGTATGTGAAACTGAACAAGTGTGAGTTTTTGTTGAATGAGGTGGTTTTTTAGGACATGTAACTTCAGCAAATGGTATCTTTATGGATCTAAAAAAGGTAGAAGCTATATTGAGTTGGGGGAAACCAATGAATGTAACAGAGATTCAGTGTTTTCTTAGTCTAGCTAGTTATTATAAGAGATTTATTAAAGGATTCACTATTATTGCAACTTCTCTGACACTATTAACTAGAAAAGAGATGAAGTTTAAATGGTCAAAGAAACGCGAGGAAGGCTTCCATAAATTGAAGATGAGGCTTACTACCACCCTTGTACTGACACTTCCATTGAAAAAAGAGCTTGAGTGTGTTTCGATGCAACACAGAAGAGTCATAGCATATACATCTCGATAGATAAAGCCACATGAAATTAACTACCCAGTTCACGACTTTGAACATGCATTGAAAAAGGAGCCTGGGTGTGTTTAGATGCAACACTAAAGAGTTATAGCATATGTATCTTGATAGTTGAAGCCACATGAAATTAACTACCCAGTTCATGACCTTAAACTTGCAATTGTGGTGTTTGCCCTAAGAGTGTAGAGACATTACTTGTATGGGATACAACTAAACATGGTCCAGGGTTAATTAGGTGGGGGTATAAATACCTTGAGTCAAAAGAGCATGACCCTTCCCCTTCCTATTAAGGTCGACCAGAACTTAACATCAACTTTCCTTTTTCTTCCAATTTTCTCCATTAAAACTCTTGCATGTCATTAAAAGATGATGTTTGAATGAGTAATGAGTGAGTATAATGGTGGAAACAACCATTTAAAGGTGTAGGAAGAAAAAGAGATTCAGTTAAGGAAGAAGAAATTTAAAAGAGAACCAAGTTAAAAAGAAAAAAAGAAGAAACTATTAAGGAACACTTTCAAATCTTGTTCAAAATTCATGTGGATAAGGAGCTAAAACGGTCCAACGTACGGACATAAAAGCACGATAACAAGCCCTAAGTAGGTGGTGAAAACCTCCAATAAGATTTATCAGTGTATTTTCTTTGTTCCTAAGCTTGATTTGAGTCCTAAATTATTTACAGAGTCAATTTTTAATTGAAATTTGATGTTGTTGTTAGCTGCCATTGGAGTTGCAGATATGGCAATGGAATTTAATGCATGATTTTGATGATTTGATGTTTTTTTATCAGTTCTTTTGATTTAAATATGTTTAGTATTGATAATGTGGTTTGTGAGGACCAAAAACATTTTATTTAAAGGCCTAAAAGGTCATTTTCAAGGTTTAACAGTGTGCTAGGTTTTTTATGGGTTGCTAGGCAGTGTTCTTCATGTTCTTAGGAAAAACATTGCTTTAGTTTTATGATTTGGATCACTTTTGGTTCATTCCTTTACACTAAAAACTTCTTGATATTTGACTAGTTAATAATCTAGAGTTTATTAGCACCAATAACAAGTCTTTCATGAGTTTAAATCCTAGGGTTTCAGTTTAGAACCGAAACTCATTTAGACCAAATTGTGTTGATAATCAAAATAAATAGATGCTAGATTATTTATCCTTACATGATTCATAACATATCAGTGGCCTTATTTTGATCATATCTGGTTTGGTTGGAGAGTTATGTTGATGGAATTATTATAATTGTTCTTCGTATTCTTTATTTTTTTCTTTGTTTTATCAATTTTTAGTAAAAACAAACTGAATTTTTTTTATTAAGTTTGATTCGTTTTAAGTTTTGATTTGGTTTTTGGTTTACTTTTCTGGTCAAACTATGTCTTTGGTTCGGTTTATGGTCTAACTAAAAATTTCAGGTCAACCCAGTTAAGTTAACTTGGTCGGGTTGACTCGGTTACATCAACTCAATTGCGTCAAAATTGGATCAAAGGTTAAGACCCTGTTTGGCTGACAATGTTTTTCCAAAGGTTTTCTTTAGCTTAAGAGTGTGTTTGACAAACACCTCTTAAGCCTATTTAACAATTTTGATTTTAGAGAAAAATGAGTTTTTACCAAACATGACCTTAAAAAAGAGAAATATTTCTACTTGTTGCATATGATCTAATTCTTATAAAAAATTGCATTTTATTTATAAAAAAATATTTTAGCATTATTTTAAAAAATTGTTTGTTTTTCTTTGTATTTTTATGGAATTTACAATAAGTTTATGAAAGTCCTTAAGGATTTGGCCAATATTTCAATAACCGTTAGTTTTCATTTTTTCTTTTCTCTTAAAGTTAATGGTCAACATTCTAGTATAAATGTTGGACCTATAAGTAGAATGGTATTTTAAAAATTTTTTTGTTTTTCTTTGTATTTTTATAGAATTTACAATAAGTTTATGAAAGTCCTTAAGAATTTGGCCAATATTTCAATAACCGTTAGTTTTCATTTTTTTTTCCTCTGAAAGTTAATGGTCAACATTCTAGTATAAATGTTGGACCTATAAGTAGACTGGTATTTAAATATGAAAAAACGACACCTTCTCCAGCCATTGACAACAGGATATTCTTCCAGCCTCTATTAAAGCAGCATCAGAAACTCTCCTTCATGACAACAATCTTGTCTCTGCCATGAGCAGCAGGCCAGATCTTTAACTAAGAGCAACGTCAGACCGCCTCCCTCATCTTCGCCTCCTGCCACAGCCATGCCAAGTGAGTTCTCTTCTTCTTTCCCTGTTTTGCTAAATTAATTAGGATGTTACTGTTGCTTGCATGCGTGAATTATTCATGCATGCATTCAATAATGGTCAGTCGGGTCATTGGCTTGGGCCAGTGACCGGGCTGGCCGCTGGGTCTAGCTCAACCCATACAGCTAAGCTAGATCTAGTAAAAAAAAAGTTCCCTTTTTCTTGATCAAAATTTTACAGATTTATTCATTGGCGTCAGGGTCAGGAATACTGCATTTTTTGGGTTACACAATATAAACCAATGCTAGAGTCAATCTTCATAGGCGAATATTCACTGATTTCAGAGTCAGGAATATTATAAGAAGAACATAAGAGCAGAAAAAAAAACCTTTAACAATTTAAAACAAAACCAGTAATATAGCCTGCCTCAGGTAGGACGGTTAATGGGTGATAACATCTTCTATTTCGAGTAATCAGTCCCGTACCATTAGAATATATGTTGACCAGTTAGGGTTCCTAGTGACCATAATACTAGGTGGCGACTCCTTGAACAAAGACCTTTTCCTCCCAAAGAACAAGATGCCAGATATCTGTTCTTTTTCCATTTGAGATTTAATTTTTAATGGGTCCCCGCGATGTCCGGGTGTGACACATTTTTAGGACCCCAAGTACTGGTGCTTCACTTTTGGGAATGTAGACATATGTCCTACTTTGAAAAAGTATGGTTTACTAATCGAATTCTCTCGAAATCTATATAAAGTCTACTTCCACCAAATGCATGATAGAGTGCTAACTGAATTGGCTAAATTGATCAAAGTTCCATATCTCCAAAAGATATTGGAGAAAAATGCTATTGGCCTAGAGTGGAAGATGATCAAAATGGTATTCAAAAGGAGGAAGAATGACTCTAGGTTTGTTGAAGAAAAGGGCATAATACTTGCTTTAAGAGTTTTTGGTTTGCTATTATTTCCAAACCCCACAGGAATAATTAGTTTAGAGGCGGCTGTAACTTTTGTTGCATATGAAAACACTAAGATAAATCCCACTACGGCGATACTAGAAAAATCTATCTTAACGCTCAACCATTGTATGAGTGTTGGTAAGGGATCAATAAGATGTTGTGAACAATTGCTTTACATATGACTGATTAGCCATATAAAAACCAAAAAGCCAATATTTAACAACTTCTGGTGGTTTAGTAAAAAACCATTAGAGATAGTTAAAGAAGAGGAGTGGAAGGACCTGTGCGAGGAAAATTAGAAAGTAAAATTTCAAGGAATCCTGCAAAGAGAAGTGAAGTTGTAAGCCCTATGGATGAGAGCAACAAATTTCTTGATAAGTTGTGGGCAAATACAATGGGTGCCTCTGATGAGAGTAATTGGATATGTCAGCTACGCATTCACTTTGACTGTAAGGCAACTTGGGGGTATACAACATGTGATAAGGACATCTAGGTTATCCTAATTCTTTAGGTTATTCAAAGACCAATATGTTTTGGAAGTTGTGGAGAATATCAAGCAAAACTATAAGCTTCTGGTATTGGTTAGGAAGGAATTAAATGGTTTGAGAGATCCAGTTACTAGTGAAAATATCCAAAATGAAGAAATGTATCACTAATCTTCATCCCCATAACTCTTGGATTTGAAGCTGAGACTTCGCAAGCTGTTGAACAAACTAAAAAAAAGAGGATTAACAATTATTACTAAGGCATATTTGTGTTTTTCTAACCACTGGTCTGTCTATTGATCAAAGCAGGTTCATCCAAGTAGAGTGAATCACCATGACTTTATGGGTCGAGCCTAGCTATTTTAAAAACAAACAAAAAGAATTGTAATTTTGTCTTTTCATTAATATTTGAAATACATCTTACGTATATGTTCATAATATATGGCATGAAAATAAACAAATTGATTTTATTGATGTTTTTAAAATGTAGGCCAAGTTCTCATGGATTTAATAAACTTGTTATTAAATCAAAAAAACATGTCAAAATATAAGAAAAACTTATTTTTCTTGAATTTTGGTATTTAAAAAAATATTAAATCATGCCAGGTATTTTTTTTTATGCAAATATGATTTTTATTTGAGAGAATTGGCCATATGATATTTAAGAATATTTAAATGTATTTTTGAAAGAAAGATTTTTGTTTTTTTAAATAAAATTAGGTTATTTAATTCTTGAAAAACACTTCGTATGTAGGTTACAATTCTAAATATTAAATATGAGTGTGAAAGAATACACGAGAGGCCAAAAAATAATTGCAAAATAAAAATAATAATTGCAAAATAAATCTTCAAATTTAATTAGAATTTAATTATGACAATGTTTGGAAAACACTAAAAAAACATAAATACAAGGCTCAAAATTTTTCTTGTGGCGTGTTTTCCAAACAAGCTTTTAGGTGAGTTAGTGGGCAATGTGTTCTTGTGTATTTGACAAATTTAGACACTCAAAAGTCTTTTGGAACAGTGACATTTGGTACTAAGCACATTTCAGCTACTTTAACTAGGTCATATATATTAGATCTCTAAATCACCTTTATTTCTTCTTCTAATTCTGCTCATTTGTCATAAGTCTTATTCGCAGGATTCTCTTTTAAAGCTTATTCTTTAGTTAGACCTACCACAAGAGGTAGGCTTATGGGGAAAACATATGGGGTGTATGGAAAGCTTGTGAACTGGTTTTCTAAAGATGTTCTATTGAGACCTGGATTTTATTGTTGAAAGGGAGTCATAGTTGTTGGATGAGGGGTTATTATTGTTTAAGTAACTAGAGCTTCCATAAACTTTGTTCTTAATGCTTGCTTAAGTAGGCTGGTAGTCTAGTGACCTAGCTGGGCAAACAATGCCTCCTTAGTTACTATTCAAGTGAATTATAATTCATTTGAACAAGTCTTGCCATGTTTATTTTAAAGCTCTTTATTTCCTTCTGATGTTCAATTTCCAAGCATGCACATTCTTCATTCTTCATTAGCTTGTTTTTGGATCTTGTGTTATAAATTCACATTGAAAGGGGGCTTATATTTCACTCTTGTGATGATGATAATTAAAACTAAAAATATGTTTGTGTATGAATGCTTATGCAAGCTTGTGAGAATGTATATTGGATATGGACTAGCCTTTCCGAGCTAATCAAACATTTGAGAGCATTCACCAATATACGGGTTCTAGTCATTAGGTAAATGTGGGTAGATTTTCTATTTGGTTTCAAAAGGATCTCAGATCTACCCAATAACTATTCTTATAAAGACAATATGAGGGCATTGCAAGGAATATTGAAGGCATGTATACCAACCATTGCTAAGCAAGCACTTAGATCTGAGTTGGGTGTTTCACGAGTCTTGAACCCCAACTGATAATCATAGAATAGACCGCTAATTCCCCTCACGTCCTAAAAGTTTATATGTGCTCTAAAAAATTAAAGCAAGTGAAGCATGAAAACATTAATCTATATCCAAAATTAAAAAATGCATGACCAAAATGTGCAAAATTTAAAGCATATAAGAAAAATTAAAGAAAATACATACTAAAAATAAATACATAGACCAAATAATTAAAACTCAATAAATATACAATTAACAAAGCTTGGTTCACGAGAAAGTTCCCAATGGAATCACCATTTTATTGCATGTGTGCAATATCACGATGATCATCTTCCTGGATTAAGATCTTTGTGTGGCGTGGAAAGAACAAGAAATTCTTGTCCTTTATAAGCTAAAAAAGTTTTTTTAAATGTATTTTTTAATGAAAGATGTTTTTATATATATTTTAATATTGGAAAAGTACATCGTATTTAGGTCACAATTCCAAATATTAAACATGAGAAGAAAAAAAAAGGGAGGCTAAAAAATAATTGCAAAATAAATATTTAAATTTAATTAATATCATATTTGAGAAAACACTAAAAAAATATAAATACAAGAATTGAAATTTTTCTCAGCCTTAGACCTTAAAAGCTTGGCACAATCATGTAAATTGGGCTTTCTAGCTCGGTCCAAAGCTAATGGAGGCCTTGTGATGCAAGCTTGAACCAAAACAAAAGAGATAGCCCAAAGTCTTTAAGCCTTTTAAGTTAAATGATTTTGTAGGGAGTCCAGTCCATAAACACTAACTAAAAGGAACATCTCACCCCTGAGACGATTAAAAAAAAGGTACCGCAAAAACAAAAATCCAGAACTCATCAAGTGTTTTTAAAACTGAAAACAACATATTCCCTTAGTTTCACTCTTCTTTCCAAATTAAAATCATTACTTCATAACTTTATTTGATTACACGATATCACATGCATATCATCTTATTATTCATTGCGTATAACGAATCATGTTTGTGAACCAAACACAAAGAAAGGCATGGTGAGCACTCGCATAAAAGGAAACCCACAATTTTACTAAACTTTCTACCTCACAGAAGCTGGAGTATCGGTATATGCCACTGTGACTTTTAGGTTTCTTCCAAATACTAGGTGCTATAACTGTTGGGAGAAGTTGCTAGCGCCACCACCACTTCGCAATAGAATGGTCTATGGTCTAATTTGCTTTCAAATGTGCTTCCAGACCTTCAATTCTCCTTCCTTTTCTTTTCTGTTGCTAGGATTTAAAGATAGTTTGTCAATACTGCTGGTGTTGCCCTTTTGCTACCATCGATGGAGGAGTTGAAGACATTGGAACTGGTGCTGGATTGAGAGGATAAAGCTTGTGAATGTCGGTTAGAACCTCTGCTGTTGTTCATGGTGGAACTAAAAGCTGCTGCACACGGCTGAGTTGGTTTGGAAAAGGAGGTCCTGGATTTTTCTTTTGGATAATTTGATTTTGGTGTTTTTATGGTGGAGAGAAACCAGATCACGAGTTTGTGGCCTATTTTCTGGTTATCGCTAGAGAGAGCTTGTTTGGTCTGTTTTAAAGGGGGTTTTGGGAGGGATCGAAACAAATTATTACAGCTTTTCCTGTTTTAAAGGCTTGCTTGTTACCTTTTATTTATAGATTAAAAAGATGATTACAGAGAGAGTGAGTTTGGAGATTTTCATCTCTTGATCTACAGGGAACCAACTTCAGCTCTATGATCTACAGGGAACCAACTTCAGCTTTTTGATCCTGCTGGTTTTTTGATGGTAGTTTTGAAAACTAGCTGGATTTCCTTGTTTCAACACAGTTTTCAAAATGGCTTAGAAATAAAGGAAACCAATAGGGATGTTGGATCATGAAGGAGGTAATCTTGACCATCAATCTAGGCAGTTTTGGTTTGGATTCGTGAGGTGTTGAGGGCATAGGAGAATTTAGAAGGTGGTTTCTTCCAATGGTTTTGAAGAAACGTGAATGGGGATGATACTGTTTTTGTGGATTTTTCAAGTACAATGAAAATGAGATAAATGACCCACAACCATCTGATGTAAGAGAGAAATAATACCACATCATTTTTAAGGGTATGTTTAAAACTGTTGTAGTGGTGACGGTTTAAAGTGTTTTTTATTTAAAAATATATTAAAATAATATATTTTTTTTTATTTTTAAAAATTATTTTTAAGATCAGTATATTAAAACGATTTGAAAATATAAAAAATAAAATTTAGCAAAAAAAAAATTTAAATTTGAGGGAACGCGTTTCAACCACGTTCCCAAATGGTCTCTAAACCAAAATAAACTACTTTGATCAAAACACATCGTTTTATTTAAATAGAAAGGTGTCGTTTTGAAAAACCTTAGGTTAATTAGGGCTTTAATTTTTTTTTTATTTCAACTCTTAATCTTTTGAATTTGTTCAATTAAACCTTCAATTGAATTTGATTTTCAAGAATCATTTCAATTTCATCCTTGTAATGTTTCAATTGGATGCTCTTACTTTAGCATCTTTTTCAACACAGCTCTTGGTTTCGTGATTATGTAATTTAATTCTTATCAACCATCAATTTTTTAATTTGTCTCAAATTGATCTTTGACTTGATCAATTTTGGTTCTTGGATATTCGTGTCTCTTTCATCCTGGTTTTTGGTTTTATGATTTTTTAAATTGACTTTTAAACAGCCTTTAAACGTTAAAATTCTTTCAATTAAACCCCTAATTGCACCAATTAGGTTATCCTAAATTTCAATTAAGTCCTTCATCTTTTATTTTTTTATGAATTGATCAGAATTAGGTCTTTAAACTTAATTTTTCTTCAATTGAGTCATTAATTGATCAACAAAACCATTAAAAGTTTAATTAAGTCCTTAAACTTAATTAATTCTTTTAATTTTTGCCAAATTGCCTTCAAACTTAATTTTTGTTAATTAAGTTAATTAAACCTATTATAAGTTTAATGAAGTCCTTAAACTTAATTAATTCTTTCTGTTTTGGTCAAGTTTGAATTTCAACCTCAACTTTCTTTCCATTAAGTTTTTTTAGCTTATTTTGTCAAAATATCATAATTTAACTATTCTTCTGATATTTTGACCTGTTGCAGGTCAAGGATTTTTCTCCTCATGTCCTGGAAATAATATTTTTTTTGTTTTGAATTTTTATTTTATTATTTTTTTGAATTTTCTTAATAATATATATATATATATATATATATATATTATTTTGGACCCAAAATTAAGTTATGCCAATAGCATTACTATGAAGTGATCCTTATTTGATGAAATGTTTTCATTGGAAGTTATGTTAGGCATAACTACAACTCTCCCCCTCGTAGTAATGCTTGATAGGATCTATCATTTTGAAGTTCACTCGTAATGGTAAATTCACAACTAAGATAGCATATGGAATGTTGTAGAACATAAAACTCATGGCTAATGTCTAATGAAAGATTCATAACTTATATATTTTATAATGTTGGAAGCCCAAATGAATTTGGAAAACACTTGTTAGTTGGGAGCAATGGTCTTGATTCTTTTTCAGTAGTTTGGAGACTTGAACATGTTGGAAGAAGTATATGTGTGGTATAAGATAAAAAAAACAATAATGCAAAGTCAAAAACTCAAGAACAAGACGAAAATTAAGAGGAAGATATACTTTTTATTAAGTGTTTCTATTTAAGTTCTCTTAGTTATTCTCTCTCTTTGGTGCTACTTAATAATGCTGAACCACAAGTCTTTTTAAAGGCATAAAATCCTAGACAATTAAAGAATTAAACTAATATAAGGAAATCCTAATTTAAATAGGAATTGTATTTTAGCGAATGAATCGATTGACTGTTTTTGAACCAGTCAACCAATTTATTTAATCAAACCGATGGACTGGTTCTTTTATTTTTCAGAAAAATCATAAATCGAGTTTAATTTTCAACACCCTTCTAAAACTTGATTTCTTTATAACTCCCAACAAATCTTTTATTATGGTAAAAACATTATATTTGAGTGACTTTGTGAAAATATCTGTAACTTGATCTTTTGTCTTTTCATACTTGACTTCAACTTCTTTATTTGTAATGCAATCTCTTAGAAAATAAAATCCTATATCGATATGCTTATTTTTTTTCATAAAAAAATGGATTTTTAGATAAGGCAATGATTGATGAGTTGTCCATATAAATCTCTATAGGCTTCTCTTATGGAATTTATAATTATTTCAATAATCTTCTTAATCATATGGCATGGAAAACACATGATATAATAACTACATATTCAGCTTCACATGTTGATAAAGTGACTATATATTGCTTTTTTGAACTTTATGTGAATGTTATGTCTTCCATGTAGAAAATAAAACCAGTAGTGCTCTTTCTATCATCTATAACTCTAGCCCAATTATTATCACTATAACTCACAAGGTTAAAGCTATTATAATATCAATAAAATAAGCCAAAATCAATATTACCTTTGATATACCAAAGAATTCACTTCAAAGCTTTGCAATGTGTCATAGTTGGTGTCTCCATAAACCTACTAACAATTCCTACTCTAAAAAGAATATATGGATGATTGCATATTAAATATCTCAAACTTCCAACTAGGCTTTTGAATGTTGAAGAGTTTATCTTCTCTTCTTCATCATTCTTTGACATCTTCACTCCACACTCAACTAGAGTATTCACTTTTACACAATCCTCTCATTCGCATTCAACGGCGCTGCGAGCGAGTGGGGATGTGGTGCTGAGATCGTACTTATATCCCTCGAAAAGGTAATCTCAATCCCTAAGTATATGTTATCAGACCAATGTTAGTCATTTCAAACTCCTTGATCATTGCTTACTTGAAGTCTCCAAGCATCTTTGTATTATTTTCTGTAAAGATTAAGTGTTCATATACAAACATTCAATACGAGTATCACTACTCTATTTGATCTTTACATAGATAACATATTCATGGGGGCATTTAACAAATTCATTCTTTAAGAAATAGCCATCAATGCAACTATACCAAGCCCTTGGAGCTTGCTTCAATCCATAAAGGTGTTTAATCAACTTTAATATCTTGTCTTCATGTCTCTTCACATCATAACTCATAGGTTGCTCAATGTATACTTTCTCTTTAAGAAAATCATTAAGAAAAGTTGATTTGAAATCTATAGATTCTTCATTTATTTTAGGTAGTTGTGGTAATGATTCATCGAATGGTCTCCAATCTAGCAATTGGAGTAAACACTTCATCATAGTCAATCCCATGCTTTTGACTATAGTCTTTTACCACTAACCTTGCCTTGTACCTCCCCACTTCTCCTTTGATATATTTTTTTTCTTTGTAGATCCACTTGACACCTATTGACTTCTTTTCATTACCTAAACTTCCACTATAAGAAAAGGATAAAAGTGATGACATTATTGGTGATTATGAGGGTGTAGCTTATTCTTGATGATCTTTATATCTCTCCTCCTCTTCATCAAGAATTAGTAGAAAATTATATTTCTCACCATCACTTACCTTCCAATCTCATGCTCCTTCTTCATCGAACTTAACATCTTTATTATTCACCATATTTCCTTTATTTGGGCTGTAGAGCTTATATCATTTGAACTTTTGGTTATAGCCCAAAAAGATCATCATTTTGCTCTTGTCATTTAACTTGACCCTTACTTGATCATCTATATGCACATAACCAATGCTTCCACATACTTTCAAATGAGTACTACTTGGCTTTCTTCTATTCCATGCCTTTTATGGAGTCATGTCATTCAAGCTTTTAGTAGGACACCTCTTTGATAAGTAGATAGCATAATCTATAGTTTTGGCCCAAAAATCTTTAGGAATTTTCTTGGTTTTGAACATGCTTCTTGCTATATTAAGAATGCTTCTATTGTTTCTCTCTACCATGCCATTTTATTAAGGGGATTTAGGTATCGTTAGAAGTCTTTTTATACCATGATCTCAAAATTCACCCCCTATTCGTCCTATGTGATTTTATAGAATAATCATTTTTCTTTTCAACTAATGCCTTAAACTTTTTAAAACAACTAAACACATTAGATTTTTCTTTTAAGAAGTATACCTAAGTTTTTCTACTATAATCATCAGTAAAAAGTAAAAAATACAAATTTTTATCAAACGACCATAGTTTGATAGAATAAAAAATATCTACATGTATCTTTTGAAGAGGCTTGCTCTAGATGTAGACTCATTTGGAAAGCTTTTGTGGAATTGCTTACTCATTAAACATCCTTCATATAATTGATTTGATGTATCATGGATGGTAGACCCTTCAACATCTCCTTTTGTGCCATCATCTTCAAGCTATCAAAGTTTACATGCCCAAGTCTCATATGCTAAAGCCAAGTCTCATCTTTCACATATATCTTTAAACATTTTGGCACATTTATCTTTATGTTTAGCAAAAAAAATTCCAATTTTATTTTTATCATAACTACCTTTGTAATCATAGCTCTATAAGTATCAAGTAATGTTAAGCTACGATGATATTTCATTTTAACCTCATAACCTTTCTTCAATAATTATCCCAAACTCAATATATTGCTTTTAACAATAGAGATGTAATAGACAACACTAATAAATTGATGATTTTATTTTTTAATTTTATGATAATCGTACCTTTTTCTTTGATGAAAACTTTTGAATGATTTACGAAGGTGACATTACCTTTAATTGATTCATCAAGTTCCATGAACTTGTCTCTATCTCTAAACATATGATTGTTGGCACCATTGTCTAGATATCACATGTTCTCTTTGGCTTGTCTTTGTTCATCATGGACTAGTAATAAGATGACTTTTTTCTTTTTTTCTATAACAAGATTGATATTCTCCTTAACCTTTCTAGTTGGATTCCAGTAATCCCTAGCATAATGACATATATTTTGAAAATTATAGCATTTAACTTTCGTTTTGTTAAACCTGGATTTCAGATTGCTATTGTTAGTGTAACCAGTCAACCTTCATGCGATTGACCGGTTGACTTGTTGAGGCCACCATGACCTCCTCTTTTAAATTTACCTCTTCTTACTCTTCCTTTGCATTGTCCACGTTTTCAACCTTAATAGGATTATCTAGAACCATTATGCTTTGAAAAAGATGCTTATGTATCAATATCTTCTTGAATTTCATTAACTCTTTCCTCACATGATTGCAATTTTCCCACGAGACCTTGTATTGAAAGAACATCCATATTTTGCGACTTCTTTATCATGACCACCACATAATAGAACTTCTTTTATAGCGAGTGTAGGATTTTCTCTACCACACGTGTTTCTTCCATCTTCTCCCCATATCTTTTTATTTGATTGTATATGGCCAAATACTCTTGCAAAGTATTTTGAAATATTCTTTGATTCAAGCATATGTAACTTTTCAAAGTCACCACATAACTTTTATAGACGTACCTTTCTCACATTGTTAGCTTCTTGGTTTGATTATTGCAAAACTTCACATGCTTGCTTGGCAATGGCTGTGTTTGCCAATATCTCAAAAGTGGCATCATCCAAACATTGGTGGATGATTGTGAGTGCTTGTTGATTCTTTCTCTGTGCCTTTTGCACAGCCTCTCTTTAGGTTGAAGTCAACTTTGCTTCTTCTATAGGCTCTTCAAAGCCTTTCTTAACCGTTTTGCATAAATCTTGGAAACCTAACCAAGCTTTTATTCTAATACACCAAGTTTTGTGGTTGTCTTTTATTAAAGAAGGACATTGAAGTGGGAAGTTTGGACTGACCATGATAAACAATCAAAACAAGCTCGGATACCACTTGTTGGAAGAAGGATAAATGTGATATAAAATAAAAAACAGTAATGCAAAGTCAAAAACTCAAGATCAAGAAGAAGATTGAGAGGAATGTATGCTTTTATTAAGTGCTTCTTTCTAAGGTCTCTTAATTATTCTTTCTCTTTTCTACTAGTTAATATTGCTAAATTACAAGTCTTTTTATAAGCATAAAGTACTATACAATCAATAAATTAAACTAATATAAGAAAATCTTAATTAATCTGACCAAGAATTATATTTTGCTGACTAAAGTAGTAGACCGTTTCTGAACCGGTTGACTGGTTCCCTACCGGTGGACCATTTCTTTTTTTATTTAAAAAAGCCATAAATCAAATTTAATTTTCAACATAACATACACTAATTTTGATTTTGGAACTAAAGGGTTAGATGGATGGAAGCTATTTTTAGTCGCTGCAGTTTCGAAAATATGAAAGATGATGCAGAAATGCTATTGGCTGCTTTAGGAGTGGCAGTGCTGGGATTGATAAACAGAGGAACATTCTGCTTTATGTAGAGGATATCCTGCATGCTACTGTTTCTTTGGGAGCTTCCAGTTGAGAATGTGTATAAGGAGCAGCAGCTGATTCCGTGGTCTCCACCAAGACGTGGATGTATTAAGGTCAGCACTGATAGTGCTACCATGGGAAATCCGGATTTAGCAGTCACATGGGGTTTTTTAAGGAATAGCGAGGGACGATGGCTGTTTGAGTTCAATGCATATTTGGGTTTTTGTTCTTCCTTGCATGCAGAACTTTGTGTGGTGTATTACGGGCTGCGTTTTGCCTGGGAAAAGGTCATAGGAGGGTGGTGGTGGATGGTGGAGGTGGATTTTGGAATTGTTGCAGCAGCAGCTCTTAATTGTCGTGAGGAGAAGGTTTTGGTGGATGTTATCTTTCACAAGCTAAGACAACATTAATATCTCCATCAGCCATAGGGAGTTCAGACGACGGATGCTTTTCACGAAGGTGATCGATGCCCCGACTGGTTGGCTAATTTTGCTTACAAGATGGAGCTTGAAGTGCACACTCTCTCTGAACCACCAACCGGATTGTGCTCGTTGTTGCATGCTCACATATATCATAGGTGCATTAATTTTCCAAGTCTGAACTCTAGTTTATAAGGGAAAAAATATATTAAATCATATTTGAAACAAAAAAAAAAAAAAAAGAAAGAGGAGAAAAGAAAGAGGAGAAAAGCATGAAGACCAAAGACAAGCATGCCCATCTCTCTGCTGGCCAAACATCCATACGGTCCCTTAATCATTTCTTGTTTGACTACCGATCAAAATAATACTGTTAAACCCGTGAATGTTAACACCATCATGTATCTAATCTTCGGGGAGAACTTTAGGCTTTGAACCGCTTAAGATAGTAATTTCGAATATGGGCCCACATGCTCACAACTTATAGTTGTATAAGCGCATTTTACTTTATGTTTCCTCTGAATATATATGAGTTAATTACAGTTTATTTTCAAAATTAAGAAAACAATTAAATAAATAGTTTGGCTGCTATTGACCATACTGTATGTATAATGAAAGGCTTGAATTAAAAATAGGCCCTATGCTTCAGCTTGAAGTCTCGTACAAAGTTATGTAACGTTAATTATGAGTTTATACCATAGTAGTTTCTAATAAGGAGGGCTAGCTGGTGGTGGTCCATCAAGTACACTGCTCATTCGCCTTGCATATCAAGCAACCTCGTAATTTCTCTCCCTGTCTCTTTCTCTCTCTCTCTCTCTGTGCAAATTCATGGCAAGAGAATCATGATCATAATAAGCACTCTAGCCCAAAACCCATGTCAGCTCCCACCATCCCTTTCCCTTGTATTATCTCTCTCCATAATAAGTACCATCAATCTCTGTACAAATTTTGCTTCACTGTAATTGTTTTTTTTTTTTGGTATAAAAAAGTTTAATCTGTTGTACCAAAAATTGACAAAAAAATCTGAAGTTGATAAATAACTATTATCCAAAAATCTTGTTTATTACTTGATGTTTACAGCGGTAGCTAGCAGCCAGTTTCGAATTCCTCTATCAAATTGCAGCTTTAATTCGTGGATGTTAATTTGCAACCTTTAGCCATAGAAATACTAATGAGTCAAATAATAATGATGATGATTTCCCAAAAAAAAAAATCTAAATAGTTTGGGGAAAATATTTATATATTGATGATCATTTAATCTTTTAGTTTTGATAATCTGATCGATTTTTCTTATTCAATTTAGATGGCGAGAGCCAAGTGCCTGATAACTGCAAATGATCTCCTTTGAAGAATTTGAAAAATATCTGATGATTAAGTCAGTGATTTTTTTAGAGAAAATATAATAATATTATAGAAAGATACTTTGAAATAAATATATAGTTGAGAATCGAGATTCCAAACCTTTTTGTTTAAATGATTCATGGTCTATTTATTATAGAGAAAAAATATCAATGACATATGTATTAATATTGATGAGAAATATCACATACATATGTATTAATGAGGGGAAGTATCACTAACATATATATTATTGTGGATGGAAATATAGTGGGTCCTTAAAAGACTTTTACACGTTATCTCTTATACAACATTAATATCGATGGAAATATGATGACTCCTTGGAGGACTTTTATACATCTAATGAGTGTAAAGAGAGTAGGATCCAAAAATGTATGTAGGGGTATGCCCCATGTTTGAAAAAAAATAATTTCTAAGCATGTAGAGGTAAACTATGAAGGAACTCATACTTAGAGAATTTTCCAAGAGGATAAGGTGAAACCATAAGAATCCATACTAACAATTTTTTTCTAATAGATGGAGAAACTCAAGGAGGGTAAGTTTATATTTAGAAAATTTTCTAAAAGGTTGAGAGGAACCCAAGAAGGGTAGAGCCCGTGCATAGAAAATTTTCAAGTAGCTGAAGGAAACCCAAGAAGGGTGAACCTATATTTAGAAAATTTTCCAAGAGACTGAGGGGAATTAATCCCTATCGATGCCCATACTTGGAAAATTCTCAATAGGCAGAGAGAACAAACCCATGTTGACGCCCATACTTAAAAAAATTTATAAGAGGCAGGGGAACCCAAGGATGGTGGTGCAATTATACTAAGGAGACCAAGTTAATTCTTTTTTTGGACAGTTATTGCATTTTTTTAATGAGTTGTAGGCTTATGGCCTCTTTAACGATGATAGAGGGCGTGAGAGCCCCCTACTGAAGAGAGAGAAAAACCTAAGAGTGGGAGATTTGAGATCATTTATGGAGATAACATAAGGGTCGGGAGCCTATCTGGAGAGTTGTGTTAGTTCTCTAGGTTCTAGTTAGCCTTTGTGGTATATATTTATCTATAGGACATCGGTCATATTGCTTTGTCGAGATTGTCTATCTTAAGCTGTCATGGAAGGTAGATCTATGGCATTAGGGAGAACCCCTTCCAAGGAGAGTGTGCAATCACACTAGGGAGAGCTCATTCTAAGGAGATTGTGTAATCAACACTAGAAAAAACCCTTTTTAGAAGAGTGTGTAAGAGTCCAAAAGCCTCAATTGAAGATTTATAGATAGAAAGATAATTATTTTAATTTAAAAATTAAACTTACTTCTTATCATAGATAATATATCCTGAGATGATTTATTGGACTCTAGGGAGCCTTTTGATCTGTCTATTAGAGAGTGGTGCTATTGCACTATAGAGACTCTTAATCAATCCCTTCCAAGGGTGGGTCTGCCATGGGTGCCAAAACTTGCTAAGGCAGCAAAACCTGATTTTGCACTTGAGCATTTCAACACAACTCGGGTGAAGGGTTCCACTTGGTTGATAAGCTGTTGGAAGTTTGAATGAGCAGAAGTGCTCGCAATAATTGGTAGATCCATCAAGTGTTCTAGCTCAGGTGGTTATGGTTGTGTGTTATGAAATGAATTGGAAATGTCATTAGAAAGAATTTGAGTACTTTTTTATTAGTATTCCATGGATGGTGCAATTGATGATGTTCAAGAAAATTCAAGTAGGTTGGGGGCAAGATTTATATTGGATAATCAGTTAATCTCTTGGTTTTAGTAATTTGATTCATTCTTCCTAGCTAAGGTGGCTGGAGGCAGGTGCTTAATACCTGTAAAAGATCCCTTTTAATGAATTTAGGGATTTTCTAATGATTAAGTTAGTGACTTTTTAAAAGAAAATACAATAATATTACAAAAAAATACTTTGAAAATAAATATACAGTCGATGGAGATTTTGATTTAAGTTAGTGATTAAGTCTATTTATAGCCCATTAGGTTTTTTATAAATAGAGGTTAAAGTGTAATATTGCCTTGATAATATTAAAAAGAGAAAATATCTCTGACGTATATATTAATATTGATAAGAAATATCGTATATGTATTAATGAGAAAAAATATCATTGAGATGTGTATTATTAATTTGGATGGAAATATGGTGAGCTATTAAAGGACTTTGACACAATATTTTTTACACAACATTGTTATCGATGAAAATATGATATGTCCTTGAAGGACTTTCACACATCTAATGAGTGTAGAGAAAGTAAGATCCAAAAAACATAGCTAAATTCAAGGAAGATGAGTCAGTTTTTAGCTAAACTGAAGGGAGGTGGATCGTTCCCTTAGCTGAGTCCAATGAAAGTTAGGTTTTTTACTGTTTTTTGGGTTATTAAATTTGAGTTTATCAAATAAAAAATAAGAAAATTATATTGTTGTGATTTACAAAAAGAAGAAGAAGATAATTATGTACTAGAGTAAACGTTCATATGTATATATATAACATGCTTTTGATTGTAGGGCTTAAGTAACAGCTATGAAATCTGTTTCTTTCCTTTTGCTTTAGTAGTCAAGCCCTCGAAACAAAAGGAGTATGAGAGAGAAGGTTCCTTAAGCTTTAGAAAATCCAACTGGAATGTTTTTTTTTCTCTCTCTCTCTCTCTCACATAAACCGCTTACAGCGGGCTACTTAAATTGGCAAAGACTCTTAAAGGTGAGTGCCTAGCTAGGCTTGAGGGAACCTTTTCCTTTTTCTCACTGACTTCGGTTAAAGTAAGAGACTAGAGAGAGCGATTTCTGGTGATTTCAATGGTTGAAGAACCAGGCTTATACCTAAATTCCACAGCCATAGTTTCCTCTTTTCGGGCTCTTCCTCCTCCAACTTCGTTCCTATCCCCTCTTACTACAAGTTTTCTTTTCCCTTAACGAATTTAAAACATTTATACTTCTGTTTTGGAGATATTTCTCATCTGGGTTTTTTTTTTTTTTTTCTGACTACTTTTTCGTCTGTTGAAAGTATCGAGGCTGTATAGTACTCGTATATTTCCGTTCCACACACACACACACACATATATATAGTTGTTGAGTTAATTTTATGATTCTTGATTGAATCAACATCTGCAAGTCTTTCAAGTTGTTTTTCTTTGAATCTTATCTCAAAAGAAACCGTATATTATATGCATATTTTTGTTTTCAAGACAAATATTAAAGCTTATTCTTAATTAATAGCTATAATTAATATACGTGCTTTTGTTAACATGAGTTCATAAATCAAATTCATGATTTGTGCTGTATAGATAGCTCGCAGGATATGAATAGCAAGCTGTTGTTTAAGTTTTTAAAAGTTAGGCTTGGGAGAAAGAAGATACATGTACACATAGCATCAGCTGTCTGAGAAAGAAGCATGAGTACTAGGTGTAGCATGGCTTCCATCAGCAGCTCTGATCTCATCGATGCAAAGCTTGAAGAGCATCAGCTGTGTGGATCTAAGCAGTGTCCCGGTTGTGGACACAAGCTCGAAGGAAAGCCGGTAATTGATATGGATAATTTCCTCATAAATATTCTTTCCTTCTTTCCAAATAGATTTCAACACAAGAATATTGCAAAGCAAAAATGACTAACATGCTTTTTCTGTTTTATTCTGGGGTTTTTCCCCTTTTAGCTTTTCTTTTTTAGGTATTGATTAATCAATGTAATTGTAAATAAAAAAAAACTGTAATTTTCAAATTCTTAAGTTGATCAGCTTTTGTTTTAACTTGGTTTTGATTAATTGGAGTTAATTTTCAGGACTGGTTAGGTCTACCAGCAGGAGTGAAATTTGATCCAACAGACCAAGAGCTGATAGAGCACCTTGAAGCAAAGGTAGAAGCCAAAGACATGAGGTCTCACCCTTTGATAGATGAGTTCATCCCTACAATAGAAGGGGAAGATGGGATTTGTTATACCCATCCTGAGAAACTACCAGGTCAAAACTCTCAATTCTATCATCACCTTCCTCTCTCTTCATTGTTCAAAGCTGTTAGGTTTTGCCATATTATTATTATATCCCAGATTCATGAAAAAGAGAAACAAGAAACCTAGCTGATGATTTATTCATGTACGGCTTGTTATTGGGTGTTCTTGTAAATTTGCCATGACTTTGGAGGAGACTTGTATGTATCGTGTCTCAGTTTGTTGCACCTAAGTGAACCGAACCTTTTCTTCTTTTCATGCAGGAGTCACGAGAGATGGGCTCAGCAGGCATTTCTTCCACAGGCCTTCAAAAGCTTACACCACTGGAACAAGAAAAAGAAGAAAAATTCAAACCGAATGTGACTTGCAAGGTGGGGAAACGAGGTGGCACAAAACAGGCAAGACAAGGCCAGTCATGGTGAATGGCAAACAAAAAGGATGCAAGAAAATCCTAGTCCTCTACACCAATTTTGGCAAAAATCGAAGACCCGAAAAGACTAACTGGGTCATGCATCAGTACCACCTTGGTCAGCATGAAGAAGAGAAAGAAGGAGAGCTCGTGGTTTCTAAGATTTTCTATCAGACACAGCCAAGGCAATGCAATTACACTGATAGAGCTGCAAGCATTGGTGAAGGAAGCAGTGAACCTAACAGCAGAAGAGACGGTGGTAGTGGGAGTTGTTCTTCCAAGGAAATCTCTCTTCATGGAGATGAAATCTCAGGAGCTGGGACAGTTGCCTCGTCACTAACAAGTTACACTGCCATGGATATTCAACAACTGAAATCTGATCATTTTTGCTTTACTCCATTCAGGAAGGGCTTCGATGAGGTATATTTATCCATTCACACACGCGCGCACACACGAACATACAAGTACTTCTTTCGTATATATTTATTCATCAACCACCATTTGCAAAACCAAGGATATTGCATGTATTATATAGTGCCTGTAAAAAATAAGGAATTGTTTTCTAAATTATAAAATTTTATATATCGAAAAAATTGAGATGGCTGTAACGTCCTTGTTTCTATCATATTTCTCATGCAAGATAAATTAACAAAAGTAAAAGAAGAGGAATAATAAAAAAGGAAGAAGAAGAAATTCTAGCTAGGGTTAATTTTCTCATTTCATTGCTTGCAAATTCAGCATGAAAAACTCTTTAGACCTCACTTGATTATCTTTGTCAGCTAACTAAACTATCGAAGAAGAGGCCGAGTAGTAAGTTACAACGTACATTAATGAGAATGCAACCAATATTCAAATTATGACTGATAGATTGAGCAAAGGCATGTAAATAGAAAAGGTAAAGTAGGAACTAAAGCGGAAAGAAAAAATAATAAGAAAGATCCTGAGTCGAAGAGGTCTGAAAATAGACTAACTATCAAACTGCGTCATGGGGGTTGCAACCATTTCAGGTGGGGATAGGAGAGGCTTCAGTAGCAAGGGAAGCGTCAGCATCAGCCACATGCGATGAAATTCGAGAGCACCATCAGATGCCACATCATGTGGCCCATGATCCCCATCAACAACAGACGCAGCAGCAGCAACACCACTACCACCACCACCAAACGGCGCATCACCAGTTTGCAACCACTGCCTTTCAAATCAGCACGCCTTCCCATCCCTTCTCCACCATCATCTCTCCACCTCCCCTCAATCACTCCATAATTCTTGATGAGGACCCGTATCATGTGTCCAGAATAATGCTTCAAAACGAAATCCAGGTAAGTTGATCAACCTAATTACTAATCACATGTCCTCCAACTTCCTTTCAAATCTTATCACACACTATTAAATTGAATCGCATTCTAATGTGACTATGATTACTTAGTCTTAACGTATCTCTTATTAAGACTTAATTCCCATTTCTTTTATAGCTGTACTAGAACTTCTCCATATGGAACATGAGATTTTCGAGTAATTGTACGTCTGTTAACATAAAGTTGTTAACCACAATGTCCAGGAAACTGTTCATCAAAACAGACATCTCTAGAGAATAATAATAATAAGACTGTGTACTTATATATTAAGTTTGACCTGGTGCCGGAATGTTATAGATCAGGGAAGAAAGTTGGTAGCCCAGGTGATATATAGAGGAGCCAGCTACCAACACTAAGACTCTTCCTCGTCCACCCTGGCCCTACCCCTCCCCTCCTCTAGTTCAATGAATAAATTTTCACCCTCACAGCTTGAACCAATTAGTGGTGTTGGTCATTTTGGAGTCTACGAGATGGGAAACTTACTAACTTGTATTGTCTACTAAATTGGGTGCAATAAACTGTCTTCTCTCTTTTTAAGGCTCTTTGAAGACATGATGATTAATCTTGAGGTTTTTTTATTTTTATTTTTTGATTTATTGTGGATAAATGAATGCAGCAACAGCAGCAGCATCATAAAATGGGAGGAAGGTCTGCATCTGGTTTGGAGGAACTCATAATGGGTTGCACTTCAAATGATGTAAAAGAAGTGAGTATGAACTTTTTGACCCTGAAATCCATGAGCCATGTTCCTCGTAGGAATTAAAAAGAACGAAGAAAGGGTGAGAAGGGATATTTTAAATAAAGAGAAAATAAACTTGATTGAAAACCATTTAATTTCGTTATTACCGGAGAAGATTACTGTTATTTTAAACTAAAGATACGGAACCGGAAACCTTTCCTCTCTCTCTTTTGTCTTTTATTTTCCTTTTCCTTTCATGTTTTGAGCTTTACATATCATGCTTACAGTATGTATGCATGTACGAGTAAAGAAATCGATAGCTAGCTAGCGTAGAGAGCACCCTTTTCTTTTTTATTATTACTTGACAGGGAAGGGTAGATTTTAAAATATTTACAGCGTAAATTGAAATTAAGAACATATATAAACTAACTTACAGATTTACTAGCTACGGGTTGCTTTATTCCTTGCAGCATGCAAGGACTGCGCGCACCTTTCTTTGAAATCACAAATTCTCAAACAATTTTATTTATTTATTTATTTATTTTTAAAAAAATAGCTTTGAAATCACAATAGAGGTTATGAAAATACAGAAGAAGAAAAAAACCCAAATAAAAATAAGAAACTAAAGATTAAAATAAAAGGATGCGTGTGTCTAAAATAAGAAAGGTTGATGATAGCGACCTCAAAACTTTTATCATGCGTGTCCTCTCAAGATAATACAGTATCAGACAAGCTTATTGTGGATGAGATTAAAAGGACAAAAGACGCAGCTTCATTTATTTGTTTTCAAGTGCATTTTCTGTTCAAACCAGAACCCTAGCTAGCAAGCAATTTCTCACATGTTTTCATTTTTATTGCAGGATTCTTCCATTGCAAACCCACAAGAGGCAGAGTGGTTGAAGTACTCTTCCTTCTGGCAAGACCCTGGCAACCAGGATCATCATGGGTAGAACCGAAGGAGAAACAAAACCCATACAGACACTATCATTATCATCGTCATCATCAGTACTTGAAGCTACCCTGATATTCCTTTCTATAAGAGAACCAAGAGATCATCTTATGAGGTTGCTCTTTTACTTTATTTTCTCTTGGGCTGGGGCCTGCCTTGTTAAATTGAACCACCTATTCAACAGTCCATGCTGGTGAGAAAGAAAAGAAAAACAGAAGGCACAAAAACGAAAAAAAAAAATAAAAAAAAAAAAGGAAACCAAGAAAGGCTGCCCTCTAATGACATATAGGAGAAACAAAGACCCAAAGCAAAATCTTCGCGCATGAAAATCATCACCATTTATGTGCCTAGCTATTCTTAATTATTATTTTATTTTTTAACTTCTCCAGTGTAAGTTCTTTTACTGTCATCTGAACAGAAATATATATATATATAACGAATAGGTTGTGCAAATTACAGGAAAAACGTTGTTAATTTGTTTTTCTTATTTCATCTTATAGTAAAATACGAATATATATAGCATTTTTATATAATCTCTTTTCTCAGCAATAAAAAGTTTGTCTGTGATTTCTTTATATTATCGGTTTCCTAATTATATCCTTTTCCACTTCTTTAAGTTCTTCAAGACAAGTTAAAAAGGACGTCAATTTATTTATTTAATAGAAATTGTTTTGTATTAGAATGAAAAAAAACCCAGCATGAGGAGAAATTTTATAATTTTTAAGGAGTAAGTAGTAATATATTATTAGTTATTTTTTGAACCACTTTGAAATAAATAAATAAACACAAGTAGGAAAGAAAAATTCTAGATTGAAATATTCTTATTATTTTTAAGGGGTCATGAATTATATACTCTCTCTTCTCTTTATGTATGTCTTTTTTATTAAAGTGAATCATATACAGTAACTAATAAGATGTTATTAGTTACTTTCCGAATATCTTAAAATTGTCCGTAAAAAGTGATCAAGAAAAATAACATTGATAGATTATATATAGGCAAAAAAGTCTCTATTTTACCTTAACTTTGTTTTGCAAAACTATTTGTTGCATCGCCTTTACATCTAAAATAAATATACACAAGTAAAATATAAAAAATAGTGATTGTTCATTTATACACAAGTAAAATATAAAAAAAAAACTGAAATATATCATAAATAAGAAGAATTGGTTGAGCTAGGAAAGTTGTTGATCGACTAGAAAATTTAATTAAAGAGGCAATTGACTAAGAAACCTTAAGTCATGATTGACTAAAAAGAAGAAATCAACTAACAAAGTATAAACAAATGAATACTAAAAAAATATAATCTTATTCAAAGCAAGAGTCAACAAAATAATTAATGAAAATACATATATTAGACTAGGCTTCATGTGTGTATCAATAGATGAGAAATTTAGCTTGTATTAGGATTTAGTAAGTCTCTTTATCTTATACGAATATTTTTATAAGATTAACATTATTTATGTAAGGAATTCAAACACTATAATAATACAAATAGGGCTAGATACTACTATAAACGATGATCAACCCCATGTATTCAAATTCTTGTAATTTTATCCTTTTTTAAAGGGTTTTTTATTTATCTATTTATTTACTATCTCATTTATTTTCTACACTTAAGTTTCTCTTTCTCACTTAAAACTCCTCTATTTTCTTTACATGGTAGTGTTTTAGAGCAAATTATCTTATTGAGGGTTCAAGATCTAGAATAAATGTTTTGTTTGATTAGAGATAGTTGTTGACTCTTCATACGTTCAATACTAAGTATAGTTAATTAATTAGGAAAATAATAAATTGGTACATTTTATAGGACTAAGATTCAGAATTTGTTCTAGAAGTCATTAAAACAAGTCTCTAAAAAAATACTAGTAAACTCATCTCGACTACTGTAGACAAATAGTTGGTGTTGTTTTAGAATTAAGGCAACAATAACACCTAGGAGAAGAATTAGGTGTTTCACTAATAATAACAAATATTGCAATTAACTTAATTAAATACAATTAACTAATGATATAATTAAAATGCTTAAAGTAAAGAGTATAGGGATAGAAATTGCAAACTCGGTTTCCAACGTGGTTCGACAATCCTACATCCACACCTCAAATACCAAACTGGTCTTGAGTATTATATTATTTACTAATCCAAGCCAAAGATTATAATGTCCTTTTTTAAATTCTCACCAAGCCTGTTTTCACCACTTGAAGAAATACCCTTTTCAAGATATTTCACGTTGATGATGTACCTCACTAATGATCAAGAATTTCACTTAAACTCTTGAAGGATTATAATTATTTGAAATGTAACAATACTCTCTAAAAAAGTAGATAATATAATTGAAGTTTATATCTCTATAGCTCACTCAATAACATTTAGAATATATAAAGGTGTTTAAGTGTAGTGAATGCTAGAATTTATACTCTTGTGTAAGAATATGAAGATTTTAATGCACAATTATGAGTATGATTTAGGAATGATGATTTAAAGTTGTTTTTGCTCTTAAAATAGTTTGTACATGATATATATTCAAATTTTATGTTTGATTCTTCAATTAGACTAGCTATATATATATATATAGCAAAAACTAAATGTTTTATAGCCATTACAGTTCCTCTAATAACTAAAATGGCCGACCTAGTTAGATTAGTCAAGTCAATTGGTCAACCGGTTCCTGCGGATTCCCAAGTGTTCATCCCTGATGCACAAGCGATCTATGATCATTTCATTTGGTATGGCCAAACAATCAACTAGTTCAACTTAAAATTTAATTTTAAGCCTGGTGAAACATGAACAGATTAAATGCATATCAATCCTGTCACATATGTGTGGTGTCATGGCGATTGTCCTCTCGGAGCAGGATTATCAAGATGATGTGGGTGAAAAGAACAAGGAATTTTTGTCCTTTATTAGTAAAAGAGGAAAATGAGAGTCGCCACCTAGTATTTTGATCACTAAAAACCTTAATGGTCTATGAGAGTCTAGGTAAGGGGACTGATTGCGCAAGGAAAAAATATATCACCCCCAACTATGAAAAAATATTTTTTTCGCTTGTTCTAAGTCATGTTTCTATTCGTTAGTCTATCTGAGGTTTGAAAAAAGTCATCCTTAATGAAAAGATCCTATCTCATCAAGTTAAAACCTAACTATTCTAAAATTATCCTAAAAAAAGTGTCTAAAGTTTAAGAAAAGTCCTTATCGGTAAGGAGATTCTTATATTACCATGTTAAAAACTAAACAATCTAAAACCTAAGAAAAAAATAGTTTTTTTATTTTATTTGAATTTTTTTTCAAGTCCTAAAGGATAATCACAAACTTGTGATATCCATTAACTATTATTTTGTTTTATATTTTTTAAAGTATGATGAAAATGCAATTTTTGTTTTATGTAGGAAAAATACATGAAAATTTTAGAATTTAGTCATATGCACACAAAATAAAATATATTTTTTTGTATTTTTGAAATGAAGAAATGTTTTATAAATTTTTAGAATTTTTTTAAAATTTTATGAAAAATAAATATTTTTTATACTAGGTCTGTATCTTACAGTATAAGTCTACAACCTTGATATTAGGTGAAATGTTTGGAAAAATTTGTAAGCGACCCATAAATAATTTTAAAATAGTCCTTGAATGTTTTAGAATTTTTTTTAGATTTGTTTGGGGCCTATTTAGCAAAAAACAAAAACATTTTTTGTTTAATGTAGCTACCAAAATAGGCATAATGGCATGTTTGCCAAAGAAAACCTTTATCAAAATACTTGCCAAACCAACAAGACCTTACTTAATTGACCCGATGCCAAACTAACTGGGTTGACCTGAAATCACTGGTTTGACTTCGAACCAAACCTAAAACTTTGATTAAACCAAAAAACAAACCTAAAATAAAGTAAATATTAAAAAAGCATATTCAACTAAAAAAACATGAAAAGCATAAAATTTCTTGAAAAAAAAAAATCAAACATACATAAGATGAAGAATATGAAGAATGTTATTCGTGAACCTAGAGAATAACTCTCATCATTGGCTATATATAGCTAAACCAGAGGCATAAAAAGATTATAAATCATTCAAAGGTCAATAATATAACACTTACTCACTTTGATTATCACTAAAAAAGTCATGATCTGATTAGGGAAGGTTTCAGTTTGAAATCAAAACTCTAAGATTAAAACCATGAACAACATGTTATTGAGGCAAAAGAAGTCTACAGAACTGGCTAGGGGTGTTGTACAAAGTAGAGAGTGCAAAGAAATGGAACAAAACTAGTTTAAGTCATGTAACCACAACAATGTTCTTCCTAAGAACATTGCACAAGAAAAAAAATACAAAAATGCCTAGACAACTAAAAATGGCAAATATTCAAGCAAACAAAAACAAATGCACTAAGAGCCTAGAAAACATACTAAACTTAGCAAAAGAAGCTTAAGCACACTCAAAACAACTTACTTTAACCATTAAAACAACAAGAAACAGGGAATTATAGGCAAAACAACAGGCATAGTCAATGTTATATAGCAAGACAAAAACTTATTATAACATTGTTTCATAAGTTGTTCTTCATTTTCTTAATCATCAACAACATGCATTTGGCCTAGGCAAGCTAAAAGAAACACTAACAATAGTCTAAGAACAACAAATGAGGTATAATGAACACTCATTGTAGAAGATAACAATGGAAAGAGAATGAAAAAGGAGAGTGTGCTTATTAAAGTACACCCTCTCACCAAAGTTGAAAGCTTACCTTATCTTAAGATGTTGCCTTCTTGGTACCTTTCATTGAGATATTGTATGTGTGGCCATGTAGTTGTGTGCTTGAGAGGAGATAGAGAGCTTAGTAATAAAAGGTGAGGATCAGTGGTTTAGAAGGTAATCTCTGTTGTTTCTTTTCTTTTCTTCCCCTCTAGTATGGCCTTTTGCATGATTTTTTAAAGGGCCACTAGGATCTTTTCAGGTGCCCTGAGTTAGACTATTCTCCTCTCTTGATGTAGAAGAATCAATCCAGACCATTTAATGAGGCTGAAGGTCAGGCTTTGTAGTGTTTTGAAGTCAACAAAAGGGGTACATTAGCAAGCCTGGCTAGTTGAGGCGTAGGTTTTAGCTTCTTGTAGTAGTGCCTTTAATGTTGCAAGATAGTTTTTATTTTTTTCGATGTAGAAGTACAACATACAAGGTGTGAGGGGTACGTTCATTGTCCTGTTCGGGAAAGAGATGGGGGTGATTTCAGTCTTGTAAGGTGGCAACAAGACCAACCTTCTCAAGATCTTTAGGGAGGAAGAAGATTTGTAGTAAACAAACGACAAGTCATCTGAACTTTTTTTTATTTTTACTTTTGAACTTATCAAAACGATGTTGTTTTGAACCAAAACCAAATATTTTGGCCAAAACGCACCATTTTATTTAAATGAAAGTGTGTCGTTTTGATAACCTTTAGTCAATTAGGGTTCTAAAATTGGTATTTAACCAAAAGTCAAATTAGCCCCCGATCTCTTGACTTCTTTTAATTTTTCCTATCATTACTTATAACTTTCAATTTCATACAATTACACTCCTGCCAAACTCGAACACCAACTTCTGAGTTTAACACCTTTACCATTTTGGTACTTGGTTCTTAATTTCTTCAATTTGGCCCTTAATTGACCCTCAAACTTTGATTTTATTGTCATTTCATCCCTAATTTCAACCAATTGAGTTTGGAAAAATTAATTCTAGTCCTTTAAAATTCTAATCT